>ENA-OPAP01000007-OPAP01000007.1-human-gut-metagenome-genome-assembly--contig:-NODE-7-length-204369-cov-9.689884_pt1 | contig 204369 bp, 162 predicted proteins | sample MGYA00241059_ERZ501434 | MGnify/ENA primary metagenome ERZ501434 (study PRJEB25962, sample SAMEA1967055) | human gut metagenome | biome: human gut; feature: human-associated habitat; material: faeces...
CAAAGTCATAGTCGTTGGGAAGTACACCTGCACGAATAAGTTCATCCTGAAGGATAGTTACAAAGTCTAAAAGATTTTCCGGAGAGTTATTGCCGATATTATATACTTTATAAGGAGGAATGGGCAATCCATCATCGCCATTTTTCTTTTCAGGAGCATGCTGCATAATACGGACAACACCCTCTACGATATCATCAATGTAGGTGAAGTCGCGTTTGCAATTACCATAATTAAAAATCTGAATGGTCTCACCCTTCAAAAGTTTGTTGGTAAAGCTAAAGTAAGCCATATCGGGACGACCACAGGGACCATAAACGGTGAAGAACCGCAAACCTGTACTTGGTATGTTATAAAGCTTACTGTAAGCATGAGCCATTAGTTCATTACTCTTTTTAGTAGCAGCATAGAGTGATACAGGATTATCCACCTTATCATCGGTACTATAAGGCACTTTCTTATTGCTTCCATATACGCTACTGGAAGAAGCATATACCAAGTGCTCCACACTATGATGACGGCAGGCTTCTAAAATATTATAAAATCCAATAAGGTTACTTTCAATATATGCATCGGGGTTAGTGATGCTATAACGCACACCGGCTTGAGCAGCAAGATTCACGACTACCTGAGGGTGGTGGTCAGTGAAAATAGACTCAACGATTTCTTTCTTGGCAATATTGTCTTTTATGAAAACAAATCTGTCACCGTAAGCAGACAATTCTTGCAAGCGTTCATACTTTAAACGTACGTCATAGTATTCGGTAATACTATCAATACCGATAACCTTCACGCTATCAAATTCATCCAACAAACGTTTCACTAAATTGGCTCCAATAAATCCGGCTGCACCGGTTACCAAAACCACTTTATCCTCTAAACTAACATTGTATGTTACCATAAAGTTAATCCCTTTGGAAAATGTCACGAGTATATACCTTGTCTTTCACATCATCCAGGCAAGCGTCATAACGATTGGCGATGATGGCCTGACTTATTTCCTTGAACTTGATCAGGTTATTGATCACTTGACTACCAAAGAAAGTTTCACCATCCTGCATAGCAGGCTCGTAAATTACAATAGTAGCACCCTTCGCCTTGATACGCTTCATAATCCCCTGAATGGCACTTTGACGGAAGTTGTCAGAATTGGACTTCATGGTCAGACGATATACACCAATGGTTATTTTTTGCTCTTTCTGGGCATCCCATGAGCAGGAGGCAGTATAATACCCCGCTTTACGCAGCACTTGATCTGCTATGAAGTCTTTTCTTGTACGGTTACTTTCTACAATAGCACTCATCATGTTCTGAGGTACATCCTGATAATTGGCTAACAGTTGTTTCGTGTCTTTAGGCAGACAATAACCGCCATAACCAAAACTAGGATTATTATAGTGCGTACCAATACGAGGGTCCAGTCCAACACCCTGTATTATCGACTGGGAATCCAGACCTTTCATCTCCGCATAAGTATCAAGTTCATTAAAATAACTGACACGCAAAGCAAGATAGGTGTTAGCAAACAGTTTAACAGCTTCCGCCTCCTTGATACCCATAAAAAGGGTAGGAATATCTTCCTTGATTGCACCTTCCTGAAGCAATGCTGCGAAAGTATGCGCAGCTTTCTCTAGGACGGGAACATCAGCAATGGACTTAATAGCTTCGTTTTCCTCGTCAAACTGCTCGCCATCAATCAGTTTTGGATAGCCAACAATGATACGACTTGGATATAAGTTATCATAAAGAGCCATACTCTCACGAAGAAACTCCGGAGAAAAAAGCAAGTTAAGCTTCCTGACCCCCTTACGGGCATACTTCAAATAAAGTCCCCGGCAATATCCAACAGGAATAGTAGACTTGATTACCATCACAGCATCAGGATTGACACTTAAAACCAGGTCTATGACATCCTCTATATGATGGGTATCGAAATAATTCTTCACTGGATCATAGTTAGTAGGAGCCGCAATGACCACAAAATCAGCGTCACTGTATGCCTTGGTACCGTCAAGCGTAGCAGTCAGGTTCAATGTCTTTTCAGACAAATACTTTTCAATATATTCATCCTGAATAGGTGATTGCTTACGATTGAGCATATCTACTTTCTCGGGAATCACATCGACTGCCGTCACCTGGTGATGTTGCGACAAAAGTGTTGCTATGCTAAGACCAACATAGCCGGTACCTGCAACAGCAATCTTCAATTCTTTTGTATCCATTGTTGATTTATGTTAGTGTTATAGATTATTCCGGTTGCTTATCCAGAACTTCAAATCGAGGTGAATTCTTGGATTTAAACTCAGGTACCACTTTCTTCATCAGCTTCACTGTATCCATGATCTTTACCGTACGGGATAGATTCTCAAACTCTGTATAAGTATCAAGGATGTCAGCATATTCATAGTGACGTACCTTAGCTATCATTATCTTCTTATTCTCGGTAGGAATCGTATTCTCCTTATCACTCAAGACTTCTTCATAAAGCTTCTCACCGGGACGCAAGCCCGTAAACTTGATCTCAATATCTTCACCGGGACGATAACCGGCAAGTTCAATCATACGGGTAGCCAGGTCGACAATCTTCATGGCCTTGCCCATCTCAAAAACAAAAATCTCATTGCCTTCACCCATCGTAGCAGCCTCCATCACCAGGCGACAGGCTTCGGGAATTGTCATAAAGAAACGGATGATATCAGGATGAGTCACTGTGACGGGACCACCATTCTCGATCTGTTCTTTAAAACGGGGAATGACAGAGCCGTTACTACCCAATACATTGCCAAAGCGGGTAGTGATAAATTTGGTATGGCCTTTCACTTTGCCCTCACGGATAGCACATCCCAGACTCTGTACATAGATTTCGGCTAGTCGTTTCGAGCATCCCATGACATTAGTAGGATTCACAGCCTTATCGGTAGAAACCATGATCATCTTCTCAGCTCCGTATTCCACTGCCATATCGGCAACCTGACGGGAACCGACAACATTGACCAATACAGCTTCACAGGGATTTTCCTCCATTAACGGAACATGCTTATAAGCAGCGGCGTGAAAGATTATCTGAGGCTGATAGATATCGAACACCATACGAAGACGTTCTTTTACACGGACATCCCCAATGACAGGAACAAAATCAAGACCGGGATAATTCTTCTCAAATTCCAGGCGGACATTATGCAGAGGAGACTCAGCGGAGTCAAACATAATCAGTTTCTTAATGTTCATCTGAGCCAGTTGCCGGCAAAGCTCGCTACCAATACTACCGGCAGCTCCCGTTACCAACACGACCTTGCCACAGAACTCGGTCATCACTTCCTCCATATTAATATGAATCTCTGAACGGCCTAGTAAATCCTCAATTTTGATAGGACGTACCCATTGATGGAAACTTCCGTTCTCATCGGCCTCACTAATACTTGGAGATATTAGTGTCTTCAATCCGCTTCTTTTGCAATACTGGAGCAGTCGGTCTTCCTCTTCACGGGTATTTTCATAGCGGGCAAACAGGATGCCTCCGATACATTTCTTATGAATCAGTTTGTTGAAACATTCTTCATCCTTAAAAGAATAAACGGGAAGGTCAGCCACACGCCGGATAGAATCTCCTGTTCCATAAATGCAAAAACCTACAACTTTATAGTGGGAGCTATTCATTAGACGGACTTTCAATGCCACACTCTTATCATCAATACCATAGATCAGAATATGCATATTCTTCTTATTCAGCAGATTCAGCAAGAACTCATAAACCAGAATCAACTGGATACGGAACCCTACCATGACAATAAAAGTAAGCATGCCATCGAACAGTACAAAGACTATTTTCTGACTGTTGTGCAAGCCCGTTTGAGACAGAAGGAACCAGATGGCAATTGCTAAGCAGACGGCCTTTATCAGTGCACTCCCCGCCAGTCGCCACAATTCCTTCAACTGGGAAAAACGGATCGTATTGCGATAGGTATGAAATAAAACGGAACCTAAAATACTGGATACAACTGAAATTGCCAGAATATAAAATAACGCGGTAATTTCCTTGGGAGTTTCCGTAATATAATGAATGCCGATAAATGACACCCAGGTACAAACCAAAGCTATGAATGTATCAATTCCCAATACAATCCAATAACTAAAGTAATTTTTCTGCAAGTATTGAACAAAACGGTCAAATGCGTGTTTCATAATTAAATACCCCAATAAATTATAAAGTCTTTATAAAACGTAATTCATAGACATACTATGATAGTAGTTCATTGTAAATGGTATGTAACCGATTTTTCAATGGTGAGGAGAATAGATTTTGTATAATCTTTTGAGAACGAATAAGAATGGTTTGTTTTTTTATCTCATCTTCAGGATTAGCATACATAGATACACTATATCCCATCAAAAGAGATAAACATAAAGCAGCTTCCTGCTCGGTTGTTTCACCATGATAAAGATACAGATCATTGATCTGTTCATGAATTTCCTTATTGAGTAGTGCTAGATCGTCGACACATATACAGCTCGCATTCTCACCCATATGGAGCAAAGTATCAACTGTTTTTTGAAGTTTATCTATTTTCCCCTGTATACTAGTGAAGGTCCCCATCACCCACTTAATTTCTCTCGTCAATTTGCTCTACATATCCGACAGGCATATCAACACAAGCGCATCCCAGCATATCCAAACGAACTGCTATTTTGTTTTTGCCATCTAATGCAACAAGTTCCCCTACAAGTCCCGTCAAAGGTCCTTTGATAACACGAACCTTTTTACCACGGGCCAACGGAGAATAACTCATACAGATTGCTTCTTCCGAATAATCGAGCATAAAACGGAAACGAGCCATCTGTTCATCAGGAATCACAGCAGGCTTCCCCTCACCACGCAACACCATATAACGGCTTACGGTAGAAAGAGTCAGAGCAGCCATGCGTTCTTTAGGATCAGCATGAACAAATACCATCATCGGAAGAAGAACGGTCTCGACTAATTTGCGGCGATCACTCCATTGATGAATTTCTTGCTGGACAGGAACAAAAGTCTCAATTCCCATTTTCCCCAAATACTCAGCTACTTTTTTTTCGTGATGTATGCGAACATGTGCCACATACCAGCGTTTTAAGCATGCTACGCCCTCCCCTGTCCCATTTTTGGTTCCGAGGATGGCTGATTTCTCTTTTGTTAGAATCATGTTTTCTTACCCCATATGTTTCCGTTACTTCTTAGGTAACGGAAAAAATCATAACTATACTGTACCAAAAGAGAAAAGTTAAAAACAAAGACAAATAAATGAATGAGGGCGTGTACACCCTAAGAGAAGGGGTATATTCCAGTGGAAATTAGGTATATAAGTGGCTGGACATAAAAATAAGCATTTTTCATGTCACAATATATTTTTGCCTTATATTTCGGATAAAACTAAAAAAAATGTGGTTTTATTTGTTCTCTATTTATGTTTTTGTCTATCTTTGCGTCAAAATCAATTCCGTTACCTAAGAAGTAACATACATACTTTAGTGTTGATTATTAAAATTTTGAATATTTACACCCGAGAATTCGGAGCACTCCTCACGTAATATAAATTCATTCGATTTACTTCCGTGCGCTCCCGCAGTTCAAAACCCTTCAAGTAGATTTGTGTCGTCTTTATTGATTTATGCCCCAACAACTCGCTAATCATTTCAATGGAAACTCCCCGATATTTTGCCGTAGTAGCCCAAGAATGACGAAGCGTATAAGAAGTCACGGGAGAAGTAAGGCGCAAGGCCTTCGCAAGCCCTTTCAGCCGATTATTAAATCGACGGAGAGCAGACTGATATTCGCGGTAGCCACTCTCATCTTTACGCTTCTTATCTCCCGAGAGGATATTAAATAGGTAGTCAGGACAATTCGGATGAGGAGGCTGACGATTGCGAAGCTGATTAATCATATCTTTAGCTGTATCCAGGATTTCTACGCTTATAGGCGTTTTGGTCTTGACGCGATTGTATCGAATGACATTCTGTTCTAAAGATGATTTCTCCAGATGAGCCAGATCGGCAAAAGACATTCCGCAGAACTGAAACATCAAAGCAGCAATCATTTGCGTATTCCGCAGATAATCTGACTTGGGATCTTCATAGAGAAGTCTGCGAAGCTCACCTACAGGCAATGCCTTCTTCTGACGAACATCCACACCCGTATACACCTCATGAAACAAACGGTGCACATATGGAGCACTACCGGCTTCCACCCCCCGATTGTAAATGCTCCGAAGCATACGCATATAGGTAGAAACGGTGTTGGGCTTTAAACCGGCTTCATAAAGATACTCCCCATAACGCCGCAAACGCTCGCGGGTGATGTATCTGAAAGCTATACTTTTTGTGCCACAAAACTTGGTAAAAGAGAAAAGGGCATTCTTGTAAACATGGGCAGTAGAATAGCGCCCTTCTTTTCGTAAACGACCGATATACAACTCTGCACAACGGCTAAATCCATTTCTATTCATCTTATATAATCACTAGTAATTTTATACAAGTATAAGACGAAAAAAGCGATTTAACAACAGATTTTTAAACCTTTCCAAAAAATATCAAAAAATAAAGTGGAGGTAAAATCCGGCTAATACCATAAAATAGTAAACTAAGGAAGTGCATAATGCTTTTCATTAATCTGTTTGATGGCTTCTTCAGCACACCTTTCTTTCTATAACGCAAAGCAGGCGAGAAAGTTTTTCTCGCCTGCCCGGTCTATACTTTTATCAATAATATTGTCTATTATTTATACGTATGTTTCCAGCAATTTTACGTTTCCAGCTTCCGGAGTAATTGTTACATCCTGTGTGGTAGCAGGAAGCAGAATAGATTCTCCGGCATCTACTTTCAGTTCATTACCTTCATTGTCTTTTATCCTGCATGCACCTTCCATACAAATGAAGATCACGAATGAATCGAGTTCTGAATAATCACAGCTGATTTCTTCGGTCATATCATACACGGAAGTAGTGAAGTACGGACAAGCTACAAGTTCCACCGGCTCATCTTTCAGTGCCTCGTATTTGGTACGGTAATCATCCAGCACCTCGTAATTGATGGCCTCACGCGCCAGGTCGGTATGCAATTCACGAGTCTTTCCGTTTGCATCCTTACGGTTGAAGTCATAGATACGGTAAGTGATGTCCGAAGTCTGCTGAATTTCGGCAATAAACGCACCGGCACCAATACTGTGAACACGTCCGGCAGGAAGGAAGAATACATCTCCCGGCTTAATCTCATACTCCTGCAACACATCGGTGATCGTATTGTTCAACACACGCTCTTTATATTCTTTCGGGGTGATTTGCTCGGAAAAGCCAGAACGCAGCTTCGCTCCTTTATCAGCATCCACTACATACCACATTTCCGTTTTACCCATTGAGTTGTGTCTCTTCTTTGCCAGATCATCCGCCGGATGCACCTGGATAGACAGATCCTGCTTCGCATCGATGAATTTAATAAGCAACGGGAATTTGTTACCAAAACGAGCATAATTCGCTTCGCCAACCAGTTCCTCGCGATATTTTCTCACCATATCAGCCAAGGTTAAACCTTTGTCCGGGCCATTAGCCACAACAGATTCATTGTCCTCTACGCCAGAAATCTCCCAGCTTTCTCCTACTCCTTTCAAGTCTGAGTTCAAATGCTTGAACGGAATAATTTTGTCGCCCCCCCAAAGCGTCTGCTTCAGAATAGGTTCGAATTTTAATGGATACATTTTTGTTTTTCTTGTTAATAAACTTAGATTAAATTCTCCCGGATTATTATAATCCGGGAACAAACATACGAAAAAATGTTCACTTTAAAAGAAAAGAAGGATGAAAAATACAGAAACCTAAGTGAGAACGCTAAACTTTCCTAAACTACCCACTATATTTAGCCGGAATAATTTGTGAGTAACAAAGAATTTACCTTTATTTGCAAGAAAATTTTAAGAATACCAGACATGAATAACACATTCCCAACAGAAGGGAATCTATCAGGGCTCAGCCGGAAAGATTTCCAAAAGGAGATAAATGATAAAGAAACTGATTTATTTATCCTCAAAAACAAAAAGGGAATGGAAGTCGCCGTAACTAACTACGGATGCGCCATTCTCGCTATCATGGTACCGGATAAAAATGGAAAATATGCAAACGTTGTCCTCGGACACGACAGCATAGACCACGTTGTCAACAGCCCGGAACCATTCCTCAGCACTACTATCGGACGCTACGGCAACCGTATCGCCAAAGGAAAATTCACTTTGTATGGAGAAGAGCATGAGCTCACTATCAATAACGGACCCAACTCCCTGCACGGAGGACCCACCGGTTTTCACGCCCGCGTCTGGGATGCCGATCAACTGGCTGAAAATATAATCCAATTCAATTATATCTCAGCCGACGGCGAAGAAGGTTTCCCGGGCAACCTGGAGGTTGAAATGGTTTATCGCCTGGAAGAAGAAGAAAATGCATTGGTTATCGAATATCGTACCACAACGGACAAAGCTACTGTAGTCAACCTGACTAATCACGGTTTCTTCAATTTGGCTGGTATCAGCAATCCTACTCCTACTATCGAAAACAACATTGTTACTATCAACGCTAATTTCTATACGCCTATTGATGAGGTTTCCATCCCGACTGGAGAAATTGCCAAAGTAGAAGGTACTCCGATGGACTTCACCACTCCGCATGCCGTAGGTGAACGTATCAACGATAAATTCCAACAACTGATTTACGGTGCCGGATATGACCACTGCTATGTACTGAACAAGATCGAAACAGGTTCATTGGATCTGGCTGCTACTTGTTTCGAACCGAATAGCGGTCGTACCATGGAAGTATATACTACCGAAGCCGGCGTACAGCTTTACACCGGTAACTGGCTGAACGGATTCGAAGGTGCTCACGGAGCAACATTCCCTGCAAGAAGCGCTATCTGCTTCGAAGCACAATGTTTCCCCGACACTCCGAACAAACCGCATTTCCCCTCGGCTACTTTATTGCCGGGTGACGAATACCAGCAGGTGACTATCTACAAATTCGGTGTGGAAAAATAAAAGATGAAAAAATAACTAACCTAATTTTATAAACTAACATTTTTAATAGAACCATGACACAAGAAAAAAAGAATGGAAAAATCATTGCCATTATCACGATGATTTTCCTTTTCGGTATGATTTCATTCGTTACTAACCTCGCAGCTCCTATGGGTATTGTGCTGAAGAATCAATTCGACGTATCCAATGCCTTGGGTATGCTGGGAAACTTCGGTAACTTTATAGCTTACGCAGTAATGGGTATCCCGAGCGGTATCTTGTTGCAACGTGTAGGATATAAGAAAACAGCCCTCATCGCAGTAGCTATCGGTTTTATCGGCGTAGGTATCCAATTCCTGTCCGGTCATTCAAGCCCGGAAATGGCTTTTGCCGTTTATTTGATTGGTGCATTCGTAGCAGGTTTCTCTATGTGTTTGCTTAACACTGTAGTAAACCCGATGTTGAACAAACTGGGTGGCGAAGGTAACAAAGGTAACCAGCTTATCCAGGTGGGCGGCTCTTTCAACTCAGTAATGGCTACCATTACTCCGATGTTCGTTGGTATCTTGATCGCCGGATCTATCGAAAAAGCTACTATTTCTCAGATTTTCCCTGTAATGTACACTGCAATGGCTGTGTTCGCTTTCGCTTTCTTCGTACTTTTGTTTGTACGTATTCCGGAACCAAACGCTGCTACTACAACTGAACCGATCAGCACACTGATGAAAGGTGCTTTGAAGTTCCGTCACTTTGTATTAGGTGCTATCGCTATCTTTGTATATGTAGGTATTGAAGTAGGTGTACCGGGTACTCTGAACCTGTTCCTTACTGACCCTGTAGAAAAAGGCGGTGCCGGTATCGCTTCTACTATCTCCGGTTTCGTAGTAGGAACTTATTGGTTCCTGATGTTGATCGGTCGTCTGGCCGGTGCTTCACTCGGTGCAAAAGTTTCCAGTAAAGCGATGCTTACATTTACATCTGGACTGGGATTGATTTTAGTATTCCTTGCCATCTTCTCTTCTACAGGAACATTGGTTAATCTGCCTGTACTTCAACAAAGCGCAACCGGCGGTTTGTCATTCGGTTTTGCAGAAGTGCCCATCAATGCTATGTACCTAGTATTAGTCGGTTTCTGTACTTCTATCATGTGGGGTGGTATCTTCAACCTTGCTGTAGAAGGATTGGGTAAATATCTGGCTGCTGCTTCCGGTCTGTTTATGGTACTGGTATGCGGTGGAGGTATCCTGCCTGTAATTCAAGGATGGGTAGCTGACGTAGCCGGTTTCATGGCTAGCTATTGGGTAATTATCGCTGCTCTGGCTTACTTGCTGTACTACGGTCTGGTAGGTTGCAAGAACGTAAATAAAGACATTCCAGTAGAATAAAAAATCTGAATTTAATTTATTCACCTTATAAAATTGATTTATCATGGATATAGAACACGTAAGAAGTCGCTTCATTAAGCATTTTGATGGAACTACAGGATTTATATATGCCTCTCCGGGTCGTATCAACCTGATTGGCGAACATACTGACTACAACGGTGGATTCGTATTCCCCGGAGCTGTAGACAAAGGTATGCTTGCTGAAATCAAACCGAACGGCACTGACAAAGTAAGAGCTTATTCTATCGACCTGAAAGATTATGTAGAATTTGGTCTGAACGAAGAGGATGCTCCCCGTGCAAGCTGGGCAAGATACATTTTCGGTGTATGCCGTGAAATGATCAAACGTGGCGTAGACGTGAAAGGATTCAATACCGCTTTCTCCGGCGATGTGCCTCTGGGTGCAGGTATGTCTTCTTCTGCTGCTCTGGAAAGTACATATGCTTTCGCATTGAATGAACTGTTCGGTGAAGGTAAAATCGACAAATTTGAATTGGCTAAAGTAGGTCAGGCTACTGAACACAACTACTGCGGTGTAAACTGCGGTATCATGGACCAGTTCGCTTCTGTATTCGGTAAAGCTGGCAGCTTGATCCGTCTGGACTGCCGTTCACTGGAATATCAATATTTCCCATTCCATCCGGAAGGTTATCGTCTGGTATTGATGGATTCAGTAGTGAAACACGAACTGGCTTCTTCTGCTTACAACAAGCGTCGTCAGAGCTGTGAGGCTGCTGTTGCTGCTATCCAGAAAAAACATCCGCATGTAGAATTCCTGCGTGACTGTACAATGGATATGCTTGAAGAAGCGAAAGCTGATATCAGCGCTGAAGATTATATGCGTGCCGAATATGTAATCGAAGAAATCCAACGCGTACTTGATGTTTGCGATGCGCTGGAAAAAGACGATTACGAAACAGTAGGTCAGAAGATGTACGAAACTCACCACGGTATGAGCAAATTGTACGAAGTGAGCTGCGAAGAACTTGACTTCCTGAACGATTGCGCTAAAGAATATGGTGTAACCGGTTCACGCGTAATGGGCGGCGGCTTCGGTGGTTGTACTATCAACCTTGTCAAGAACGAACTGTATGACAACTTCGTTGAAAAGACAAAAGAAGCTTTCAAAGCTAAATTCGGCAGAAGCCCGAAAGTATATGATGTAGTAATCGGTGACGGTTCACGCAGAGTAGAATAAGTTATTATTCATCAGAATTAAATAAGCAGGGCGTCTTTCCGGAATGGAAGGACGCCCTTACTTTTCAATTAACAAAAATCTAAAAACCTATTATCTAACCTAACCCTATAATTATCTGTTTATTGTACGCCTTCCGTTGTCATCTGAATGCGTTTCATGGTACCGTCTTCGTTATAATACAAACGGTCGATGCAGACGGAACGGCGGAAACTGCCTCCGGCTGTATTGATGCTTCCATTATGATAAATGAAATACCAGTCGCCCTTGAACTCGATAATAGCCTGATGATTGGTATTGGAATTGCCGGCTATCTCATTAAGGATGCCTTTGTATTCCCAAGGTCCGGTAATGCTACGGCTCATGGCGTAGCATATCTTTTCCGGAAATTCAGAAGCATATGAAAGGTAATACCAGTCTCCACGCTTATGTATCCACGGAGCTTCCGTATATCGGGGCAGATGAACCGGTACGATAGGACCATCCAGCTCGATCATATTCTTTTTCAGTTTGACATAGTAGCATTGAGTATTCCCCCAATAAAGATATGCCTGTCCGTCGTCGTCAATAAAAACAGTCGGATCGATATCTTCCCAAGAGATCTTGGTAAATTCGGTCGTCATATCATTGGTGATCAGTGCGGAACCACGGGCATCCACAAAAGGACCGACAGGCGAATCAGATACGGCTACGCCGATGGATTTTCCGTGAATAGTGCCGTGTTCTACTGTCACATACCAATAGAACTTTCCGTCACGTTCTATCACCTGACTAGCCCATGCTTCCCCTTTTGCCCAACTAAAATCTTTGGCTTTCAAAGGTACAGGATGCTCCGTCCATGTCTTCATATCGGGAGACGAGAATACACACCATTCATTCAACTGGTAATGTTCTCTGGGAGGAGGACATTCATCATGTCCGGCATAAATGTACACCTTACCGTCATGCACCATAGCACCCGGATCGGCTGTATATTTATATTTTATGATGGGATTGCCATTGGCTACAAAAGTAGTGTCATTCTGCGCAGACAGCCCGGAAAAGGCTGCCAATACGCATGAAATCATAACTAGTTTAACGCTATTCATTTTATTTCTTCGTGAATTTATAAACTGCAAACGTGTTCGGTCCGAGTTCGGTGGTTAACGCATGACCATTGATCGTTACCGGTGTCTCCTGCGGAGTGATGGCAAACGGTTGTTCAAGCGTATTATCTTTGTCCTGATCGAGTGAGCTAAGAGTGATGCAACGTCCTTCGGACAATACATCCTGCTTTTTCAGACCTTCGAAAGTCAAGGATACAGGCTGTGTCTTATCGGAAGTATTAGCTACTTTGACAATCAGTTCGTTCTTATCCTTATCATAGACTGCACTGGCAAAAAGTCCATTTTGTCCTTCCGCCCCTGTTACCGGTTTCTTGTTCATAGTGAGAGGAAGTACATTCGTTCCTTTGTTCTGTGCGTACAGCTGCTGCACATAATAACTTACGGTACGCACCGAGTTAAGATTATCAAACCAAATCATGTCCGGACGCCATTGCCATCCCTCCACATGAGCGAAAAGCGGCGCATAAGTAGCCATATGTACGATATCGGCATTGCGTTCCAATCCGGTCATGAAGGCTGCTTCGAGCAAGGCAGCATGGAAGTGGTTCCATTTCTTTCCTTTTCCGTGACAAGCATATTCGCCGGCAAATACTTTCGGTCCTTTGCGGTCATAGTTATCATAGCGTGCTCCCTGACTAAGGAACCAGCTTTCGGGACGGTAGAAGTGTTCGTCTACCAGATCAGCTTTCAGACGTTTCATCTCAGGCCACAGGTAATCGAATTCTTTTCCTTCGGAGTTCGGGCCGGAACTGCCTACAATCATGATTTCCGGATACGCCTTGCGAAGAGCCTTGATAAACGGTTCGAGACGTTCGGGATACTCTTTTCCCCACTGTTCATTACCGATGCCCAGATATTTCAAATTAAAAGGTGCCGGATGTCCCATATCGGCACGTACTTTCCCCCAAGTCGTGTTCACGTCTCCATTGGCAAATTCGATCAGATCGAGTGCATCCTGAATATAGCTGTCCAGGTCGCAAACTGCTACGTGAGCTTTTTCTTCATTGTTCTGATACTGACAGGCAAGTCCGCAGTTCAGGATCGGAAGCGGTGCCGCTCCCATTTCTTCAGAAAGAAGAAAATATTCATAGAATCCCAGTCCGTAGCTTTGATAATAATCCGGATAGAAACGATGGGTAAAGGTATATTGCCAACGATTTTCGTTCAATGGACGGTTTTCTACCGGCCCCACGGATTTCTTCCAGTCATAACGGGTTTCGAGATCCGTACCTTCAACGATGCAACCACCGGGGAAACGGAAGACTCCCGGATGAATATCCGCCAAAGCCTGCGCAAGGTCTTTGCGAAGACCGTTCTCATGTCCCTTCCAAGTATCGACAGGGAAAAGGGAAATATGCTCCAAGTCTACCGTACCCTGGGAAGCAAGGAAAATACGAAGCGTTGCTTTGGGATTGGTAACACCCGCTTTTAAGATTACCTGATACTTCTTCCAGTCTTTGGAATCAATGGTCAGTGTCTGAGAGGCAAAAGCCTGATGTTCGCCCATAGATTTGGTATCTACAAGTTCCACACGTATCTTTTCACCTGTACCTCCGTGCGGCAGACGTGCCCACACAGAGAAGCGGTATTCTTCACCTTGCTTAACCCCGATGCCGAAGAAGCCTTCATTATCCAGTCCGGTATGCTTGTGGGCATGTCCCGGATTATCAAGACGCACATAATGCGGATTGCGTTCAAAAGGACCGTCATCCTGCAAAGTCACCTTTCCATAAGTCTTCCATCCCATCAGACGCTGAGGGAATTCGAATGAACGGTTCTTTACCAGTTCGGCATAAAGTCCGCCATCGGCAGCATAATTGATGTCTTCAAAAAAGAGTCCGTACATTGTCGGCTGGATTTCAGCACCCAACTTCTTAGTCTGGATCACCATTTCATTGGTTTGCGCATGAAGCGCCATGCCGGTAGATAAGGCTAATGCAGCCAGTAATTCTGTGTATCTTCTCATGGTTTTCAATAAAAATTATATATAATTATTTGATTCTTTTTCCCCAGACAGAACGTCCCCGGCTATCGAGTCCGGTAAAGAGAATTGTTTCGGTTTCGTTCTCCCAATCGTGTCCTGCAAAGATAACCAGATTCTCAATCTTCTCCGAATTCAAATCTACCATTAATAGATGTTTTTCGGTCAAAAAGGACCATTTTCCATTCATTTGAACTATATTCCATTCGTTATCGGTCATCTGCCCTTTGCACGTGCCGTCTTTTACCAAAGTCACTCGGGTGGACAAGTTCCATTCCTTCTCTTTCAGTTCTCCCTCTCCCCATAAGATCTGTCCGGCTTCCAGCTGACGTTCGTATGCCGGTTCCTGCACTCGTATGATTTCCCATTCACCGACCAGATCTTCTTTGCTGAATTGACGCGAAGCAGTCCCTGCATATCTCTCGGGAGAAGCGACCGGCCAGCCTTCGGGAGTGAAGAACAACTGCCGTATATGTAACACCATTAACTGATTTTGCGGTGACAGACGTCCCTGATGTGCCATAAAATAGTTTCCTTCACCGTCAGAAAAGACGGCACAATGCGCTGTACCCGCCCATCCGGTATGGTTCTCAAAACGATATGGTGCAGTCAGTATCGGGAAGTTGTTGGTCGTATCTTTCACAGCCTTGCCAAAGTAGTCCGTAAACGGACCTTCGGCAGCATCCGAACGGCTGACACGTACATTATAAGTCGTCATCAGCGGATCATAGGAAGTGAAAAGATAATATTGTTTCAGCTCCGGATGATAGATTATTTCCGGTGCTTCGAGATTGTCCTTCCGATAGTTGGCACGCCGTGCTACAAGGTGCCCCAAATCGCCTTCGTTTAAGGCTAATCCGGTTTCAGGATTCAGTTCGACGCAATACAGACCACCGAAGAAGGAGCCGTAATGCATCCACCATTTACCAGTATTTTCATCTGCTATGACGCTCGGATCGATAGCATTCATCGCGGTAGAATCATCTGTTTTAACGATACAGCCTTTCTGCGTCCATGGCCCTTCGGGAGAAGTTGATTCGGCAAGTCCTATATAGGATGTTTTACGTCCGAATGCGGATACGCAATAGTAGAGGCGGTATTTATCTTTATAAGGGATGATATACGGTGCCCAGATATTGGTCGCCCCCTGCCCTCCTGCATGAGACTGTACCCATTGAACCGCTTCTTCCGGTATTTCAGGAAATGCCCATCCCAGAAATTCCCAATGTACCAAATCCTTAGAACGGCGCATCTGGATAAATCCCAACGGCACGCCTTTCTCTCTCGCTTCTTTCCGGTTCTCACCGAAAATCGCATCTGTAGAATACATATAATAATAGTCGCCCAGCTTCCGGCAGGACGGATCGTGTACATTGTATGTTCCCCATTGACGGTAATCTTCCATTTTGGCTACTGATAAATAATTATCATCCCAAGGATTAGCAGAAGGAGTCGGAGTAAACACGGAAGAAGTGCAACTTACAAAGAAGCTGCCTGCTATTAAAAGAACTGGCAAAAACAAGTTTTTCATAATATCTGTGTATTCGTTCATCAATTATGCTACAAAAATACGCCCCGTTTCCCCTATGAAAGGTGGACATACGAACACGATTGGTGGACAATCCGATAATCTGCTGAAAAGAAGCTCTTCCCATTTTTGTGATTGAAGAGATTCTTCTAACTTTGCCCTTATTAATACGTACATATATGAAAAAACACCTACTTATATACCTTATAATATATAGTATCTGTTCACTGGCCGGACAGGTTCGGGCACAGGAACGGTTTGCCGACCGCTATAATATTACGTATGTGACCATGAACGAGGGGCTTCCACATAATTTTATCGACGATTTGTACAAAGACAGCCGGGGGTTTATGTGGATTTCGACTGCCGGAGGCGGGCTTTCCCGTTATGATGGCTATGAGTTTGTAAACTACACTCCCAATAATCACCAATGCAAACTAAAAAGCAACTTTATACGCAATGTCTGTGAAGACGCCTTCCAACGCCTTTGGATCGTCTCCGAAGGGGGAACGGATATTATTGACTTATCTACTTTAAAACCGATTATCCCCCATGACCCGAAAGGGATACTTCCAAAGATACTGGAACTACCGGCTACCCGTATCATGAAAGATACGCAAGGCTGTATCTGGCTTCATTGCGACAACGCCCTTCACCGTATCGAATTCAATGACAAAGGGGAAGTGCAAATCCTGTCTACACTCAGCCCTGTCTATCTGAATGGTCCGGACATTGCTCTGAAAGACATTGACGAGGATGGGAAAATATGGATGGGAAACAATGGAGAAATACGAAAAGTGGCATTAAGTCCGCAAAAGAGACTGGTAACCACTCCCATAGCCGACTGCCTGAAGTTCGAAGCGGGAACTTATATTTCGGATTTCCTCAGCAAAGAGAATGAAGTCTGGATCTCCAGTGACCGCGGACTATTCCGCTATAATAAAACTGGAAATGTGATAAAACGATATGAGCATGATTCCGGCAATCCCTATTCCCTGTCGCAAAATTATCTGACAAATTTAGCTATCACCGATGACAAACAATTAATCGTCGCGACACTACGTGGTATTAATATCTATAACCCGATGACGGATAATTTTGAACGTATAGCCTGTGACCTTCCAAATGGCGGCACCAATCTGCTGAACAGTAACTTTATTAATTGCATATTGACTGATGGAGAACATATCTGGTTCGGTACGGAAACCGGAGGTATCAATCTGTTGAATCCACGGCAACTATCGATACGGAGCTACCGGCATGACAAGGAAAATCCGTCAAGTTTATCCTATAATCCTGTCAATGCAATTTATGAAGATGTATACGGAACCTTATGGGTAGGGACAGTAGAAGGCGGACTGAACAGAAAAGAACGGAACAGCGAAGATTTCACCCATTATACACGTGAACACGGAGGGCTGAGTCACAACTCCGTCAGTGCCCTGACTGCCGATACCGACAATCACTTATGGATAGGTACATGGGGAGGAGGTCTCAATCTGCTTGATCTGAAAGCTCCCCGACAGATACTGGAGGTAATTTCCTCACAGACCGGCGGAGGCTTTCCGATTAACTTTATCGGAGTATTGAATTATGACCCTATTAATGAAGGTATATGGATAGGCGCCAATCAAGGACTCTATTTTTATGATCCGGTAAAAAAGGAAATAACTGCTCCGTTACCGGATAAGGCTGCTGAAAATATTCATGGCTGTATCGGTTCCATTATTGATAAGGAGGGTAAACTTTGGGTCGGTTGTCTGGAAGGGGTTTATATCATCGATCTGCATTCCCGTTCCTCTAAAGGAGAATTCCAGTACAGGCACCTGAACTACAAACTGGACGATCCGTCCTCCCGCCTGATTGAGAAAATAACCTGCTTTTATCAAGGTAAGGACGGTACTTTATGGCTGGGCAGTAACGGATATGGCATTTATCAACGAAAAATCGATGCTCAAGGAAAAGAACAGTTTATCTCTTATAGCACAGCGCAAGGACTACCGAACAATAGTGTTCGGGGAATACTGGAAGATAACAACGGTAACTTATGGATCAGTACCAATAATGGACTCTCCTGTTATCACCAGGCAGAGAATCGTTTCATTAACTATACCATACAGGATGGTCTGATTGACACACAGTTTTATTGGAACGCCTCATGTGGTTCTTCTCATGACTTACTCTATTTCGGCAGTGTAGGCGGATTGGTTGCAATCGAAAGTAATCGTCCGGCGATGTCTCTTCCAGCTGCCAAAGTACGTTTCACCCGCCTGCGGATAGGTAATGAAGAAATATTGCCGGGCAGCGAATACTTGTCGGAAGATATTGCCATAACGACGGAACTGAAACTGCATGAAAAAGAGAAATCTTTCTCACTCGAATTTGCAGCGCTCAACTTTGAATCAAACAATACAGCCATATACAGTTATCGTCTGGTCGGTTTTGACGATAAATGGGTACAGGTTCCGGGCAACCGTCGTTTCGCCAGTTATACGAATTTACCTCCCGGTTCATATACTCTACAGGTCAGATACACTCCTGATGGTGAGAACGAGGGAGAAAACATAACGGAACTGAAGATTACGATTGTACCTTATTTCTATAAGACTGTATGGTTTATTCTATTCATCATCGTATTGTTATCTGTCAGTGTATGGCAATTCTATCAATGGCGCATCCGTAATCTGAAACGGCAGAAAGAATATCTGCACCGCACGGTAGAAGAACGTACTCATGAACTGGAACAGCAAAAGCATCTGTTAGAAAATCAAACGGATGAGCTGTCACGCCAAAACCAGATGCTGATTCAGCAGAATGAGAAAATCACGAGGCAGAAGGCACAACTGATTCGTATGTCCCGTAAAGTGCAGGAATTGACGCTTGACAAGATTTCATTCTTTACGAATATTACCCATGAATTCCGCACTCCGATTACTCTCATTATCGGTCCTATCGAACGTGCGTTGAAATTAAGCTACAATCCGCAAGTCATTGAGCAATTGAACTTCGTGGAACGCAATTCCAAATATCTATTGTCTCTCGTCAATCAGTTGATGGATTTCCGGAAGGTAGAGTCCGGCAAACTGGAGATTGTGAAGACTCGGGGAAATTTTCTGAAATTTATCGATTCACTGATCACTCCGTTTGAAGTATTCGCCCAAGAGCGGAACATTGTGCTCAAACGCTATTACCGGATGGAAATGCCGGAGATCTTGTACGATGAGGAAGCAATGCGTAAGGTGGTCACCAATCTGTTGAGTAACGCTATCAAGTTTACTCCTAACGGGGGAACTGTGTCTCTCTACCTATCTGCTCTTTTCGCCAAAGACAGTGAAAAAGAGACTCTGTATATTTGCGTCAAGGACAGTGGTTCGGGCATCCCTGAGGAAGACCTCAATCGGATTTTCAACCGCTTCTACCAGTCGCAGAATCAAGTGAAATATCCGGTATACGGACAAGCAGGAACAGGCATCGGTTTATACCTCTGCAAACGGATTGTTCAAATGCACGGCGGAGAGATCAAAGCATTCAATAACCGTCATGCGGGATGCTCTTTCCGCATCCTCCTCCCCTTGCAACGAAATGAAAGGAAAGACGAAAAGACAATCATTATTGATCACAACGATTCGTCCGCAACTCCTGTTCAGGATTCCGGCTCTCCAAAAGAGAAAGAGGCTTTAAGTATACTGGTTGTGGAGGATAATGCTGATATGCGGGGATATATCCGGTCTATTCTTCGTGAACAGTATCATGTACTGGAAGCTGCCAATGGCGAAGAAGCATTACATATACTTAATAGTAATCCAATAGACTTTATTATCAGTGATTTGATGATGCCCGTCATGGACGGAATCGAGCTGTCCCGAAGGGTAAAGGAGACATTTGCCATTTCGCATATTCCTTTCCTGATGCTGACCGCCAAAACCTCACAAGAAGCCCGACTGGAAAGCTATCGTATGGGAGTGGACGAATATCTGCTGAAACCTTTTGATGAGACATTATTATTGACCCGTATTCAGAATATTCTGGAGAACCGGAAACGATATCAACGTAAATTTACGCTTGATATGGACGTGGACGTACTTAATATGGAAGAAGAATCCGGTGATAAGAAGTTCCTCAATCAAGTAATGGAAGTTATCAAAGAGAACTACAAGAACTCCTATTTTGAAGTCAGCGATTTTTGTGAAGCCGTCGGAGTAAGCAAAAGCCTGCTGAACAAAAAACTGCAAAACTTAATCGGTCAGTCCGCCGGACAGTTCATCCGGAATTACAGACTGAACATCGCACGGGAATTGATTCTGAAGAATCGGGAAACGAAGAATATGAATATAGCGGAAGTTGCCTATGAAGTAGGATTCAATGATCCCAAATATTTTACAAGATGCTTCACGAAACATTTCAATGTGACACCCAGCGCACTGCTGAATAACGAAGAATAACTGATATAAGGGTTGCTATTATGAAACAATGACAGCAGCCCTTCGTCTTAAAATGAGCTCATTTTAAGAGACATCCGTCCGAGATTATACCCAAAGTGTAAAAAAGACACTTATATAGTCGTTTATCCACCTCGAAAATTCATTTGTCCACCTTTAATATACTCATCGGTTGTACTTTTGCGACACTACAACGAGTAGAATTATTGTTGAACCATTAATATCAATATCTATGAAGACAAGGAAATGGCCGTTACTACTTATGGCAATTCTTACCGTTCTCAGCATGAGTTCTTGTCAGGATTGGGGAGAAGCCGATCCACCGGCAAGAAATCAAAAACTTCCGGCAAAGCCGGATACCTCCGCTAAATTAATAGCTGAATTTACATTTGACGAAGATTTCAACTCTACTGCCACCGAAGGCGAAACACCTGTATCGGGGGAAGGTTTTGCATACAGTGCAGATCAGGAGATTCCGGAAATCGTACAAGATGATGAAAGAGAAAGTGGAGTTATGCACGCCAACGGCGGATACCTCCGCATTCCCAACCCTCTTATCGGTGCAGATATCCAGACAGGAGTCTCATTTAGTTTCTTCGTAAAATCTACTAAAACAGACCATACAGGCGCACTGATCTCATTCAGTGACGGAACGAACAAACTGTATTTCACTACAAATGCTTTTTTGAGCTATACCGGCACAGGAGGCTATCTGGACGTAAATGATCCGGAAGTCAGTGTAACGAACGCAATGCCTTACGGGACATGGCATTATGTTGCCTTGACTTTCACAGAGAAAGGATACGCCATTTATATCGATGGCACCAAGAAATACGATACCAACAACCATGCCAGCATCAGTTCCGGAAAGACAAGGGCTGTGAGCGTAGGTGACTTCGATTATTCCAATATGATCGATTTATTGTCATCTGCGACCTATATATATTTAGGCTATGGTTCGGATACGGAAACAGCCGAAGCCTATTATGATGATCTGAAGATCTGGACAAATACTTTCTCGGACAGCGATGCTCAGGGACCGAATATCGGTAGCGGAATACATGTGCCCGATCCTGTTTATAAAGCTACTTTCGAAACGACTACCGGACTACAGATCATTGGCGGTGGCAGCTTTGTTACAGATGATAATAGCGCCTTCGGAACCGTATTCAAGAATATCCCCGGAGGAATGCGTCAGAATTACTTGTTGCTTCCGGAAGATGTAATGTCACATTCTGCCGAAACGAAAGAAATGTCTATCGGTATGTGGGTGAATGCGAAGGATGCCGGAATCTCATCCACTTATATGTGGTCACCATTATTCAGTGCTCACGGGCAGGCACCGGGCATAGCAGGTACTGCCAATACAGACAACTGGCCTATGTTTGCATTGTATGTAAGAGGAACATTACAACTGAATAATGCCGGATGGTGCAACTTTGATGATGCACAGAATGTAAATGGTACCAATGCTCTATATCATGACGCCACTGACTGGTTAGCCGATCACGGGTGGCATTACTATACAGTAACTCTCACCGCTACTTCCGCCAAAGTATATATGGATGGCGAACTGAAGAACGAATGGCAGGTGGCAGGTACCGGAGATAATAATACAATTGAAGGTGCATTCATTTATGGTGCCAACTACAAATACATCACTTTAGGCGGAAATCAGGCGTTCGACTGGGGCGATCCCGATCCGGGATTCATGTTTGACGACTTCGCAGTCTATAACAAAGAATTGTCTCCGGAACAGATCAAACAGATTATGGAAGACAAGACATTGGCTCTGCCTACTCCTGTCTACATCAATACCTTTGAAGAAGGAGCCGGAGATGCAAAAATCGTAGGTTCGGGCAAAATAGTTTCAGTGGAAGACAAAGGGTTCGGACAAATATTCCAGAATGTAGCCGGTTCTAAAGGCACTAATTATCTGATGTTGCCTCAAGATGCTCTTTCCCACTCCGTAGAATCTCAGGAAGTGAGTATCAGTGTATGGGTGAATGCCAAGAATGCAGGAGCATCAGACGATTATCGCTATTCTCCCCTATTCACGGCATACGGAAACGAGCCGTCGGCAGGATCAGAGAATATATGGCCATTGTTTGTCCTGCAATCCCGCGGACTTGCCCAAATAAACTGTAACGGATGGACAGACTTCACCGCCGCACAAAATGAGAAAGGTGTCAACACCGTTTATTGCTCGGAATATGCAGCAGATGGAATCGTTTGTGAGGAAGACTGGCTGAAGGATCATGAATGGCATCTTTACACAGCCGTTCTCACGTCTACCACCTGTAAAATCTACATTGACGGAGAAGTCGCCAACTCATGGACAGTATCGGGCAGCGGTGACGGCAATACCATCTCCGGAATATTCACCAACGGTGCAGACTTGAAATACATCTCATTGGGCGGAAACCAGGCATGGACATGGGCTGACCCTGATCCCGGATTTATGTTCGACGACATCGCTATCTACAACAAAGCACTGACAATCGATGAGATACAGGCTATTATGAAAAAGAAAAAGAATTAAACCTTAAAGTTTAGTATACATGAAGAATTTTATACTGATACTCTGCCTCGCCACATTCAGCCAATGGGTGTATGCGCAGAACAAGCAGATCACCGGACGGGTAGTTGATACCAAAGGTGAAGCCGCCATTGGTGCAAGCATACTTGAAAAAGGAACTACAAACGGAACCATTACCGACTTTGACGGTAATTTCAAACTGACGGTCGGACCGAAAGCCGTGTTACAAATCAGTTATATCGGTTATAAGACACAGGAAATACCAGTAGCCAACAAGACGAAACTGAATATCACTATGGAGGAAGACACGGAAGTGCTGGATGAAGTCGTAGTGGTCGGATACGGTGCGCAGAAGAAAGAAAGTGTGGTAGGTGCCATCTCGCAGGTTTCTTCCAAAGAACTGTTGAAATCTCCAGCAGCCAATATTTCACAAGCGATTGCCGGTAAGATTTCGGGTGTAATCACTTCTCAGACTTCCGGTGCGCCGGGGTCTGATGATATGAAGATTTATATCCGTGGCCGTGCTTCTTTCGCAGGAGACAACCAACCATTGATTCTGGTAGACGGCGTAGAACGTGAGTTCTCACAGATTGCTCCGGATGATATCGAATCGATCTCTACGTTGAAAGATGCTTCCGCTACTGCCGTATATGGTGTACGTGGTGCAAACGGTGTGATGCTGATTACAACGAAGCGTGGTAAAGAACAGAAACCGACCGTCAGCCTGACCGCCAACTGGCAAATACAGTCCCCTACCCGCCAGGATACTTATCTGGATTCTTACAATTCGGTTGTATTGCTGGAAGAAGCGCTGGCTAACGACGGACTGCCTTCTCAATATTCGGCATCCGACATCGAAATGTATAAAAGAGCCTCAGCAGGACAACTCAGCGGAATCGATGCCCTCCTCTACCCGAATGTAGACTGGTATGACACCGTTTTGCGAAACAGTGCACCGGCACAACGCTACAATGTCAATATACAGGGCGGTACCAAACGTATGCGTTACTTTACTTCTGCCGAATATTATAACCAACAGGGATTGTTCAAGGAATTCAGCCAGGACGAATACGGAAACAAGTCGAACTCCAGCTTCAAGCGTTTCGCTTTCCGTGCCAATCTCGACTTCCTGATGACCAAAGACCTGACTCTTTCCGTCAACTTCGGGACACGTTTCGAAGAACGCAGAGGACCGAACTCGAATGAATCGAGAGACGGAACTTACAGTCAGGCATTTTATGAAATGAATCATACACCGGGATGGTTGTTTCCGGTATCCTATACCGTAGGTGAAGGTGAAGACCAGAAGACATTGTACAGCGGCAGCTCACAATACCAGAATAATATCGTGGCACGTTTTGCCAAAGCCGGTTTCTACCGCTCCACCAATACGATCAATGAAACAAATTTCATTGTGGATTATAAGATGGACTGGCTCACCAAAGGGCTGGCAGCAAAAGGAATGGTATCTTTCGACTACGACGCTTACTATATGCGTGCTTTCAATGCCGACTTTGCCACTTATGAGCTGAATGACCGTACTAATTATAATTCAATAGACGCTTATACCCAGTTCAATACGGATACGGAACTTGCTTATCTGGGCAATAACCAGACTACTACTTATAAACTTTATATGGAATTCCAGCTGAACTGGGCACGCAAATTCGGGAAACATGATATCACCGCTATGGCACTGTACAACCAGAATGACTACCGTTATCAGGCAGACCTTGCCGAACGCTACCAAGGACTGGTAGGGCGTGCCACATACGGCTACGACGACCGTTACCTGGCAGAAGTCAACTTCGGCTATAACGGTTCGGAAAACTTCATGCGAGGCAGACGCTTCGGTTTCTTCCCTTCTTTCTCCGTAGGATGGAGAATCAGCAACGAAGCTTTCATGAAAGGAACGGAAGACTGGCTGAACAATCTGAAAATCCGTGCATCCTATGGTGAAGTAGGAAACGATGTATACAAAGTGAATGGCGTAAAACAACGTTTCCTGTATCAGGCAGTGTGGACACAGATAGCCAACGACTATCACTTCGGAACAACCGGATATACCGGTATCTATGAAAGCCAGTACCCTAACTATGCAGTGACTTGGGAGCGTGCTCACAAATACAACCTGGGACTGGAATTTGGTTTATGGAACGGACTGTTGAACGGTAATATCGACGTATTCTACGAAAAGAGAAACGATATCCTGACTCCTTACCTCACCCGTCCGCAATGGGTAGGCGTCAATATGGCTGCCGGCAATCTGGGAGAGACCAACAACAAGGGCTTCGAAATCGAACTGAAACATGCGAACCATATCGGAAAGGACTTTACCTATAATGCAAGTCTGACTTTCTCACACGCCCGCAATGAAATCCGGAACATGGACGAACCCGCCACAAAGACAGCTTATCGCAAACAGGAAGGTCATCCGATCAACCAATACTTCGGTCTGGTGTGCGATGGTTTTGTGACCCAAGCCGACTTGAACAATCCCGATTTTCCGGTTTCTACTTTCGGCAATGTACAGGTAGGCGACCTGAAATACCGTGATATGAACGGAGACGGATTTATCGATAGCCGTGATGAAACATTTATCGGCTATAGCGATGTTCCCGAAAACACTTACGCCTTGTCTCTGGGATGCGAATACAAAGGCATCGGATTCAGCATCATGTTTCAGGGAGTAGATCATGTTTCCAGATATTATGATGCGGAAGCAATGTACGCTTTCGTGAATGGCGGTAAGGTAAAAGAACATCATCTGAACCGCTGGAATCCCAACCAGTCGGAAGCATACAACCTTACCCATGCCAGTTATCCGCTGCTCCATTATGACAGCTACGGCGACCATAACCAGCGTAAAAACTCGTTCTTCCTGAAAAACGGTAACTTCCTTCGTCTGAAGAATATCGAACTAAGCTACTCGCTTCCGGCCCGATGGATCAGAAAAGTAGCCATGAACGAATGCCGCGTCTATGTAAATGCAAACAATCTCATCACGTGGGATAAACTGGATGGTCTTTGCGATCCGGAAAGTGAAGGTTCCAACCGTTACCCGATTATGAAGACAGTGAACTTTGGTGTAAACATTAAATTCTAACAGATATAAGACATGAAAAAGACAATCATATATACCGCCTTTTGGTTGGCAACCGCCGGAATCGCCCTGACTTCCTGTGAAGATATATTCGGTGGTTTTCTGGACAAACAGCCCAGCAACGAACTGACAGAAGAAGAAGTATTCAGCCAATGGACTACCACCCGCGAGTTCCATTTCGATACTTACAACTTCCTGCGCCACGGTGCCTGCCGCATCAACAACTCATGGATGGATGCAGCTACCGACTTAGCCGAAACCAGCTACGCCAGCGGCGGCACGCGTACAAGTTTCAACATCGGTAACTATTATGCCAGCGGTGCCGCCACTGAACTCACCGGCACATGGGAACACTATTACCGGGGTATCCGCAAATGCAATATGCTGTTAAAGAACATCGACGACGTGCCCAAAGCTACGGATGACTCGGAAGAAGCACACGCTACCTATGTGAAACAATACAAGGCGGAAGCTCATTTCCTCCGTGCTTATTTCTACTGGGAAATGTTTCTCCGCTACGGTCCCGTCCCCCTGGTTACAGATGTACTCGATCCGGACGGAGACTTGCTCAGCAACTATACCACCCGCCCTTCCTTGAAAGAATATGTAGTTGACTTCATTCTGAAAGAACTGAAAGATTGCGAAGAAGGATTGATGGATAAAGCTACTTCTGCCGAATCGGGCAACCCCGGACGTATCAGCCAGCCAATGGCACGTGCACTGTATTCACGTGTCATGCTCTACATGGCAAGCGACCGTTTCAGAAGTGAATCGGGTATCAGCTGGCAGCAAGCCGCCGATGCAGCGCAAAGCTTCATGACGGATTACGGAACACTCTACGGACTCTACACGACTGATACCGATCCGAAGACATGCTATACCAACGCCATCCTAAAGAACGCACATGACGAGAAAAATAATGAAACGATCTTCTGGCGTAATGATGTAGCTGTAGGATGGGGAGCGATCTATAACGATACGCCGGTAGGCGAAGGCGGCAACGGAGGTTTGTGCCCGTCACAGAATTTAGTGGATATGTACGATATGGCAAACGGACAGTCTCCTTTCAGCAGTTATGATGAAACCGGCGCCCCTGTTTATAATGGAACAGCCACTCCAGCCATCAACAATGCCAGCGGATACAAGAGCAATGATCCTTACAGCAACCGTGACCCGCGTCTGGCGGCTACCGTACTCTACAACGGTGTGAATTGGGGTAATGGTATAATTAATGTACTCAAAGGACAACGGGATAACCCGCAAGGAAATGCAAATGCAACGCCGACCGGATACTATACCCGCAAGTATATTCCGGAAGTGATCCTGAACAATAACCATACCGGCAGCAACTACCGTAACTGGATTATCATCCGCTATGCGGAAATCTTATTGAACTATGCAGAAGCCTTGAATGAAGCCGGCGGGTCACGTGCCGACGTACTGAATGCCATCCAGCCTCTCCGCGACCGTGTAGGGATGACTGCCAAACTCACAAACCGCAGCGATCTTCAGACCATTGCCGACCGCCGTAACTTCATCCGCAAGGAACGTACCGTCGAACTCGCTTTTGAAGATCATCGCGCATGGGACGTACGTCGCTGGAATGTAGCGGAAAAAGCATTGGCACGTCCTATCTACGGAATGGAGGTTACCAAGGAAAACGGAAAGTTTGTCTATACACGTAAAGTTGCCCAGAACCGGGTATTTACGGAGAAAATGTATCTCTACCCGATACCGGAAGGAGAAGTATGGAAAACGAATATCGAAAACAACCCGGGTTGGAACAATTAACTGAATGAATATGCAACCGATGAAATTAAATAACATACAGACAGGATTCAAAAGAATCCTGCTCACCGTAGCCACAGCTTTCATGCTGGGCAACGGATGGGCGCAAGATGCTAAAGTACTGAAAGGACGAATCGTAAATGCAGAGGGTGAACCTATCGCAGGTGCGGTGGTCAACGTAGCGGAAGCAAGCCGCATCGCACTCTCGGACAAGGACGGTTTCTTCACTTTGAAGAATGTAAAACCTGCCGACGAGCTTTATGTAAGCAGCGTAGGTTATCTGCCGACAACGGCCATTGCCGACTTCGAAGAGAATTTCAAGATTGTCATGGATGCCGACCTGGATGAATATGCTCATACAACTCCGCTTCCTTTCAACCGCAAACCCAAGAAGTTTGTGACAGAGTCCACCTCCATCGTCACCGGAGAAGAACTGGAAAAACATCCGGTAACCGTTTTGCAGAATGCGTTTACCTCCACTGTCACCGGTGTAGAGACGTATGAGGCGCAATCCGAACCGGGATGGAGTGAAACGGCTATGTATATCCGTGGCATCCGTACCATGAATGCCAGCGCACGCAGTCCGCTGATCATCGTTGACAATGTGGAACGTGACCTCTCATTCCTCGATGCCTACCCTATTGAATCGATTACGATATTGAAGGATGCCGCCGCCACCGCTATCTATGGAATGCGTGGAGCCAACGGTGCAGTACTCGTAACGACCAAACGCGGAGAAACCGGTAAGACTAAAATCAACTTCACACAAGAAGTCGGCTTCCAGACTATTGCCGGAATTCCCGAAAGCCAGAATTCTTATAACTATGCGCTGAGCCGTAATCAGGCACGATACCTGGACGGATTAAGTCCCGAATATTCCGATGAAGACCTGGAATACTACCGTCGTGTCTGCAACGGTGAGCAGTTGGAAGGAATGGCCAAATACAAATACTTCAATACGAACTGGCACGACACCATGCTGCGGGATGCAGCTCCGCAATACCGTACCAACCTGTCTGTCAGCGGTGGTAATGCACGTGCACGCTACTATGTCTCCTTCTCTTATCTCCGCCAGGAAGGTTTGTTCGACACCAAATGGACGGAATGGAACGAAGGATACAGCACACAGGAAGTATTGAACCGTTACAACCTGCGTTCGAACATCGACATCGATGTAAACAAGTTTCTGAATGTATCGATGGACTTGGGCGGACGTATCGACAATATCTCCCAACCGGGCATTGACGTATGGAACCTCTTTACCTGGGGAGCCGGCGAAAATCTTCCGGTGTATCCCGTATTCTGCCCAAACGGTGAATTCTTTATGCCAACCAGCAGCGACAGTAAAAACGGTGCCGCACAAATCGCCGGACGTGGTGTGGAACAGAACCGCCGCCGTAACCTCTATACAACCGTAACGGCTACCGGAAACCTGGATGCCCTCGTTCCCGGACTGAAAGCCAAGATGACGTTCAGTTTCGACTCTTACGAAACATTCCAGAAGGTGCAGCAAGCCGATGTCAATGTCTACTACTATAACTATATGGCTGATGTCAACGACCCGTCGGAATATACATACCAACGCATGAGAACGTACAAAACATTGCCCAATGCCACCACTTCTCCACGTGACTATTACTATAATCTCAATATGAACGGCGGACTGGCATACGAACATACATTCGGCAAACATGCCGTCAATGCCCAGGCTTTTATCCGTACTTATCAGAATGTAGTACGCGGACAGGAATCATCCAACCGCTACCTCTCTTATAATGCACAGGCTACCTATGTATATAACAACCGGTATATCCTTTCCGGTAATATCTCCCGCATGGGCAGTGATAATTATGCCGACGGCGAACGCTTCGGAACATTCCCCGGCGGTTCCGTGGGATGGGTACTTTCCGAAGAATCATGGCTGAAGAACTCGTTCGTGAATCTCCTGAAACTCCGTGCTTCTTACGGACGGGCGGGACAAGCTGTGACAGGCGTCAGCCGCTACCCGTACCAAGGTACATTCACCGAAGGAGGCGGATATAATTTCGGTACTTCCCAATCTTACACGGAAGGTGTATATGAATCGACAGCCGGCAACAAGAATATCAAATGGGAAATCTCGGATATGGCAAACTTCGGCGTTGACTTCGACTTGTGGAACAAGAAAATCTACGGTTCTGTGGACTTCTTCAAGGAATGGCGTTCCAATATTCTGGTATCCCGTTCCACCGTGCCCGGCTTATTCGGTGTAAACGCTCCGCAAGACTCTTACGGCAAGGCCGAAACGAAAGGTTTTGAGATCACTTTAGGACATAGCAACCGGATCGGTGATTTTGAATACTATATCGACGGTATGCTGACTTTCAACACCAACAAAATCACCGAAATGGATGAACTGACTCCCGATTACGCTTATCAGGCAAGAACCGGCAACCGTATCGATCAGAGCCAGCTCCTGATCTGGAAACAATGGGCCAGTAATCCCGACCTGATTCCGGAGTCGTATGAAGATGCCGTTGCCAATCCTCAGAAATATCCGTGGAACGCTGCCGGTAAATACAAGCTCGGCAATGCCGTATTCCAGGATACGAACGGCGACCGTAAAATAGACAGCTACGACAAAGTACCGACCGGATACACGAATATTCCGGAATTAATCCCGACCATCCGTTTAGGTTTCAGTTGGAAAGGTTTCGACGCACGTGCCGTGCTGACGGCTTATCTGAACCGCACCGTTCCCTGTCGCGAGAATATGGACTATGGTTTCGGCTGGGGAGGTACTTCCACTCATGAAATCACCAACACATGGGGATATTATACCGATGATCCGACAGACCCGCGCAATATCAACGCCAAATATCCGCGTTTGTCTACTTCCTTCAGTGACCTCGACCGGAACTATCCTTACAATGAGTCTACCATCTGGGTAGTCAATGGAGATTTCCTTTCATTGCGCAATGTGGAAGTCGGCTACTCGCTTCCTGCACGATTGATTTCTAAAGTCAATATGACGAAATGCCGTCTTTACTTCAGCGGCTACAACCTGTGCAACTGGAGCCATCTGCCTAAAGGCTTTGATCCGGAAAACCCGACCAACTATATCTGGGCATATCCCAAGACACGTTCATTTACGTTCGGTGTGAATATCGGATTCTAATCATTCAATAAAACAGCAAAGAATTATGAAAAGAATATCAACTTATATAGTTACTCTGGTCCTCGCACTCGCAGGCAGTTCGTGCAGCGACTACCTCGACAAAGAGTACGATGCCTCCTTATCTGAAAAGAAAGTGTTCAATAACCAGAACCTGACACGCGAGTTCCTCGCCAACATCTACACGAATCTGCCGGACGGACTGGCGCCACTGTCGGACGACCAGTTCACAGGTGCTTCACGTGACTGTATGACGGATAATGCAGTGACCTGCTGGGGACTTCATTATTATACAAAGATCGGCAGCGACGGATACACCGCCGGCGACCATCCCCTGCTGGGCTTCTGGAACACCGACTTATACGGGATTCGGAAATGTAATATGTTTCTGAAGAACGCCAAGGCATCCGTAGTAGGAAATACGGAGAAAGACGGCGACGACAACCGCCTTTACGACCGTTACTGCGCAGAAGCCAGACTGCTTCGCGCTATCTTCCATTTCGACTTAATCTGCTGGTTCGGCGCTGCCCCTGTCATTGCGGAAGATGAATCCGGCGAACCGATCATCTTCGACTTGTCCGATCCTTCGGCAATGAACATGTTCCGTACTCCCGCTGCCGAAGCACTTGAATGGGTAGCCGACCAATGCGACCAGATCAAAAACCAGCTCCCTTTCCGCTACAGCGATGAAGCATCCAACTGGGGACGTGTCAACGGAGCCGCCGCTTATGCTTTAAAGGCAAGAGCCCTGCTCTACCGTGCTTCCAAACTGAACAATCCGGACGGCAACACCGCATACTGGGCGAATGCGGCGCAGGCAGCAGCCGACTTCATCACTCAGAATAACAAGCAAAGTTACCCTTACCGACTGTACAATACGGGAAATCCGGAGAATGACTATTACGAATGTTTCACGACCAATCCGGTATACAACAATGAAATTATCCTTGCACGCTCTGTATGGAATACCAATCAGGTAGAAAAAGTATTCCTGCCGGTAGGCTTTACCGGTTCTTTCTCCGGAAACGGACGTACCAACCCGACACAGAATCTGGTGGACGCTTACGAAATGAGCAACGGCAAACGGATCGATGAGAACGGCAGTACCTACGATGCCGCCAATCCGTATAAAGACCGTGACCCGCGTCTGGCACAAACCATCTTCTATCAAGGCATGATGTGGGGACGTGCCGACAAAGAAGAAAGACGTGCCATCGATGTACGCTACAACTCGGATGCGGACAAAGGAGTGGATTACACCTCAGCCATGGGAGGCACCTACACCGGATACTATCTGAAAAAGTTCGTGAATAACATTTCCTGCAAAGAACCGGCCACCTATCCTCACGCATGGATGATTTTCCGTTATGGCGAAATTCTGCTGAATGCCGCCGAAGCCTATAATGAAGCGGAAGGTCCTGCCAAGGCATACAGTTACATCAATGAGGTACGCGCCCGTGCCGGTATGCCGGCCTACGCAGATATGTCGCAAAGTGAACTCCGCGAACGTATCCGCAACGAAAGACGCATCGAACTGGCTTTCGAAGATCATCGTTTCTTCGATGTACGCCGCTGGAAACTATATGACAATGTAACCTCTACGGGAGAAACTGGAAAGCCCCGTTACAACCAGTTGCTGAATCTTTATGGAGTGAAAGTGACCGGCAGCGCAGATACTCCCTCCTATACCTTCGGACTGGCAGAAACGGTCAATTCACGCACGTTTGTCAATCCCAAGAGTTATTACTTCCCGATACCTGCCAACGAAGTGAAACGGGCACCCAATCTGGGACAGAATCCGGGATGGGACACCGGAAGTGCTTCTAACGAATAAACATCAAAACGATCTAAAAAAAGAAAGACTGAGATATGAAATACTTAAAGACCATCTATCTTCTACTCTGTTGCATGCTCGCCCTGGCAGCGTGCAGCGACGACGATGAAAACTCCGCATCAGGAGCTTTAAGCATCACAACGCCGGCATATACGAATGTGGGTTACAACAAAGTTACCTTATCCGCCAATATCAGCGGAACGGAAGGAGTGAATATCGTCAAACGGGGATTCTGTTACGGCACGGCATCCCATCCGGACATTTATGACACGACCTCCGAAGTCAGAGGATCGGAAATCAGTACGACCCTGACCGGCCTGACTCCACAAACAAGGTACTACGTAAGAGCCTTTGTCACCCTTTACAACGAAAAGCCCAGATACTCGGAGGAAACTTCTTTCACGACTCCCGCCGAGACATTGAGCGATGAACTGGCAGCGTACGAAGCACCCACGTATGTAGACGACTACACAAGTTTCTCAGCCTGGAGCAACCGTTATGACTGGAACCTTGCCAACGTACACGACCCTACGGTAATGAAAGCCGATGACGGATATTACTATATGTATCAGACAGACGCTTCTTACGGCAACGCGCACAGCGGAAACGGACACTTCCACGCACGGCGTTCCAAAGACCTCGTCAACTGGGAGTACCTGGGAGCAACCATGAGTGAAACGCCCCCGACATGGATCAAAGAAAAGCTGAATGCCTACCGTCAGGAGATGGGACTGGAACCGATCGACAATCCGTCTTACGGATACTGGGCACCTGTTGCACGCAAGGTATCGAGCGGAAAATACCGCATGTATTATTCCATTGTAATCACGAACTACATCCAAACCGGAAAACCGGAGATTGAGAACAACGGCAACTTTGACGGTTCATGGACCGAACGCGCATTTATCGGACTGATGGAAACTTCCGATCCGGCAAGTAATATATGGGAAGACAAAGGATTCGTTGTCTGCTCTGCCAGCGATAAGGGAAAGACGGATTATGGGCGCAGCAGCATCAATAACTGGGAAGGGTATTTTAAAATCAATGCGATCGACCCTACTTATATAATAACGGAAAATGGCGAACACTGGCTGATCTATGGTTCATGGCACAGCGGTATCGCTGCCCTACAGGTAAATCCGGAAGACGGCAAGCCGCTGAATGCTTTGGGAAATCCCTGGGACATCACGGGGGAAGACAATTCGGGTTATGGAAAGATAATCGCCACACGTGGCACCAGCCGCTGGCAGGCATCCGAAGGTCCCGAAGTGATCTATCGTGACGGTTATTACTACCTGTTTCTGGCTTACGGTTCACTGTCGGTAGAATACAATACACGTGTCTGCCGTTCCAGAAACATCGACGGCCCTTATGTAGACATACACGGAAATTCCGCTATGGGAAGCGCGCAACTATATCCGATACTGACTGCTCCTTACCGGTTCGACAACAGCTACGGCTGGGTAGGAATTTCCCATTGCGGCATCTTCGATGACGGAGCCGGTAACTGGTTCTATACTTCACAAGGACGTTTCCCCGTGAACGTAGGCGGCAATGAATACTCCAACGCCATCATGATGGGACATGTACGCAGCATCCGCTGGGATGCCAACGGCTGGCCTCTCGTTATGCCCGAACGTTACGGAGCCGTTCCGCAAGCGCCTATCACGGAAAATGAAATAGCCGGAGACTGGGAACATCTGGCATTGACCAACAGTACGGGCACCCAACGAACGTCCGAAACGATGACTTATGATCTCGGTACGCATAAGATAACTTCCGGCAGCTGGAAGAATGCTACATGGACATTTGATGCAGCGACTCAGACCATCACGACAAGCGCCGGAGTAGTACTCTACCTGCAACGTGAAGTCGACTGGGAAGCCAGTCCGCGGACACATACGATTGTGTATGCGGCCCAGGGTAATCAAAAGACATATTGGGGGAAGAAACTCCAATAACCCTCTATAGAAAAATAAATATGTGTTTTGCTGTCACCGTCACAAAGCAGAGCATAACTCACTTATAATGAAGAAGTAAAGCAGTGACAGCAACTAGTGACAGCACTGTGATGGCAATTTTTGCTGTCACAGTGCTGCTATATCTACCGGACTTTGCCGACGGTCATGCGTAGGTCCATTCGTTTCCATATGCCGGAACCAACGGTTCCAAGCGGATGAAACTCTAGTTTCAAGCAGAGGAAACTTTAGTTTCAAACTGAAGAAACTTTAGTTTCAAGCTGGTGAAACTCTGGTTCCAAGCCCCAGAAACTATCCAGCTCTATATAGAAAGAGAAAATGCAATATAACGATCCCGCTCCGAAGACAGGAACATGCGATAGTTTTATACGTAACAGTAAAGTTCTTATCCTTTTATGTTGCACAACATATAAGAGTGTATTTGATACACCAAACAAAAGTGTTACTTTTACACCCAAAATAAGATAAGCATCTCATTTACATTAAAAATAAAACCATGAAAAAACATTTTCTACTTGCAGGAATTGCCGCGCTGATGCTTGCCGCGTGCAATAACAAGCCGGCTTCCGAGCTGACTTTATCCGGTCTTGACCCGGCAAAATTTCAAACAGAAGTGAACAATGCCCAAACAGCTCTTTATACCTTAAAGAATAAGGCGGGTATGGAAGTATGCATCACTAACTTCGGCGGACGTATCGTGTCCATCATGGTGCCCGACAAGAACGGCAAGATGCAGGATGTAGTTTTAGGTTTTGACAGCATTGCTGATTATATTAATGTACCCAGTGATTTCGGTGCTTCTATCGGCCGTTACGCCAACCGCATCAACCAAGGGCGTTTTGTTCTGGACGGAGATACCATCCAACTGCCGCAAAACAACTTCGGCCACTGCCTGCACGGAGGCCCGAAAGGATGGCAATACCAAGTATACGAAGCCAACCTTATCAATCCGACAACACTGGAACTGACTCTTATCTCTCCGGACGGTGACGCGAATTTCCCCGGAAATGTGACTGCTAAAGTAACCTATCAACTGACAGATGACAACGCCATCGACATCAAGTACAGCGCTACTACCGACAAAAAGACAATCATCAACATGACCAACCACTCTTACTTCAATCTGGCTGGTGATCCGTCAAAAACATCGACAGACAACATCATGTATGTAAATGCAGATTACTATACTCCGGTAGACAGCACCTTCATGACAACCGGTGAGATCGCTCCGGTCAAAGATACTCCGATGGACTTCACTACTCCGAAAGCGGTAGGCAAAGATATCAACAACTACGACTTCGTCCAACTCAAGAACGGCAACGGATATGATCACAACTGGGTGCTCAACACCAAAGGTGACATCTCGCAGGTAGCTGCCAGACTGACGTCTCCCGAAACCGGAATCACATTGGAAGTATATACCAACGAACCGGGTATTCAGGTATACACAGGTAACTTCCTCGACGGAACCGTAAGCGGAAAGAAAGGCATCGTTTACAACCAACGTGCTTCTGTCTGCCTCGAAACACAACACTACCCCGACAGCCCCAACAAAGCCGACTGGCCGTCCGTTGTGCTGGAACCGGGACAAACGTACAACAGCGAATGTATCTTTAAATTCTCGACAGAGAAATAATATTAACTTATAAATCAAATTTATTGTGGAAGCATTAGATTGGCTAGTAATTGGAGTCTTCTTTTTGGCTCTGATAGGTATTATTGTTTGGGTAGTCAGACAAAAACAAAATGACTCGGCAGATTATTTCTTAGGCGGACGTGACGCAACATGGCTTGCGATCGGTGCCTCTATCTTCGCATCAAACATCGGTTCGGAACACTTGATCGGACTGGCGGGAGCAGGAGCTTCAAGCGGTATGGCGATGGCTCACTGGGAAATTCAGGGATGGATGATCCTGATTCTGGGATGGGTATTCGTACCTTTCTATTCACGAAGCATGGTATACACGATGCCGGAATTTCTGGAATGCCGTTACAATCCTCAGTCACGTACCATCTTATCGGTCATCTCACTGGTAAGTTATGTATTGACCAAGGTAGCAGTGACAGTATATGCCGGCGGACTGGTATTCCAGCAAGTATTCGGCATCAAGGAACTCTGGGGAATCGACTTCTTCTGGATTGCCGCCATCGGACTGGTAGTTCTCACTGCACTATATACGATCTTCGGTGGTATGAAATCGGTACTTTATACTTCTGTACTTCAGACTCCGATTCTTCTGTTAGGTTCGTTGATTATCCTTGTGCTCGGTTTCAAAGAACTGGGAGGCTGGGACGAAATGATGAGAGTGTGCGGTGCTGTGACGGTAAACGATTATGGTGACACCATGACCAATCTGATCCGCAGCAACGATGATGCGAACTTCCCTTGGCTGGGTGCACTTATCGGTTCTGCCATTATCGGTTTCTGGTACTGGTGTACTGACCAGTTCATCGTACAACGTGTACTTTCCGGAAAGAATGAAAAAGAGGCTCGTCGCGGTACTATCTTCGGCGCTTACCTGAAGCTGTTGCCTGTATTCCTGTTCCTGATTCCGGGTATGATTGCTTTCGCATTACATCAGAAATATATCGGTGCCGGTGGCGAAGGTTTCCTCCCGATGCTTGCCAATGGTACTGCCAACGCTGACGCCGCCTTCCCTACTCTGGTAGCTAAATTGCTTCCTGCCGGTGTGAAAGGTCTGGTAGTATGCGGTATCCTCGCTGCCTTGATGAGTTCGCTGGCTTCACTGTTCAACTCATCTGCCATGTTGTTTACAATCGATTTCTACAAACGCTTCCGTCCGGAGACTCCGGAAAAGAAACTGGTGGGTATTGGTCAGATAGCAACGGTAGTGATCGTAATCCTCGGTATTCTCTGGATTCCTATCATGCGTAGCGTAGGTGATGTACTTTATACTTATTTGCAGGACGTTCAGTCTGTATTGGCTCCGGGTATTGCCGCTGCCTTCCTGCTGGGTATCTGCTGGAAACGTACTTCCGCACAAGGTGGTATGTGGGGATTGATCGCCGGTATGATCATCGGTCTGACTCGTCTGGGTGCCAAAGTATATTACAGCAACGCAGGTGAAGTGGCAGATTCTACCTTCAAATATTTGTTCTACGATATGAACTGGCTGTTCTTCTGCGGATGGATGTTCCTGTTCTGTATCATCGTAGTCATCGTAGTCAGCCTTGCCACGGAAGCTCCGACAGCTGAAAAGATTCAGGGACTGGTATTCGGCACAGCTACTAAAGAACAAAAAGCGGCTACCCGTGCAAGCTGGGATCACTGGGATATCATTCATACAGTAATCATCCTTGCTATCACAGGTGCCTTCTACTGGTATTTCTGGTAATTAAATAAATTCATTCAAACGATGAAAAACTATTATAGTTCGAATCCTACCTTCTATCTCGGTATCGACTGCATCATCTTTGGTTTTAATGAAGGCGAAATAAGCCTGCTGCTGCTGAAGAGAAACTTCGAACCGGCAATGGGCGAATGGTCACTGATGGGAGGATTCGTGCAAAAAGACGAAAGCGTGGACGACGCTGCCAAACGTGTACTGGCTGAACTTACAGGTTTGGAAAACGTATACATGGAACAGGTGGGAGCCTTCGGCGCCATCGACCGCGATCCGGGCGAAAGGGTAGTTTCGATTGCCTACTATGCGCTGATCAACATCAATGAGTACGACCGCGAACTGGTTCAGAAGCACAATGCTTACTGGGTAAACATCAACGAACTCCCCGCACTGATTTTCGACCATCCGGAGATGGTCGATAAAGCACGGGAGATGATGAAACAGAAAGCATCTGTCGAGCCTATCGGATTCAATCTGTTGCCGAAGCTGTTCACACTGTCCCAACTGCAAAGTCTCTACGAAGCTATTTACGGCGAACCGATGGACAAACGGAATTTCCGCAAGCGTGTCGCAGAAATGGACTTTATCGAAAAGACGGATAAAATCGATAAACTGGGTTCCAAACGGGGTGCAGCCTTGTATAAATTCAACGGCAAAGCCTACCGCAAGGACCCGAAATTTAAATTATAATCAATATGCTGGAAGAACTGAAAGAAAAAGTATTTCATGCCAATCTCGAATTGGTAAAGCATGGATTAGTCATCTTTACATGGGGAAATGTTTCTGCCATCGACCGTGAAACGGGACTGGTAGTCATCAAACCCAGTGGAGTCAGTTATGATGATATGAAAGCGGAAGATATGGTAGTAGTGGACCTGGATGGCAAAGTCGTCGAAGGACGGCTGAAGCCATCCTCAGATACTCCTACTCACGTGGTACTCTACAAAGCATTCCCCGAAATCGGCGGAGTGGTGCATACCCACTCTACTTATGCTACCGCATGGGCGCAGGCCGGTTGTGATATCCCTAATATCGGAACAACTCACGCTGACTATTTCCATGATGCAATCCCCTGCACAGCGGATATGACGGAAGCTGAAGTAAAAGGTGCCTATGAACTGGAAACCGGAAACGTGATCGTAAAACGTTTCGAAGGCCTGAACCCTGTACATACACCGGGAGTATTGGTCAAGAATCATGGTCCTTTCTCTTGGGGAAAAGACGCACACGATGCCGTACACAATGCAGTAGTGATGGAACAAGTTGCCAAAATGGCAAGCATTGCTTATGCCGTGAATCCCAATTTAACAATGAACCCGCTGCTGGTAGAGAAACACTTCAGCCGCAAGCATGGTCCGAACGCTTACTACGGACAATAAAACGAGTAAAGATTATAAATTAAAAATTAAAACATTATGAATAACGTATTTGATCAGTATGAAGTATGGTTCGTAACAGGAGCACAGCTCTTGTACGGAGGTGATGCAGTAATCGCAGTAGACGCACACTCTAACGAAATGGTTAACGGTCTGAATGAATCAGGCAAACTTCCTGTAAAAGTAGTGTACAAAGGAACGGCCAACTCTTCTAAAGAGGTGGAAGCTGTATTCAAAGCTGCCAACAACGATGACAAATGTGTAGGCGTCATCACTTGGATGCATACCTTCTCTCCTGCTAAAATGTGGATTCATGGTCTGCAACAATTAAAGAAACCATTGCTGCACCTGCATACTCAGTTCAACAAGGAAATTCCTTGGGATACAATGGATATGGACTTTATGAATCTGAACCAGTCAGCTCATGGCGACCGCGAGTTCGGACACATCTGTACCCGTATGCGTATCCGTCGCAAAGTAGTGGTAGGCTACTGGAAAGAAGAAGAAACATTGCATAAGATTGCTGTCTGGATGCGTGTTTGCGCAGGTTGGGCTGACTCTCAGGATATGCTGATCATCCGTTTCGGCGATCAGATGAATAATGTAGCCGTAACCGATGGTGACAAGGTAGAAGCAGAACAACGCATGGGCTATCATGTAGATTATTGCCCGGCAAGCGAGCTGATGGAATATCACAAAGAAATCAAAGATGCTGATGTAGATGCTTTGGTAGCTACTTACTTCAATGATTACGATCACGACGCTTCTCTGGAAGACAAATCAACCGAAGCTTATCAGAAAGTATGGAATGCAGCTAAAGCCGAGCTTGCTCTCCGTGCTATCCTCAAAGCGAAAGGCGCCAAAGGATTCACTACCAACTTTGACGATCTGGGTCAGACTGACGGCAGCTATTTCGATCAGATTCCGGGACTGGCTTCTCAACGCCTGATGGCAGAAGGCTACGGATTCGGTGCTGAAGGTGACTGGAAATCGGCTGCTCTTTATCGCACTGTATGGGTAATGAATCAGGGACTTCCGAAAGGCTGTTCATTCCTCGAAGACTATACACTGAACTTTGATGGTGCCAACAGTTCTATCCTACAGTCACATATGTTGGAGATCTGTCCGCTTATCGCAGCTAACAAGCCTCGTCTGGAAGTACACTTCCTCGGCATAGGTATCCGTAAGAGCCAGACTGCCCGTCTTGTGTTCACTTCAAAGACAGGAACGGGCTGCACCGCAACTGTAGTGGATATGGGTAATCGTTTCCGTCTGATCGTAAACGATGTAGAATGTATCGAACCGAAACCGCTTCCGAAATTGCCGGTTGCTTCCGCACTCTGGATTCCGATGCCTAACCTCGAAGTAGGCGCAGGCGCATGGATTCTGGCCGGTGGAACTCACCACTCTTGCTTCTCATATGACCTGACAGCAGAATACTGGGAAGATTATGCGGAAATCGCAGGCATCGAAATGGTACATATCAATAAAGATACGACTATCAGCTGCTTCAAGAAAGAACTGCGCATGAATGAAGTATATTATATGCTGAACAAAGCGCTTTGCTAAAAACCAATCACTGAGTTCACTTTTAAAAGTCGGTACCATCTCCATTCTCCTCCTTCGGGAAGGAGGAGTGGTCGAAGACCGAGGTGGTAGGAAAAAGGATGTGTATTCCTATTTTACTGTAAATAACAGAGTTATGTATTCACCTACCACCTCCCCCTACAGGTACTCCTCCTTCCCGAAGGAGGAGATTGGAGATAGAATCGACTTTTTAGTTACATACAATATAGATACTGGTGACTTTTAATTCAACCCGAATTAAAGACACTTCCGGCTTTTGAAAGTAGACTCAGTTTTTGTTCTCCACACTTATTGTTATACCTTAAAATATCGGTTTCAACATGAAATTAGATGCAAAATCAACCATCGAGACAGGTAAAGCCATCCTTGGCATAGAACTCGGTTCTACACGAATAAAAGCTGTTCTGATTGACCAGGAAAACAAACCTATCGCTCAAGGCAGCCACACTTGGGAAAATCAACTGGTCAACGGGCTTTGGACTTATAGCATTGATGCCATCTGGTCCGGACTGCAAGATTGCTATGCCGACCTCCGCTCCAACGTGAAGAAATTATACGATACAGAGATCGAAACTCTGGCAGCCATCGGTGTCAGTGCCATGATGCATGGTTATATGCCTTTCAATGAAAAAGAAGAAATCCTCGTGCCTTTCCGCACTTGGAGAAATACCAATACAGGCCGTGCAGCGGCAGAATTATCCGAATTATTTGTCTATAACATCCCGTTGAGATGGAGCATTTCTCATTTGTACCAGGCTATTCTGGACAACGAAGCGCACGTCAAAGACATCAAGTTCCTGACAACTCTTGCAGGTTATGTACATTGGCAGATAACAGGCGAAAAGGTGTTGGGCATTGGTGACGCATCGGGTATGCTCCCCATAGATCCGACTACCAACAACTATTCCGCCGAAATGGTGGCCAAATTCAACAATCTGATTGCTTCGAAAGAATACAGTTGGAAACTGGAAGACATTCTGCCCAAAGTATTGTCGGCTGGTGAAAATGCCGGTGTCCTCACACCGGAAGGCTGTAAAAAACTCGATGCATCCGGTCATCTGAAGGCAGGAATACCGGTCTGCCCACCGGAAGGAGACGCAGGCACCGGCATGGTAGCAACCAACGCCGTCAAGCAACGCACCGGCAACGTATCGGCAGGTACTTCTTCTTTCTCTATGATCGTATTGGAAAAAGAATTGTCGAAGCCATACGAAATGATCGACATGGTCACCACTCCCGACGGAAGCCTCGTAGCCATGGTACATTGCAACAACTGTACTTCGGATCTTAACGCATGGGTCAACCTGTTCAAAGAATACCAAGAACTTCTGGGTATACCTGTAGATATGGATGAACTCTATGGCAAACTTTATAACATTGCCCTTACCGGTGATACCGATTGCGGTGGTCTCCTCTCCTACAACTACATTTCAGGCGAACCTGTTACGGGACTTGCCGAGGGAAGACCTTTGTTCGTACGTTCGGCCAATGACAAGTTCAACCTTGCAAACTTTATGCGGGCTCATTTGTACGCCTCAGTCGGAGTTCTCAAGATTGGCAACGACATCTTGTTCAACGAAGAAAAGATCAAAGTCGACAGAATCACAGGTCACGGAGGATTGTTCAGAACCAAAGGAGTCGGTCAAAGAGTACTTGCAGCAGCCATCAACTCGCCCATATCTGTTATGGAAACAGCCGGTGAAGGCGGTGCATGGGGAATTGCCCTGCTGGGTTCTTACCTGGTAAACAATAAAAAGGGTCAATCTCTTGCCGATTTCCTGGATGAAAGTGTATTTGTCAGCGATGCTGGTGTCGAGGTATCACCCACACCCGAAGATGTAGCCGGCTTCAACACATACATCGAAAGCTACAAGGCAGGTTTGCCTATAGAAGAAGCAGCCGTCAAATTCAAATAAGCGGCTTCACGGAGACCTTTCTCCCCCTTTCCCTGAATTTAGTATTAACATAAATATCCTCATTCCCTCTCCTTTTTGGAGGGGGTCAGGGGGAAGCTATTATCATGAAAACCACCTCGTTCATACTTGCCCTTATTATATCCATCTCCATCGGAAAAGCCCAGACGAACCATCAGGTCTCTTACTTTTCCCTTCAAGATGTGAAGTTATTAAGCAGTCCTTTTCTGCAAGCTCAACAGACTGATTTACATTATATCTTAGCTCTCGACCCGGACAGATTATCAGCTCCTTTCCTTCGCGAAGCCGGACTGACACCCAAAGCCCCAAGCTATACCAACTGGGAGAATACAGGACTGGACGGTCACATCGGCGGACATTACCTTTCCGCACTTTCCATGATGTATGCCGCCACCGGAGATACGGCGATATACCACCGCCTCAACTATATGCTCAACGAACTACACCGTGCACAGCAAGCTGTCGGCACAGGATTTATCGGAGGAACACCCGGTAGCCTCCAACTTTGGAAAGAAATCAAAGCAGGTGACATTCGTGCCGGAGGCTTCAGCTTAAACGGCAAATGGGTACCCCTCTATAATATACACAAAACGTATGCCGGACTGCGGGACGCTTACCTGTATGCTCACAGCGATCTGGCACGTCAGATGCTGATTGATCTTACCGACTGGATGATTGATATTACTTCCGGTCTTAGCGACAACCAAATGCAGGATATGCTCCGCAGTGAACACGGCGGCTTAAATGAAACGTTTGCGGATGTAGCGGAAATAACAGGCGATAAGAAATACCTGAAACTGGCACGCCGTTTCTTTCATAAAGTCATTCTCGACCCGCTTATCAAAAACGAAGACAGGTTAAACGGAATGCATGCCAACACACAAATTCCTAAAGTAATCGGATACAAACGGGTAGCCGAAGTTTCAAAGGATGACAAAGACTGGAATCATGCAGCAGAATGGGATCATGCAGCCCGTTTTTTCTGGAATACCGTAGTCAATCACCGTTCCGTGTGTATCGGCGGGAACAGCGTACGCGAACATTTTCATCCATCGGACAACTTTACGTCTATGCTGAATGACGTTCAGGGACCGGAGACTTGCAATACTTACAACATGCTCCGGCTGACCAAAATGCTTTATCAGAACTCCGGAGACGTTGACAACTCCAACAAACCGGACCCACGTTATGTAGATTATTATGAACGTGCACTCTACAATCATATCCTGTCATCACAAGAACCGGATAAAGGCGGATTCGTCTACTTTACTCCGATGCGTCCCGGACATTATCGGGTATACTCGCAACCGGAAACATCGATGTGGTGCTGTGTCGGTTCAGGCTTGGAAAATCATACCAAGTATGGTGAATTTATTTATGCGCATCAACAAGATACGCTTTACGTCAATCTTTTTATTCCTTCACAACTGAACTGGAAAGAACAAGGCGTTACATTAACGCAGGAAACTCTCTTCCCCGATGATGAAAAAGTTACCTTACGAATAGACAAAGCCGCTAAGAAGAACCTGACATTAATGATTCGTATACCGGAATGGGCAGGAAACTCAAAAGGGTATGAAATCACCATCAACGGTAAGAAACACCTATCTGACATACAGACGGGAGCCAGTACGTACCTCCCAATCCGGCGTAAGTGGAAAAAAGGAGATATGATCACCTTCCATCTGCCTATGAAGGTCAGCCTGGAGCAGATTCCCGACAAGAAAGATTACTATGCTTTCTTATACGGTCCCATCGTTCTTGCAACTTCTACAGGAACAGAAAACCTTGACGGAATCTATGCAGACGACAGCCGCGGCGGTCACATTGCCCACGGTCGGCAAACACCTTTGCAGGAGATCCCGATGCTGATCGGGAATCCCGATTCTATCCGCCATTCTCTTCACAAACTGAGCGGAAGCAAACTAGCTTTTAGTTATGATGGAAACGTTTATCCGACACAAAAGAGTAAATCACTGGAGCTTATTCCGTTCTTCCGCCTGCATAATTCCCGTTATGCCGTTTATTTCCGCCAAGCCAGTGAAGAACAGTTCAAAACGATTCAGGAAGAAATGGCTACAGCCGAACGGAAAGCGACCGAACTGGCGAATCAGACAGTTGACCTGATCTTCCCCGGTGAACAGCAACCGGAATCTGATCATGGCATTCAATATGAAGCATCCGAAACCGGCACCGATAAAGACCATCATTTCCGCCGGGCTAAAGGCTGGTTCAGCTATAACCTGAAAGTAAAAGAAGAAGCAAGTCAGCTGATGATTACCGTACGGCAAGAAGATCGGAACAAAGCAGTGATCCTGCTGAATAACGAAAAACTGACCGTTCATCCCACTATCAGCAAAGCCGACAAAGACAGTTTTATCACACTCTGCTATCTCCTGCCCCGTAAGTTAAAAGCAGGAAGCTGCGAGATTCTTTTTAAGCCGGACGGAACAGAATGGACCTCTGCCATTTATGAAGTACGTTTACTGAAATAATCGTAAGAACAAGAGAATGATCATCGTAAAAATCAAACTTCTATATAATCATTTAAACAAATTCCATTTATGAAAGCAAAACTATTAGTCAGCACGGCCTTTCTGGCAGCCTCGGTATCTCTTTCTGCACAAAAGAATGCTACCATCACTGTACATGCCGACCAAGGCAAAGAAATCATCCCGAAGGAAATCTACGGTCAATTTGCCGAACACCTGGGCTCATGTATCTACGGTGGTCTTTGGGTAGGCGAAAATTCGGATATTCCTAATATCAAAGGATACCGCACGGACGTATTTAATGCATTAAAAGACTTGTCTGTTCCCGTTCTCCGCTGGCCGGGCGGTTGCTTTGCCGATGAATATCACTGGATGGACGGTATCGGTCCCAAAGAAAACCGTCCGAAGATGGTGAACAACAACTGGGGAGGAACGATTGAAGACAACAGTTTCGGAACACACGAATTTCTGAACCTTTGCGAGATGCTGGGCTGCGAACCATATATAAGTGGAAACGTAGGCAGCGGCACGGTAGAAGAACTCGCCAAATGGGTGGAGTACATGACTTCCGACGGTGATTCTCCAATGGCAAATCTGCGTCGCAAGAATGGCCGAGACAAGGCATGGAAAGTAAAATATCTCGGTGTAGGAAATGAAAGCTGGGGATGCGGCGGCAGCATGCGTCCTGAATATTATGCCGATCTGTATCGTCGTTATTCTACTTATTGCCGTAACTATGACGGCAATCATCTGTTCAAGATAGCCAGTGGTGCCAGTGATTACGACTATAACTGGACGGATGTACTGATGAATCGTGTCGGTCATCGGATGCAAGGTCTATCCTTACACTACTATACAGTTACAGGATGGAGCGGCAGCAAGGGCGCGGCAACCCAATTCAACAAAGACGATTATTACTGGACGATGGGCAAATGTCTTGAAGTGGAAGATGTCATCAAAAAACATTGCGCCATCATGGACAAATATGATAAAGACAAGAAGATTGCCCTTTTGCTTGACGAATGGGGCACTTGGTGGGACGAAGAACCAGGAACGGTCAGAGGTCATCTGTATCAGCAAAACACATTGCGTGATGCCTTCGTTGCTTCTTTAAGTCTCGATGTATTCCACAAATATACCGACCGTCTGAAAATGGCGAACATTGCTCAGATAGTCAACGTTCTGCAATCTATGATCCTGACTAAAGACAAAGATATGGTACTTACTCCTACTTATTATGTATTTAAGATGTACAAAGTGCATCAGGATGCAACCTATCTCCCACTCGACCTGACTTGCGAGAAAATGAACGTACGCGATAACCGTACAGTTCCTATGGTCAGCGCAACAGCTTCTAAGGACAAAAACGGAGTGATCCATATTTCTCTCTCCAACATGAATGCAGACAACGCACAGGAAATCACAGTCAATCTTCCGGACGTAAATGCCAAAAAGGCGATTGGAGAAATCCTGACTTCTGCTAATCTGACCGATTACAACTCCTTCGAAAAACCTAATATTGTAAAACCGGCTGCCTTCAAAGAGGTAAAAATCAATAAAGGAATTATGAAGGTAAAACTACCGGCTAAGTCAATTGTTACTTTAGAGTTACAGTAATCTAATAGTAAATACTTACTGTATTGTAAACAAGAAGGCTGCTAAAAAGCCTACAAAAAAGATAGCTCTTTTGGATGGTTAATTACACATAAAGAGCTATCTTTGCCAACATTATGAGAAATATGCCAAGTAATTGGCACATTGACAGACTAGCAAATCTATTAATTATTAAAGATATGAACGATAATAAACTTATGAATCGTGCAGCGGATAACATCCGTATTCTTGCTGCTTCAATGGTTGAGAAAGCCAATTCCGGTCACCCGGGTGGCGCCATGGGTGGTGCTGACTTTGTAAATGTACTCTTCTCTGAATTTCTAGTATACGATCCTGAAAATCCGCGTTGGGAAGGTCGTGACCGTTTCTTCCTTGATCCGGGTCATATGTCTCCGATGCTCTATTCTACATTGGCATTGACAGGTAAGTTCACTTTGGACGAACTAAAAGAATTTCGCCAATGGGGAAGCCCTACTCCGGGACATCCGGAAGTAGACATCATGCGTGGTATCGAAAATACTTCCGGTCCGCTGGGACAGGGACATACTTTCGCTGTAGGTGCCGCTATCGCAGCTAAATTCCTGAAAGCACGCTTCAATGAAGTAATGAATCAGACTATTTACGCATACATTTCCGATGGTGGTATTCAGGAAGAAATCTCTCAGGGTGCCGGACGCATTGCCGGTGCATTGGGACTGGACAACCTGATCATGTTCTACGACTCCAACGATATTCAGCTTTCTACAGAAACGAAAGATGTAACCGTTGAAGACACTGCCATGAAATATGAAGCATGGGGATGGAACGTACTCAGCATCAATGGTAATGATCCTGACGAAATCCGTGCAGCTATCAAAGAAGCTCAGACAGAAAAAGAGCGCCCGACTCTGATTATCGGTAAAACCGTTATGGGTAAAGGCGCACGCAAAGCAGACGGTAGCAGCTACGAAGCCAACTGTGCTACACACGGCGCTCCACTCGGTGGCGACGCCTATGTAAATACAATCAAGAACCTGGGTGGCGATCCTGTCAATCCGTTCGTGATTTTCCCGGAAGTAGCCGAACTGTATGCAAAGAGAGCAGCAGAATTAAAGAAAATCGTAGCTGAAAGATATGCAAAGAAGGCCAAATGGACCAAAGCCAATCCGGAACTGGCAGCTAAACTGGAAGCATTCTTCTCCGGCAAAGCTCCTAAAGTAGACTGGGCTGCCATCGAACAAAAAGCAGGTACTGCCACTCGTGCCGCTTCTGCAACTGTTCTGGGTGCTCTTGCAATGCAGGTAGAAAATATGATCGTTGCTTCTGCCGACCTTTCTAACTCTGACAAGACTGACGGTTTCCTGAAGAAAACTCATTCTTTCAAGAAGGGCGATTTCAGCGGTGCATTCTTCCAGGCCGGTGTATCTGAATTATCAATGGCTTGTATCTGTATCGGTATGTCACTTCACGGTGGTGTGATCGCTGCTTGCGGTACCTTCTTCGTATTCTCCGACTATATGAAACCTGCCGTACGTATGGCTGCTCTGATGGAACAGCCTGTGAAGTTCATCTGGACTCATGATGCATTCCGCGTAGGTGAAGACGGTCCTACTCATGAACCGGTAGAACAGGAAGCTCAAATCCGCCTGATGGAGAAACTGAAAAACCACAAGGGACACAACTCTATGTTGGTACTTCGTCCGGCTGATGCGGAAGAAACGACTATCGCATGGAAACTTGCCATGGAAAATATGTCTACTCCGACAGGTCTGATCTTCTCCCGTCAGAATATCGCTAACCTGCCTGCCGGAACTGATTACGAACAAGCAGCCAAGGGTGCTTATATCGTAGCCGGTTCAGACGAAAATCCGGATGTAATCCTGGTAGCTTCAGGTTCCGAAGTGTCTACTTTGGTAGCCGGTACAGAGTTGCTTCGCAAGGATGGCGTAAAAGTTCGTATCGTATCTGCACCATCAGAAGGTCTGTTCCGCAGCCAGTCTAAGGAATATCAGGAATCAGTTCTTCCGGCTGATGCCAAGATATTCGGTCTTACTGCCGGTTTGCCTGTCACTCTTCAAGGTCTGGTAGGTTGCCACGGCAAAGTATGGGGATTGGAATCTTTCGGTTTCTCTGCTCCTTACACAGTATTGGATGAAAAACTTGGATTTACTGCCGAGAACGTATATAATCAGGTAAAAGCAATGATTTAATGAAAACAATTGGATTAGCATGCGACCACGCCGGTTTTGAACTAAAAGAATATGTTCGCGGCTGGCTGGAAGTAAAAGGCTGGGCTTACAAAGATTTCGGAACCAACTCTGCCGCAAGCGTAGATTATCCGGACTATGCCCATCCGCTGGCCCTAGCAGTAGAATCGGGTGAATGTTATCCCGGTATTGCGATCTGCGGCAGCGGAAACGGAATCAACATGACTCTGAACAAACATCAGGGAATACGTGCTGCTCTTTGCTGGAATGCAGAGATCGCACATCTGGCCCGTCAACATAATGACGCCAATATTCTCGTGATGCCGGGACGCTTCATCAGCACTGAGGAGGCGGACATGATATTGACAGAGTTCTTCTCAACACAGTTTGAGGGGGGACGCCATCAAAATCGTATTGATAAGATTCCGGTAAAATAATGCCTGAAAATCTATAAAAATAAGGTGGAATATTTAATAAATATCCCACCTTATTTTTAAAACATGAGGCTCAAGGAATATATAACCATAGTCTTTGTCTTCATTTTCCTTCTATATCTTTCTCAAGTTAAAGCCATCTACTATAACACATCTGTTGAAGAAGATTGCTATATACACTTATGACTAAGTTTACCATTGAACAATGTAATAAGACAATCCTATTTCCAAAGAGGGAACAATTAAATGAAATTTTTCACGAGGGCGTATAGACAATTCACCTATACTGGTATTTTTGTGAAGTCCTTTAATTTTAGCATACAAACAATTCACACCCAACCTAATTCCCAAGCGGGAGTCAAAAGCATATTCATAAGCAATCCCCATATTGCCTCCCACTGTCGAACATGTTGTATTATAATTCTCCAACTGCGATATTGTTCCCTTACTTCTATAATTAACATATCCAATACCAGCACTCACATACATAATCCCATCCAAAAATCCAGCCTGCCGTTTAATAAAAGAAATCTGCGGAGCTACATAATAGAACGATTTTTTTTCATTGATTCCCGATGATAGCACTCCATCATGTTTCTTTGTACCATTACTATAGTCATAATAAAACAATCCACATCCTATATTACTGTAAGGGGTATAAGTCATCAATTGTATTGAAGAAACAAAAGGAACATCATTTTTATTATTTCCTATATACCAAGAGCTGCTTCCATTTTTTTGTATACCAGTAAAACCAATCCCTAACCCGACATCCAAGATATATACTCGTTTATATGACTCGTTATTAGTTGAAACATTCAGTGAATCTTTCTGAGCATACAAAGAGTTGATACTGAACATCAAAGATATTAATCCCACTAGCAGGCATTTGTTTTGTTTCATAATAAGTGTGTTTAATAAAAAGAGAAAAAACGAAAGCTCCCTTAATCAATCATCATTTTGTTTCAACCCACAAAAATTTGCTATTTTCAGCAATAGCTATCATAGTTTTTAATCGAGAAACAGCTGATACATCTAAAGATGAAGCATCAATTTGGGCATATACTTGTTTAGTATAATCACGAACAGTTGATTTATCATCCATATTCACTAAACCATTAATATAACTCTCTACAAGCTGAAATTCAGATACTCGCTGAGGAAATTCTTGCTTCATTAAATTCATCAGTTGATCAACAGAAGTACTTTTCTTAACCAGATCCATTATTTCCAGCAATCTTGTCTGAAGCAACAGGGGCATTTCTTCTGTATATCCATAACTTTTCAATTTTTTGTTAGTAGAATTATATAAATAATAATTAGAAAAAGTACCATTAGCTATTACGGGATCTTCCCTCATCATATTATATATTGTCTTATTATGATCATTTCCAATTATTTCATAAGGTCTTAACGGAGCATCGTATACCTTCCAATTTGAACTCAAATGCCACCAATTTCTAGGAAGATCATCATCTGAAGCCGCACAAATAAGTGAGAATACAACAGCCGTAATCAAGCCACCTCTAGGTGTTAAACCTTTATTTACTCCCCAACCATAACCCCAAGCATCTCCTACAAGAAAACGCTTTATTCGATTCCAAAAGGGACCACGAGTCTGTATTTTATTAGCATTCAAGGTTTCTATAAAGTCTATTAACTCTTGAATTTCAACATCTTGTGTTTTTTCTTGATTTTGTTGTGTATTTATAACAACATCATTTGAGTTTGAACAAGAATAAAAACAATTCATTACAAGTAGTAATGAGACACAAAATACAATTTGCTTAATCGTCTTCATAATTTCAATTTTTAAAGTAGGTACTATTAAAGAATTACATTGCATCATTTTTCTATTTGCCATTATACCAAAAGAGAACTATATGATACTAATTTAACACCAAATATATTCGTTATTTTTGTAACGTCCAACTTATTATCGCATAAAGTGTAATAATTTCATCCTCTCCAGTACATTATCCGCCGAGATATTTTATATAATATGCCATTAAGATCAATGAAATGTTCAGTCTAAAATCCTTCACTTACGTTGATTCTAGTGCGTAAAATATCATAGATACAATTATGACACATAGTTTTTTATAATAATCATCTATTTTTTATGCAAACTTCAAGATTACAAAAGAACAATAATATCGTCTTACTATATGACGAAGTTAAAAAACAGAAGTTATGGGTAAACTGAATATGAAAGACTGGATCGGTCAGACGATCCTAAATAAAAAGGTCATTTCCATTCCTATCATGACACATCCGGGCATCGAGCTTATCGGAAAGACGGTTCATGATGCAGTAACGAACGGACAGGTGCATTATGAAGCAATCAAAGCGCTCTGCGACAAATATCCTGCTGCTGCCGCAACGGTTATCATGGATTTAACGGTAGAGGCGGAAGCATTCGGAGCCGAAATTATATTTCCGGAGAATGAAGTACCAAGCGTATCCGGTCGTTTGCTTGCAGACGAAGCTGCCATTGATGCCTTGGAAATACCAGCACTGAATAAAGGAAGGATCGCGCAATATCTCAAAGCGAATATGCTGACTGCAAAGAATATCACAGACCGTCCGGTGCTGGCTGGTTGTATCGGTCCTTATTCATTAGCGGGACGCTTATATGATATGTCTGAGATCATGATGCTGATTTATATCAACCCCGAGGCAGCCAACACTTTGCTGCGCAAATGTACCGATTTCATTATTCGGTACTGTATGGCCCTGAAAGCGACCGGAGTGAATGGAGTGGTAATGGCGGAACCTGCTGCCGGATTATTATCCAATGAAGATTGCCTGCAATACTCTTCTGTATTCGTAAAAGAAATAGTTGAGAAGGTTCAGGATGATCATTTCACCGTTGTACTTCATAATTGCGGGAATACAGGAAATTGCACCCAGGCTATGGTATATACGGGTGCGGCAGCCTATCATTTCGGAAATAAAATCAACATGGAAGAAGCATTGAAAGAAGTTCCTGCCGATGCTCTTGCGATGGGTAATCTTGATCCGGTCAGTCTTTTCAAGATGTCGAGTCCGGAGGAAATGAAAAAAGCGACTCTACAGTTATTGGAAGCCACTGCCGCATATCCGAACTTCGTTCTGTCGAGCGGTTGCGATATACCGCCATATACGCCATTAGCTAATATAAATGCTTTTTATACAGCATTGGAAGAGTTCAATGAAACTCGAAATTAGGCCGTCATTCAGCTAATGTCAGTTAATAATGATTGAGCAAGAACTCACTTATCAAGACTTACGAATCCTATCGTCCGAAATTTATGAAGCAATGGGATACAAAGATTCTATACCGGATCAGATGGTAATAGATGAGACTAATACGTTGCTAAAACGGGTTATTCCCCTGCTTCGCCCTCGGTTCGCATTCTTCTTTATGGAAGGTACACTTGATATCGAAAAAGAGACTCTTAGCGTACAAAGCATCCATCCACCCACTGTCAATCCTATACAAGACACCATTCCCACACGGAGCCCTGAGCAAAACACTTTTTCTACACAAAGTAAAAGTACCGTTTTCTCTGTTGGTAAAACCATCGCCCGTCAATTAAGAGGATCGGAAGCGTTTGTCTTTTTTGCAGCTACTGCCGGAACTGAGTTTGAGGTATTCCAGCATACGTTGCAACAAGAAGAAGATATGGTCAAAATATACATAGCAGACTCGTTAGGGAGTATTATTGCAGAAAAGACGGCTGATTGCATGGAAGTCGCTTTGGCTGAATATATACGGGAGAAGAACTGGAAACATACCAACCGATACAGCCCAGGATACTGTGGATGGCACGTTTCGGAACAACAAAAACTGTTCCCATTGTTCCCCATAGCTGCTCCCTGTGGCATCCGGTTGACAGATTCCAGCCTCATGGTACCCATCAAATCAGTTAGTGGCGTCATCGGAACGGGCACTAATGTCCGCAAGCTTGAATACACTTGTGGACTGTGCACTTACGAAAACTGTTATCGCAAAAGAAAACACAGATAAATTTGTGATCGGGGGCTTACTAAAAGTCGGTAGTACCACCATTCTCCTCCTTCGGGAAGGAGTGGTCGAAGACCGAGGTGGTAGGTGAAGAAATAAATTAATGATAATAAACAAGTTATATAATTACCTACCACCTCCCCCTACGGGTACTCCTCCTTCCCGAAGGAGGAGACTTAAGATACTATCGACTTTTTAGTCAGCTTTATATCTTCTTTAATGGCCATTAAAGAAGATATAAAGCCCTATCATAGTTACGATAAGCAACCCCCATAAGATAAGTACAATGCGGGCAGGCTTTTCTTCGATCTTCTCCATATTCAATATTGCCGTCTGAGGAGTCTTATCCAATAGACCGACAACTACCATCCCTATCCCGATAATAACGAACAGATAGAAGGATAATAACATAAAATGAGGCCATGCAGAATATTGATCCGCAGGAAATACCCATAGATACAATACACCTACTCCTATACTGAATACCGTCCCCACTGTCAGGGCAGCGTTAGCAGCCAACGTAGTCGTACGCTTCCAGAAAACGCCAAAAAGGAAAACTGCCGCCATAGGAGGTGCAATGAATCCCAATACAGACTGGAAAACATTGAATAAATTCAGTCCGTGAATGCTGTCAATGGCAATCGTTATGATTACCGATATCAGAGCACCGGCTACCGTCACCACTTGTCCGACCCGGATGATCTCCTTCTGCTTCGCCTGCGGGCGAATCTTCTTCACATAAATATCCATTGTAAACACGGTACTCAAAGCATTCAATGCCGATCCGATAGTACTGACAAGCGCGGCAGTCAACACAGCCAACACCAGCCCCACCATCCCGACAGGAAACAAATGGGTTACCATCGTCATATACGCCTCATCGGGATTCTCCAACTGCGGAAACAAGGCCAGACAGATGATACCCGGAAGAATATAAAGAGGAACATCCAGTATTTTGAGCCATCCGGTAAAGTTCGTTCCCAACTGTCCTTCTTTCAGACTTTTGGCTGCCAACACAGGCTGTACCATCGACTGATCCGTACACCAGAACCATACTCCCATCACAGGATATCCCAAAATAATCGGCAACCAAGGGAAAGCGGTATCATCATTCGGTCTGAACAGATTCCAGAAGTCTGCCGGAACGGCATCTGTCAGAGCCGATATACCACCAACTTTATAGATTCCTACAATAGCCAACGCAGCCGAAACAAGAATCAACAGGATCATCTGATAAACATTCGTGTAGGCAACCGCTTTCAATCCTCCGAGCATCGTAAAGAATGCGGATATGATCAGCAATATCAAAGCGGACTGCCACATCGGTATATCGAATACCTGACGAATCAGAACGCCACCCGCAAACAATGTCAATGCTAGCCAGGAAATCAAGATTGTAACAATCGTATACCATGCCAAGATATTACGGGTAGACTGTCCGAACCGCTTTCCCATAAACTCCGGCAAGGTGGAAACACGAGAACCCAAGTAACGGGGAGCGAAAACAAAAGCAAGCAGGCATATAAAAACGAAGGCATACCAGGCATAATTGCCCGAAACGATGCCGGTAGTAAATCCGGCGCTGGCAGAAGCTATCAACATAGACGGCCCCACATTAGTCCCCCACATGGAGAATCCGATGTGGTGCCATCTCAAAGAATGTTCCGCCAAAAAGAGACTGCTCCCCTTCTTTCGTTTGGAACTTGCCCATATACCAATGGCGATAAGAATCAGAAAATAGGCAATCAGAATGCCCCAATCCAGTGTGTCTAAGAATTTCGCGTGCATAATTCAAGTATTAACAATTAAAATATTCTTAATCTCTTTTCCCCATCAGCACTTTGGCGACCGCCACGGCAGTATTAGCATTATCACTATACCCGTCAGCACCGATTTCATCGGCAAATCCCTGACTCACGGGTGCTCCTCCGATCATCACTTTCACCTGATCGCGGATCCCCGCCTCTTCCAATGCCCGGATCACATCCTGCATATAAGTCATAGTGGTAGTCAGCAAGGCACTCATACATAAAATGTCCGCTTTGTTTTCCTTCACCGCTTCAACAAACTTGTCGCAAGTAACATCAATACCGATATTAATCACTTCGAAGCCACAACCTTCCAGCATGGAAGCCACGAGGTTCTTTCCAATGTCATGCAAATCTCCTTTTACAGTACCGATCACAATTTTCCCGATAGTAGCAGATGCATTCCCCGCCAGTAAAGGTTTCAAAAGTTCCAAAGCTCCTTTCATTGCACGCCCCGCCATGAGGAGCTGGGGGACAAAGGCCTTGCCGTCCTGAAAGCGCTGGCCGACTTCGCCCATAGCCGTAATCATATAGCCGTTGATAATATCCTGCGGAAGCACTCCGGCAGCAATGGCATCCTTTGTAACTTCAACAGCCGGTTCCAGTTTTCCGGCTACAATGGCATCATACAAAGGTTTCATCCGATCCTCTTCCTGAGACTTTTCTTCTCTGATCCGAATACTTTCCTGTGCATTATCCTGTTCTCCAACGGGTTGATTCGTGTGAACATCTGCAGACACAGACGAAGAAGAGCCGGTATATTCCTCAATGATTCTCATTGCCTGCTCCACTTCCCTCTCATTGTGGAAATCCATTTCCAGATGCACTCCGTCTGCCCCGATATGGTCCAACAAAGGTTTCAGTTCCTCCAGAGTCACCCAGCAAGCCATTACGCTCTTGCCTCCTGCCAATATCTTCTTATATAAATCGTACCACTTCGGAGAACCTCCCTGCGGCTCGCCGACACCGGGCGTCCATTGGATGGCATTCAGTTCTTCAATCTCCAGCAAGGCGGGAAGATGATGCATCGCTCCCACTCCATCAAGATGATAGAGCGTATAATCGATTTTCTGACATTGCTCACGAATAAACGGCTGCACAAAACGACGATAATCATCCTGACTGATCATGGTAGAAATATCGCTCTGCAACTTACTCATCTTGCCCGGAGCCCATGAAGAGAAATAGCAGAATGCCATTTCATCCCCTTCACGGATAATGTCGTAGAGTTCATCAAAGACTTTAAAATAGATGTCATTGATCTGCTGCATCTGTTGCTCCAGCACTTCGGGTTGCATCACCGTATCCAGCAATACCATATCCGTACCTTTCAAAGCTGCCAATACATCCAGTCCTTCCATCAGGTCGGGCATACCAACAAAGTAGTTTCCGTTGGCTTTAGCCTTACAGGCTTTCAGAAGTTCTTTATGCAAGAGCCAGTTCGGATGTTCGGGATTGAATACGATCTCATCATTAAAGTTCGGATCGGGATGTATCCAGATCGTATCTTCGCCTCCTTCAAATACTCCGCCCAGAATAGCAGCCAGCGAGCCGGGACCCAACTGAGTATTTGCAACAGGCAGCATATCCGCCATCAGACTACTGTGAGCGACATACCAATCCAGATATTCCGCCCGCCATTGAGGGTCGAACCACTTCTGCGACAAATCCCTTGCCGGAGCAGGTGGAGCAATGTCGGCGTGCGGTTTCACGCCTTCCTGAAAGTGTTCCCACATAGAAAGAATAATTCCTTTATGATTCCACCAATTTATATAACGCTGTTTCGTTTCTTCTAAGTTTGTTTTCCAAGTTTTCATCGCTATTCTTTATTTAGTCCAAAATCCTTTGTAATTATGATCTATGCGCAAGGCAATACTTTTGCTTAAATCCATCTCGTCCGTACAATTCACTTCCTCCGGATAAATCGGGATAACGGCATTCTCACGCACATAAACAGGCATCTCTTCCAAGGGCACATACACCTCTTTCAGCCAGCGTCCGCCTTGCAACCGTTCGCCGGTAAAGAAATTCACCCACTGTCCTTCGGGGAGATAAATGTCGCGACGGTTTTCGCTATTCATCACCGGAGCTACCAGGAAATCATTGCCGAAGTAATATTCGTCATCGATATGCCAGCAGAGTTTATCTTCCGGATGATGCAGGATGAGTGCCTGTAACAATGGCCAGCCACTTTCTACTGCCAGTTTACTTTGCTCTATGATGTAGGGAATCAACGAGTAACGCAGTTTCCACCACTTCTTCACCAGCGGGGCGATAGCCGGATAATGCCAGGGTTCCCGCTTATTGGTTCCATGATAACGGATATGTGAGGTGAACACTCCAAACTGGGTCCAGCGCATATAGACGTCATCCGCTACGATTGAGTTCATAAAATTGGGCAAGGTATGGAATCCGGGGACATCATGGCTCCAGAAGGCAAAGCCCGATAAACCGAAGTGCAGGCCTCCTTTGAGTGAACCGGCCATGCCATCCCATGAACTGCAGGAGTCACCTCCCCAGTGCAACGGATAACGCTGGCAACCCGCCCAAGCGGCACGTGCCCAGACAATGCCGTCCCCTGTTACCTCCTTTGTTATTTCGTAAGCTGCTTTCTGATAGAGCAAGGCATACAGGTTATTCAACAGTTCCGGTTTCATGCCCTTGTAGACAGCATCCATGTGGATATTTTCTCCGAAATCGGTTTTAATACAGGTGACTCCCATATCCAGAAGTTGCTTTAATAGCCCCTTGTACCATTCGGTTGCCTTCGGATAAGTAAAGTCGATAGTACCCGCATAATCCAGAGCCGAGAAGTTGGAACCGTCCGTGTCCTGCTGCTTCGTCAGAGGAGCTATATACTCATTCGCCTTTGCCTCTTCGATCTGTTCCGCATCTTCAGCAACATAAGGTAACTGCCATAAGGACACACGATAACCGTTCTTCTTCAATCTCTGAATGAATCCTTTCGGGTCGGGAAAACGTTCCTCGTTAAACTTCCATTCACACAGCCAGTCGGTTCTGAACCATCCGGTATCCAGATGGATGACATCGCAGGGATAATGTTCGGCACGCATACGGTCGCAGATCTCATTTACTTCGTCGGCACTGAAATAAGTCATCCGGCTCATCCACACTCCGAAGCTCCAGAGAGGAGGCATCGAAGGATATCCGGTCAGGTCACGGTAGCCGCGAAGTATCTCTTCCATCGTATCGCCGGCAATGACAAATGCATCCAGCATAGCCTGATCGCTCAGGAACTGTACGGAGCGGGTGGAATGTCCCGCCAGCGAAAGTTTGCTGTGGGCGCAGGTATGGTAAAAAGTCCCGTACATCCGGCTGGAGAGATAGAAAGGTATATTCTTATAGGTACGCCGGTTATTTACTCCCTGCCCGTCCTGATTCTTGAGGAAAAGCGTTTGTCCGCTCAAGTCCATTTTGAAGAAACGCTCTCCGGTTCCTGCAAAGCATTCGTCCGGCCGGCTCTCGAAAGAAAGGGTGGCACGTTCCTTTTTGCCCGTCCGTTTGCAGAAGGCAATGGGCAGTCCGTCATAGCGGGGAGGTGAGAAATGATCGTATGCTGCCAGGCGGATTTCGCGTTTGCCGTCAGGATACAGAGTGATGTCCAGTGTTTCCTGAGGATCGGGCAGTAACTCGCTCCATCGGTCCAAAGCCGGCTCTTCTACATTGATAGCGGCACGCTTCGTCCCGTCTTGGGTGAAAAGAATCCATTTGCCTCCCTGCTTCTCTACAGACAAAGGTACTCTGCGAATCCGTTCGCTGAATTGCAGCATTTCCGACTGATCTGTCAGTTCATATTCACCAAATCCAAGAAACAGACGGGTAATGCCGATATTATACTGGCGTATGATCAACGTATATTCTTCTCGGGGGACAGCCGTATCCGCAGCCATATCATTGGCTGACAGCTGTTTCTGAAAGGGAACCGTGACACAGATATCCCCGTCCCTTTCATAAACGGCTGTCGGTTTACAGGCTTTCCAAAGTGACTCATCCCTTGATAACTCTGTATCGAAATCAAGGAAATCGAACAAATGGTAATTAGTAGGTTTCATTTATGATCTATTATTATTAGTTTTATCTTCATGCAGACTTCACAAGTCTCTATGGCCCCACTTTTTGCACAGTCCGACACTGCGATAGGCTCAGTGTCGGACTGTACTTACTCCGGTTTTATCCTTCCGGCCTTATTCTTAATGCTTTCTGTCACTTGTGGTCCGTTATTTTTCCATACATTCCGATTGCCGGGACGATTCGAGTCGAAACGTTCAGTCGGACACCAGTTGTTTTCAATCGTATATCCGTCCGTAGCTTCATCCAAATAAATATAAAAGGCCCTGTCATTGGTGGCGTAAGATGCTTCTTCGAGATGTTCGATCCGATTATTCCGCATCACGGAGCCCGGTTGGTTGGAAAGCGTATAAAGTCCTCCGGCATCATACAGACGACGGGCAAAGTGATGTACGTAGTTGGCTTCTATCCGGTTGTTTTTCATTCCGCTTTCCAGCGATGTCCACCCCCAGCCGACACAAATACCCGAATAATTCAAGTGACAGACTTCATTATGGGAAATGTCGATACCGCTGACGTATCCCGCACCGATCCCCACGCACCCCCAGTCTTCATTGGTCACATCGGTGATCAGATTATTTTTAATGTTAATGTCCGTGCATAGGTTACGTTCTTCCGGAGGGATGAAAGGCACATGCGTCTCAAAACCTCCGTCGGGGAATGCACCAATCAGTATGCCTGTACCGCCGATATCCGAAAAGACACAATTCTCTATGCCAGAAGATGAAACAGCCCATTCATAATCCAGTCCGGTAGATGCCAGATGCCGGAACCTGCAGCGACTGAACGTAAGATGCTCAGTACCCCGTACACGTATTGCCGTTTCGGGGCGTGCAATCCACGCCTGGTTCTCCAGTTCCGCTTTCTCCGGAAGTCCCGGTTCATGCAGTTTATAAGCATCCAGCAGAGGAAAACCTCCTTGCAAAGTGACATGTCCCTGATAGGAAGGACGCATCCATGAAGTATGGGCAAAGGTGATTCCTTCCACTCGAATATGCCGCACCGGGCGTTCCAATGTGCCGTCTACAATCATCAATGTTTCCAGAGCAGGAACGATCACTTCGGCAGTCTCCATATCTTCTTCCGAGCGGGGATAATAGTAGATTGTCCCCGACGGATATTCCTGAAACCACTCTCCGGGTTGGTCCAGCAGTTCCAGAGCATTCGTCAGGCAAAAGGAAGAGTTGCCTTTCTCTCCCCCGATGACGGGCTGAGGCCACGGATGGGCAAACTCCAGATGACTCTCCGGTTCGTGAAAGCGAATGACGGCCTGTTCTCCCCTAACGTCTATACTCTTCACACGCAGAATGGCAATCGCCCAACGTTGATGAACTATCATTTCCAGTCGACGGGCATTGAGGAGGTTTCCGATCTGAGAAGCAGGGATTATTATCGTCTGTTCTTCCGGATTGAAATCAATCATCCGTTCCATCACTCCATCAGGAAACTGTGCCGCTCGCTGGGCCTTGTTGCCGTCTACCCACATCTGGCGGGTTTCTACGATTCTATTTCCAAAGGATGGCGCCTTTGCCACCCATATTTTTGATCTTAATTCCTTTGTAATCCGAGGATCATCACATCCCTTCTTCCATCCGGTCACTGCCACTCCGCCACTGATGACAGGATGCGCATTCTCCACCGCACGGATGAGTGTCGGAGAATCGGGCGTGCCGCTATCCTCCGGTCGGATAAACAAAGGAGCGGACTGTGCATAAACCCCGTCTTCCAAACAGATACAAATTCCTCCGGCCGCCTCGGGACGATTCAGCCTTCTCCATTCACGAGCCTGCTTGATGGCGCGATTCAAGGTAAGATAAGGAGCTTCTTTGGTACCTGCATTCCTGTCACTCCCATGCGGAGAAACATAAACCTCGCCTGCGACGAGAACGGAAAATAAACCTAAAGAAGCCATAAAAAGAAGAACAACGATTGTCTTTTTCATGGTACAAACTCAATGTGCTATTATAGTTAGGACGGGCATACATCAATTTAGTACTCGAATAGGATGAAAATAATAAAAATGCCATTGCTACAATTGGAGTACTTTCAGTATTCAGACTATTCAGTTTTACTCGCAAACGACTTGATAGAAGGGGATAGCGGCTGAAGGCACTATTTTGTACCCTGTCTTTAGGAGCTTCTAAACGGTGCAAGTGGCTTCAGTCCTTTCATCCTCAATAATAAATCCATAGTTAATTGGTTATAGCTCTTTGCATGCAAGTTGTAGCTACTCCGCATGCGAGGTGAATTTTATAAGCTCGGCGCTAAACGTCACTCAGTACCGAGGCGAAGGGTACTCAACACCGAGGGTAAGATTGGTGGGATACCGGCTTACTTCAAATCAATAAACTAACCAATAGTTCAGATAAAAAACAGAAGGTCTGTTTACCTCAAACAGAGCCTGTGTTTATTCCAAACAGAACCTTTGTTTGAGATAAACACAGGCTCTATTAAGTCAGTAACTACCGACGTTCGAATGGATTATTTTTCAGGCTGAAGGAACTGAAGCCACTTGCACCGTTCAGAAGCTCCTAAAGACAGGGTATAAAATGCCCCCTTCAGCCGCTATCCCCTTCTGACTGGGCATTTGCGGACAAGGCTGAAAGGACTGAATACGGAATGTCGTTTCTTTGTTGGCGAGGTCGAGTTTTGCCCCTTTTTGTTCCGAAAAGAAGCAAAAACTTATAATTCAAATCCGTACAAAACGAATTCTATGACCGAATAAACCCGACTATAAACTGATAACAGAAATAGCCACAAACTACAAATTTCAGGAATGTTCCCAGTAGAAATCCAATCAATGATCCTACCCCCGATCTAAGTGCTTGAGAAAACTCTTTATTCCCTAGCAATTCGCCAATAACTGCTCCCAAGAACGGACCGAAAATCACTCCCCAAGGCAGGAAAAGAAGGCCGATAAGGGTCCCGATGATACATCCCCAATTGCCCCATCTGCTACCACCGCTATACTTGCTGCCAAGCATAGGGGTGAAGTAGTCCAAGACTTGCACGACAAGAACAATCAGCAGCCATACAATAAGTTGTGTGGTAGTGTATTGAACCTTATCCGTAAAATGAAGAAGGACCAATCCCAAATAAGCAACGGGAGGACCGGGTAGAAAGGGAAGAATACATCCCATCAGTCCGGTAATGAGGCATAACACACTTAGTATAATCAGAATAATATCTAACATCGTTTTATTGCATTTGAAAGATGTACTTTATATCCGGTGGCAATTTAAGCAAATAAACCGAATCCTCCAAAAAACAATCAGTAACGTCGGGAAGGAGTATAATCAATTCTATAAATACGGTCGAAGAAAGGACTCCATTCATTCTCCGCAATCCCAAGTTGCAGACCGTAGAAATGCGTATCCACTTTTCTATATTCCAGCATCTTGTCAGTCAGTTCCGGCACGGATAAAGGTATCTTAAAATCACTGATCCATAACACATCCGCATTCATATACTCCTTTTTTGACTGAAGCAACCGGAAGATAGCTTGCAGCATTCGGGTAGCATCCGTATCTCCACAAGAGGTGGTGGAGAAAAATTCAAGCAGCCGCGCCCTCTCTCTCCGCACATCAATCGGATTGATGGATACAGAAAAGGCAATCAGGAAACAGTCCCGACGTTGCCTGTCAGCTATTTCCAATATTTTAATCAGCAGCGAATATGCAATCTTTTCCGGTTTCCCGACCATGCTTCCGGAAGTGTCCAGACAGACTATCATCGGTCCTTTCTGCGTAGCAGGCTTTATTTCCAGTCGCCGTGCCGGTTGCATGATCTCGGATTTATAGCGGAAGGTCTGAAGTTTTCGGGTAACATATTTATAGACAAACAAGTCTTCCAGCTCATCATCGGCACAATGCGCCAGTTCTGTAGGAAGCAATGCGTTCAGGTCATTCCCTACTGTGATACCCAAAATGTCACTTTTAGAAGAATGCTCCATCTTATATACATTCCCCTGCGCGACATGTAGCTGCTCCTGTCCTTCATCGTCAGCCATACGCCCCATCTTATTGGCAACCTTGACCACTTCCGGATATTCTTTCTGAATGCGGACAATTTTGCGTATCCGCTCAAAATCCACCGTATTCCACATACCGCTCATCAAGCCCCAAGCCTGATAGAACTCGTCTTTCTCTATGTTATTTTGCCGGATATATCCGGGGATATTCCTGAGATTGGCATGAAGTCTGCGTTCGAAATCATCTTTGCGCTGTTCTATCTCCTTTTCCTTTTGCTCCTGCAAATCCCGTTGGAAAGCCTCTTTCCAGTCGTCCACCATCCTCTCCCAGACTTCCTCATCCGCATATTTCCCTTCATTGCCGAACTGCCCCTGATAAAATGCCTTGTCGAAACCATTACCTTCATGTTTGTCGGCAACCTCCTGTAGTAAAGCCTGCCACCCGTCTTTCCGCTTGGTCTCGGACCATTCCAGCACAAGTTCCATTCCTTGCTGTTCCGACTGGCTTTTCTGCATATTGTACTTTTGCTTTTCCAGATTCAGACGGATAAACTGGCTCATTGCATCGTAAAAGATTCGGGCACAAAGTTCATCACTCAGGACTTGTATCTTTATCATCGGATCGTTCATGACGGAAAGCAGGTAAGCGTACAGCGGTTCGTTATCCGCCTCCGCACACTCTCCGGTCGCTACATACTTATCCAGCACCTGCACATAAAATGCAGCATCATATCTAAGACTCATCGCTGTATCTCAGTTTACGGACATCCACACGTGCCCATGCAATCTCTTTACGAAGGGTCGCCACATATTGTGCCACCCCTTTTTTATCTTCTTCGGAAATAAAAATATTCTCAGACAAGTCTTTTACTAATTTCTCAATCCGGTCATGGGCTGTCTCCAACTCCGTCTCATAATCCCGGTCGGTGAGAGTCATATTGCCCAGCCACAACTGCTGTTGCTCTCCCCTCTTCAGCCGACGCATCGGAAAGCGGACACCATTGATATAAAGATTCTTCTCATCCCTGTAAAGTGTCACCCTTTCGGCACCTTGTTCCTTCATTTTGGTGGCATCCGAAAAAGTACGTATAATCGTTCGCTTCGGATTCAGCGGATCGGCATACATGACTCCTGTTGCAGGAACATCCTTCGGACTGTATTCTTTCAGATTCTTATAATCCACAATAAATATGTAGGTATTTCCCGTACCATGATTCTCTATCTGATAGTAGAAATGATCGATGATCATCAAATCATCGTCTCTGCGGTCACCTTTCTGACGGGCTTTCTCCAATGCTTCACGCACGCGGCTCACTTTCAGGTCCGACTTTAATGATAAGTTGATAGCGGCTATCTCCTTCACATAAGGAACAAACAGCGCACGGACAACGATCTGCCGGATATCCGCACACTCTTCCGGTTCATTCCACAAGCAGTGGTAAACAGGTAATAAATCTGTCAGACAGACTTCCTTCCGACCATGAATGAAAGCAGAAGCTTTCAGCAGCTTCACGATATTCTTCCAGCGACGGTCGCTCACATAGACATTCCGATGTACTTCCGAGCCTTGAATCTCGACTTTCTCCAGGTTCTTACGGATTTCTGTGATGCAGGACAGGACTTCGGCAGATACCTTGATCTGCCGTATCTCTTTCTGCCATCCAGCATATTCCTCATCCGAAATCTGCCACCGACATGCTTCCTGTTCTTCTTCGTCACCATCGTCCAGCAACATTTGATAGAACGCTTCCTCCTGTTTCACGCAAGTGCTGATAATGCGAATCAAGAAACGGTCCCACAAGGCTTCCAGTCCTTCGCCCTGCGTAGGCAGTTCATTACTGGCAGCCACCAGCAGCTTCAACGGAAGTTTCAGCTCCGTATCTCCATTACGAAACAGCTTTTCATTGATGACCGTCAGTAACGTATTCTGAATAGCCGGACCGGCTTTCCATATTTCATCCAGAAACACGACATCCGCTGTAGGCAGATACCCGTCCACAGCACGCTCATATTTATCCGATTCCTTCAGACGGCTGATGCTCACCGGACCAAAGATCTCATCAGGTGTGGAGAAACGGGACATCAGGTATTCAAATGCCCTTGCATCTACAAAAGCTCTCTTCAACCGACGGGCCACCATCGACTTTGCCACCCCAGGAGGTCCCAGCAACAAAATACTTTCGCCCGCCAAAGCAGCCAGCAAAGACAAACCGATTTCAGCCTCTTTCTCATATACCCCCCTGTTCATTTCGGACAGCAGCAACTGTATACGTTCTTTTATTTCCATATTATTCTTTGATTCTGCACATAAATAAAGATGTTATTCACCTTACCGCCTATGCATTGTTTGCAGATAAACGGCTTGCAAATATACGGTTTTACCTGTCATTAACATAAATACATCTTCTCTAATTCTGTCTTTTATACTCAAGAATTATCTTAAGGCATATTTAATATTGATTATTTATTCACCCAATATGCAATAAAAACAAAAGGAGGTAAATTTCCTTTCTCATTTTCCCCCATTTACATAAATAAAAACTATCTTTGCGATTCAGAATCCCGAAAGACGAAAGAAAATGGAGCAAATAGACAACCTAAAAGAGCTTATCAATCAAGGGGATGTGGACATAGCAATCAAGCAACTGGACCAACTTCTCCAAGACGATTCTGTCGAGAAAGATAAAGATATGCTCTACTATTTACGGGGAAATGCCTACCGAAAAAAAGGAGATTGGAAGCAGGCGCTGGATAACTACCAGTATGCTATCGATCTTAATCCCGACAGCCCCGCTGTTCAAGCCAGAACAATGGCGATAGATATCCTGAATTTCTACCACAAAGATATGTATAATCAATAACCGAATTCAAAGATAACGTAATAAAATAGAGATTATGGCAAAAATTAAAGGAGCAATCGTAGTCGACACGGAGCGTTGCAAAGGATGCAACCTATGTGTAGTAGCGTGTCCGCTCGATGTAATCGCCCTCAACAAAGAGGTGAATATGAAAGGCTATAACTATGCCTGGCAAGTAAAAGAAGATACCTGCAACGGATGCAGTTCGTGTGCAATGGTTTGTCCCGACGGATGTATCTCAGTGTATAAAGTAAAAGTAGAATAAAAGAAAAAGAATATGGCAGAAGAAGTTGTATTAATGAAAGGAAACGAAGCCATCGCCCACGCAGCTATCCGTTGCGGTGCGGACGGATACTTCGGATATCCTATTACTCCCCAATCGGAAGTACTGGAAACGCTTGCCGAACTGAAACCGTGGGAAACAACCGGCATGGTAGTTCTCCAGGCAGAAAGTGAAGTGGCAGCTATCAATATGGTATATGGAGGCGCAGGTAGTGGAAAGATGGTATTGACCTCTTCCTCAAGTCCCGGCGTGAGTCTGAAACAGGAAGGTATCTCCTACATCGCAGGTGCCGAACTTCCTTGTCTGATTGTAAACGTAATGCGCGGCGGCCCAGGATTGGGAACCATCCAGCCGAGTCAGGCGGACTACTTCCAGACAGTGAAAGGAGGCGGTCACGGTGACTACAGACTGATTGCCCTCGCTCCGGCGTCCGTACAGGAAATGGCGGATTTCGTAGCACTGGGATTCGAGCTTGCTTTCAAATACCGTAACCCGGCTATCATCCTTGCCGACGGTGTAATCGGACAGATGATGGAAAAAGTAGTTCTTCCTGCACAGAAGCCACGCCGCACCGATGCAGAAGTCATCGAACAATGCCCGTGGGCTGCTACCGGAAAAGCGAAAGGTCGTAAACCGAATATTATTACTTCACTCGAACTGAAGCCGGAAGCAATGGAAATCAACAACATCCGTTTCCAAGCTAAATACAAACAGATTGAGGAAAACGAAGTACGCTTCGAAGAAATCAACTGCGAAGATGCAGAATATCTGATCGTAGCTTTCGGTTCCATGGCACGTATCGGTCAGAAAGCAATGGAACTCGCCCGCGAAAAAGGAATCAAAGTAGGTATTCTTCGCCCCATCACTTTGTGGCCGTTCCCGACCAAAGCCATTGCCGCCTACGCTGACAAAGTGAAAGGTATGCTCGTTACAGAATTGAATGCCGGACAGATGATTGAAGATGTCCGCCTGGCTGTCAATGGTAAAGTAAAAGTAGAACATTTCGGACGTCTCGGCGGTATTGTTCCCGATCCGGATGAAATTGTAACTGCTCTGGAAGAAAAAATAATCAAATAACGAAACGACGATGAATCCCGATAAAATAAGAAACGTATTGAACATCCTTTTCATGATATTGGCACTTGCCGCTATCATTGTCTACTTTGTAGTAGGAAAGGAAGATTTTAAAATGTTTATCTACGTATGCGGCGCGGCAATCTTTGTCAAGCTGATGGAGTTTTTTATACGGTTCACCAACAGATAAGGAGAAGAAGTTATGACTAAAGAAGAAATAATCAAACCTGAGAATCTGGTTTATAAAAAACCGACTCTGATGAATGATAATGCCATGCACTACTGCCCGGGGTGCAGTCACGGCGTGGTACACAAGCTCGTTGCCGAAGTCATTGAGGAAATGGGCATGGAAGAAAAAACAGTGGGAGTCTCTCCGGTAGGATGCGCAGTTTTCGCCTACAACTATCTGGATATAGACTGGCAGGAAGCCGCTCACGGACGTGCACCTGCAGTAGCTACGGCTATCAAACGCTTATGGCCCGATCGTCTCGTTTTCACTTATCAGGGTGATGGTGACCTGGCCTGTATCGGTACCGCCGAAACAATCCACGCACTGAACCGTGGCGAAAACATTACTATTATCTTTATCAATAACGCTATCTACGGTATGACCGGCGGACAAATGGCTCCGACGACTCTGGTAGGCATGAAGAGTTCTACTTGTCCTTACGGACGTGATGTCGAACTGCACGGCTATCCATTGAAGATTACCGAGATTGCCGCCCAATTGGAAGGAACTGCTTACGTTACTCGTCAGTCGGTACAATCAGTGCCCGCCATCCGCAAAGCCAAGAAGGCAATACGCAAGGCATTCGAAAATTCGATGAACGGCAAAGGTTCCAATCTGGTAGAAATCGTATCAACTTGTAGCTCCGGCTGGAAGATGACTCCGGAAAAATCAAATAAATGGATGGAGGAACATATGTTCCCATTCTATCCGCTGGGTGATTTAAAAGATAAAGAATAACGCAAAAGTCAACAGAACAATGAAAGAAGAAATAATTATTGCTGGATTCGGTGGACAAGGCGTATTGTCCATGGGTAAAATCCTTGCTTATTCCGGACTGATGGAAGGAAAAGAAGTGAGCTGGATGCCGGCATACGGTCCTGAACAACGAGGCGGAACAGCCAATGTGACAGTGATTGTCAGCGATGACAAAATCTCTTCACCGATCCTGAGTAAATATGATACGGCGATCATACTGAACCAGCCTTCACTGGAAAAGTTTGAAAGCAGAGTAAAGCCGGGCGGTATCCTGATCTATGACGGATATGGGATTATCAACCCTCCTACCCGCAAGGATATCAAAGTATATCGCATCGACGCAATGGATGCTGCCAACGAAATGAATAACGCGAAAGCCTTCAATATGATCGTACTTGGCGGTCTGCTGCAACTCCGTCCTATCGTGACTCTGGAAAACGTCATCAAAGGATTGAAGAAAACTCTTCCGGAACGCCATCATCACTTGATTCCTATGAACGAGGAAGCGATCAAAAAAGGGATGGAATTAATCCATGAAGTCTAAATAATTGACAATTGACAGTTGACAATTGATAATTGGCAATGATTGACAATTAACGGTTATGACACAATAATTGGTAATTGACAATTGACATAAAATGGCAAAATAACGCATACAGACGTTAATTGTTAATTGTCAATTGTCAATTGTCATTTTTTCCTGTATCTTTGCCTCCAATTATGAGACGAATCTTACTATTATATATATTATTCTCCGTTGTAGGACTGAGTGCTATCCATGCGCAACTCAACCCTGCCCGCCAGCAAATCGACGAGAACGGACGCGACCAATATGGTAATCAGGTAGACCCTGCCATGATTCCGGACAAACTGGATAGTGCCAATGTTGAAGTACAGGGACTGCCGCCTACACTATATATGTGGCGTATCAAGAACCAATTAGGCGACCGGACAATGATTCCGGCAGATACAACTTACCATCACTTTCAGAATACGAATCTTACAGAAGGAATCACCGGACATTATAATTATCTGGCCAACCTAGGTTCACCGCGTCTGTCGCGTATCTTCTTTGAGCGCCGTTATCCGGAGCCAACCATCTTTATGGAGCCTTTCTCCAGCTTTTTCATTCGCCCGACAGAATTTAACTTTACGAATAGTAATGTTCCTTATACTAACCTGACCTATCACAAGGCCGGAAATAAGCAAAATGGAGAAGAACGTTTCAAATCTTATTTTTCAGTCAATGTAAACAAGAAGCTGGCTTTCGGCTTTAATATTGATTATCTGTATGGCCGAGGCTACTATAATAATCAAAACACTTCTTATTTTAATGCCGCGCTTTTCGGTAGTTACATTGGCGACCGCTATCAGGTGCAGGGAATCTATAGCAACAACTATCTGAAAACGAATGAGAACGGTGGTATCACTGACGACCGATACATTACCGCACCGGAAGAAATGGCAGAAGGAAGAAAAGAATATGAATCTGTCAATATCCCTACCGTACTCAATGCCAGTGCCAACCGTAACCATGACTTCTATGTCTTTCTGACACAACGCTATAATCTGGGATTCCACCGGGATATTCCACAGGCAGAAAATGATACGATGCCTGCCAAACAGGAATTTGTTCCGGTCACCAGCTTTATACATACCATTCAGGTAGAACGTTCGCGCCATAATTTCCGTTCGGATGATAATGTAGAAAACTATTACAAGCAAACTCTCCTTGATAAAGAGAATACATTCGTCAGAGACAGTACTGTCTATATCGGAGTCAAGAATACCATAGGTATTGCTTTGCTAGAAGGCTTCAACAAATATGCAAAAGCCGGATTGACAGCCTTTGCCTCACATAAGCTGAGCAAATATTCATTAATGAGCCTAGACCCGCTAAAGCAGGATAAATACAATGAGACAGAAATCTATATCGGTGGCGAACTGACTAAAAAACAGGGAAACTTTCTTCATTATCATGCAATCGGTGAAGTGGGAATGGCAGGAAAGGCTATCGGACAGTTTGATGTCAAAGGAGATATCGACTTAAATATCCCTTTATGGAAAGATACCGTCAGTGTGATTGCACGCGGAGAAATCAGTAATAAACTTGCTCCATTCTACATGCGTCATTACCACTCCAAACATTTTTGGTGGGATGATGATATGGATAAGGAATTCCGCACCCGTATCGAAGGCGAGCTGAGCATAGCTAATTGGGGGACCCGCTTAAGAGCCGGCGTTGAAAATATAAAGAACTATACTTATTTCAACCAGCAGGCATTACCGGAACAAAAAGGTGGTAGCTTGCAGGTAGTATCAGCTTGCTTCAATCAGGATTTCAAAGTGGGAATCTTCCATCTGGACAATGAAGTGATCTGGCAGAAATCCAGTGATCAGGCTGTACTTCCATTGCCGGAACTTTCGCTGTATCATAACTTCTATATGCAGTTCAAACTGGCGAAAAAAGTATTGAGTGTACAATTAGGTGCTGATGTACGTTACTTCACTAAATATGATGCTCCGGCCTATATGCCTGCTACACAGCAGTTCTACCTGCAACCGGAAGAAGGTAAAGTAGAGATAGGCGGTTATCCGATAGTGAATGTTTATGCTAACTTACACTTGAAACGTACCCGTTTCTATGTGATGATGTATCACGTCAATCAGGGAATGAGCAAACCTAATTACTTCCTGGCACCTCATTACCCCATTAACCCACGTGTGCTGAAATTCGGACTTTCATGGAACTTCTATGATTAACAAAACCTCTATGGCTTATGAAAACGCGCCCGAAATTGAGACTATTCAGATATCTGTTGCCGGTAGTCATTGTATTGGCACTTATCTTCTCTGTCCGCTATTGCGGTAAACAAGAAAAACCTCTGGGGCATCCGCGTGATTACGCAGCCATCGCCAAAGAAGGCATCCTGCATGTAGCCACCGAATATAATTCAATCAGTTTTTATGTAGACAGTGACACTGTCTCCGGATTCCATTATGAACTGATAGAAGCGTTCGCACGTGACAAGGGGCTGAAAACTGAAATCACTCCTGTCATGAGCTTCGACGAACGGCTGAGAGGATTAAGCGACGGACGCTACGATGTCATTGCTTACGGAATACTGGCAACCAGCGAACTGAAAGATTCTCTGCTTCTCACCTCCCCCATCATACTCAACAAGCAGGTGCTGGTGCAACGAAAAGCGAACGGGGAGAATGATTCACTTTATATCCGAAACCAATTGGACCTTGCCCAAAAGACACTTCATGTGGTAAAAGGCTCGCCTTCTATTCTACGTATTCAGAATCTGGGAAATGAAATCGGAGATACTATTTATATAAAGGAAATAGAGAAATACGGTTCAGAGCAGTTGATTTCGTTAGTTGCTCATGGAGATATCGATTATGCCGTCTGTGATGAAAGCATTGCCCGTGCAGTGGCAGATTCATTGCCTCAGGTAGATATCAATACCGCAATCAGTTTTACTCAATTCTACTCATGGGCAGTCAGCAAGCAATCACCCGCATTGCTCGATAGTTTGAATACATGGCTGGATAAATTCCAAAAAGAAAAAGAGTATCAAAAGATTTACCGGAAATACTATGGTGATAAATAGATAAAAAATAATACGCCGAAGACTTGACTTTCGCATTTGAATGTCGTATCTTTGTCAACGTAATCATAAAGTAGTTTCAGTTAAACTACACGTAAAGGAGGGAATCACAGTTCCCTCCTTTCTTTTTGTTACAATGAATGAAAATCAGCCTTTTTCCCAGCTTTTTGCTCATTTTACCCCCGAGCTTAGTCCGTTTTACCTCGTTTGTTACCATACTTAACATAGTATCTTATGACTAATTAGATGCTTTGTTATGATTAATCAGATGCTTTGTTATCCATAAACCGATGCTTTGTTCTCCCAAAACAGAAGCTCTGTTTCCGGACAGCTCCCAAGAGTTAACAATCAATAAAGTTGCTCTTGACAAAAATTTGCTCTACTTTTGAAAAAAATTCCCTTTTCGATGTCACGTTTTTAATCCGCCACCGTCTTATCAGTGTAAATGGAACTGAAACAATTTAAAATAACCGTTGTACCCCTTCGAGACAAGCTGCTGAACTACGCCCGAAGGATGACAGATGATCCTTCGGATGCGGAAGATGCCGTACAGGAAGTCATGCTGAAGCTGTGGAATCTGCGCCAGAAGCTAGACGAGTACAGAAGTATCGAAGCCGTAGCCATGACCATGACGCATCATCTCTGCATGGATATGTGGCGTGCCAAACGACCGGACACTCTATCACTCGACCGTGTACAGGCTCCCACCCCTTCGGCTACTCCGGAGCGACTGCTGGAAGAGAAAGATGAGTTCAGATTGATGCGGGAAATTATCGACTCCCTGCCTACGCTGCAACGAACGATTATTCGCATGAAAGACATCGAAGAGTACGAGACGGAAGAGATTGCCGAAATCACCGGCTGCAACGCAGAAGCCATCCGCAGTAATCTGTCGAGGGCCCGCAAGAAAGTAAGGGAAGTCTATTTGCAAACGATACAAGAACGAAAAAGGAGGAACAAAGCATGAAAGATATAGAAACCTTGCTAAACAAATATTTCGAAGGAGAAACCACTTGCGAAGAAGAACGCAGACTACGACGTTTCTTTGCCGAAGGGCTCGTACCGGAACATCTGGAGGTATATCGCCCGATGTTCGCTTTCTTCGAAGCGGAACAGAAGGAACTTGCGGAAATCTCCGGTAAAGGTAATGCCGCCGAGATGCCGGAACTCGCCCCATTCGAGAAAAAGACAAAAACGGTCAGACAGTATCTGACTTACAGTCTCAGTGCTGCCGCTGCCGCCATCCTGCTACTGGTGGGCATCTCCGGTATCTACCGTCATCTATCCCCTGCACCGGCCAACTATGTGATCATTGACGGTAAGGAATATACGGACGTTCATTTAATCCGTGAACAGGCGATGGTCGCCTTTCGTGACGTCAGCCTCAGCGAAGAGGAAGTATTCGCTACTTTATTTGATGAATAATATAAAAACAGCATATAATTATGATGAATAAAATCATTCGTACCACACTAATCACCCTGTTACTTACATTCGCCGCCCATGCGGCCGCCCAACAGGGACTACAGATTGCTACCGTCTTTCAGAAGTACGGAAAGCAAAAAGGGGTAACTATGGTAGAGCTATCCAATGAAATGCTGGAAACTTACCAGATGACTCTCTATAAAAGTCTTGTGTTCAAGGATGCCAGTGATGCACTACCTACGATTCTCCGTTGCCTGGAAGCCGACAAGAAGAAAGCAAAGAAGGTGAAAGAAGTGGTTTCCAACGGACAAATCAAGTCCGGCTATTACCAGCTTCCCCAGCTCAAGGAGGATGTGAACCGCTTTATCCTCTTCAAAACCGGAAAGAAAGATTCGGCTACCCTTATCTATATCGAAGGAGAACTGGATGCCGACGACCTGATCACCATGTTGTTCATGAAGAAAGAATAAAAAAACAGATAAAGAAATACTGATATGAAAAAACTATTATTACTATGGCTCATGATAGCTCCAATGAGCGGAATGGCACAAAATGAAAGTACACCGCAGGATACAACACTTTACGTCAACGGACGGAAGATCGTGATCAAGGAACAAGGCGACAAGATTAAAGTGAAACTCTACGAAAGCGCATCCGGCGGAGATACGATAACGAACGCGCAAATCTTCGAAGGGGTCTATCTGAACGGGCAGAGTACGGAAAGCCGTACCGTGCTGAGCGCTCTCCCCTTCTCGAAGAAAAACAACAAGAGAAACAGGTTCGAGCCACATGCCGGCGGATTCTACATCGGCTACACCCGACTGTCCAATGACTTCCTCTCATTCAATCCGTCAAACGGTGCCGACCTCAACACCAGTCATTCATGGGAGATAGGCGGCAATCTGTTTACCGGTTCGCACGCCTTTGCACCTACCTATAACTGGGGGATCACCATCGGACTGGGATGGGGATACCGCAGTATGCGCCTGGACGGCAATGATGCTTTTCGTGAAATAGACGGAGTGACTGAAATTTATTCCGGCATGGAGGCAGAAGAGCCTACAGAGTACAGCAAAAGCCGTCTGCGCTATTTCTACTTCCGCATTCCGCTCTCCATCGAATGGCAAACACGGCTCAACGGCAAAGGTCCTTTGTTCTTTGCTGTAGGTCCCGAAGCCGAAATACGTCACGGATTCAGATCCAAAGCCAAAGTCAACGGATCAAAGAAGACGATTGACAAGGGGCTGAACGGACGCCCGCTAGGTATCAACTTACTTGCACAAGCCGGTTATGCGGATTTAGGCGTGTATATGCGTTACTCCACCTACGGCCTCTTTGAGAAGAACAAAGGTCCCGAACTTTATCCGTTCTCTTTCGGTGTATGCTGGTACTGGTAAAGTAAATACTCAGACCCTTGCCTATTTCTGACAGTTAACAATCAATAAAGTTGTTCTTAATAAAAAATAGCTTTATCTTTGGGAGTTGTTAAAACAAGCACAATAGGTATATTATGAGTGAAAAGATGATTAAATGGGGCTTCATCGGCTGCGGAGAAGTAACCAAAACCAAAAGTGGCCCCGCCTTTCAAAAGGTAGAACATTCTGAAGTAGTAGCTGTAATGAGCCGCGACGGCGCCAAAGCAAAGGCTTATGCAAAAGAAAGAGGAATCAGGAAATGGTATGATGACGCTCAGGAACTGATAGACGATCCGGAAGTAAACGCCATTTATATCGCCACTCCTCCTTCTTCACACGCTACCTACGCCATTATGGCTATGAAAGCAGGCAAGCCTGCCTATATTGAAAAACCAATGGCTGTCACTTATGAGGAGTGTACACGTATCAACCGTATTTCTAAGGAAACGGGTGTTCCCTGTTTCGTCGCATATTACCGCCGCTATCTCCCCTACTTTCAGAAAGTGAAAGAAATGGTAGAGAACGGTTCTATCGGTAATGTCATCAACGTACAAGTCCGCTTTGCACAGCCGCCACGTGATTTGGATTACAACCGTGAAAATCTTCCTTGGCGTGTACAGGCTGATATTGCCGGTGGCGGTTACTTCTATGACCTCGCCCCGCATCAGATCGACTTGCTGCAAGATATGTTCGGCTGCATCCTCGAAGCCAGCGGATATAAGAGCAATCGCGGAGGGCTTTATCCTGCCGAAGATACGCTGAGCGCCTGCTTCCAGTTCGACAACGGATTGGTCGGCAGTGGTTCATGGTGCTTTGTCGCCCATGATTCCGCCCGCGAAGACCGCATCGAAATTATCGGAGATAAAGGTATGATCTGCTTCTCTGTCTTTACGTACGAGCCGATTGGTCTGCACACCGAACGCGGCCGGGAGGAAATCTGTATCGGTAATCCTGAGCATGTTCAACAACCTCTTATTCAGGCAGTAGTAGATCATCTGCTCGGTAAGTCAGTCTGCTCATGCGACGGAGAAAGTGCTACCTTGACTAACTGGGTAATGGACAAAATATTAGGGAAGCTCTAAGATAAAGCTCCCTCGTTTGTTTCTTAAAATAATTTAATCACTATATTCTATCGTTAGTTTTCTTTATATTTGCGAAAGGTAGCAATAAAAGCAAAACTAACGATATTTATTTTTTATAACTATGACCAAAGAAGAACTAATGAGGAAAGCAATAGAGCTTTCGAAGGAAAATGTTGCTAATGGTGGAGGCCCGTTCGGAGCTGTCATTGCAACAAAAGAAGGAGAAATTATAGCTACAGGAGTCAACAGAGTAACCTCTTCATGTGATCCCACTGCTCATGCCGAAGTTAGCGCCATACGTGCCGCAGCCGCGAAACTGGGAACATTCAACCTCAGCGGATACGAAATCTATACTTCATGCGAACCTTGCCCGATGTGTCTGGGTGCCATCTATTGGGCACGACTGGACAAAATGTATTATGGGAACAACAAGACAGATGCCAAAAACATCGGTTTCGACGATTCCTTTATTTATGATGAGCTGGCTCTAAAACCTGCCGACAGAAAACTTCCCTCGGAAGTATTATTGCACAACGAAGCCATTACAGCCTTCGAAGCCTGGATGTCCAAAGAAGACAAAGTAGAATATTAGCATCTAATCTCACTTAAACTCACTAATACTTAGTAAAATGAAAAGAAAAAACTTTTTGATTCTTCTAGCCGCAGGATGTTTGCTCAGTTGTCAGCAACAGGATGAACTGCAAGAAACAAGTAAAGAAGCAACCAACTTCTCTATCTCTATCGACGACGCTCTCTCTGACCCGCTCACCCGTACCAGCAATGATCTGTTCCCTGCCAGAAACAGCATCACTACAGGAGAAGTTATCTCCATGGCTGCCTCCGGTCAGGACTATACTCCGTTTATTGTTGGCAAAGACAGCCGTGCATGGAACGAAATAGGAACTGCCACAGGCACAGTAACCTTCTACGCCCACTATCCTGCATTGACAGACGAAGCCGCTACCAGATCAGGCGGTAACAAACGCTATTTAAAAGGAGGTCAGGAGCACTTGTTCGGAACAGCGGAAGCAGCTCCGGGCAGCCAGAATGTATCGCTGAAATTCAAACGAATGACCGTGCCGGTTATTATACTTGATGAGAACGATCGTCCGTATGAAGGCGAAGCTAAAGTTGAGCTCAGCCTGAAAAACGAAGGTACGCAGGATTTATTGAACGGTACCATAGAAATCAACGAAAATGCGCTGTCAGAGAATATCGAAGTAAAGAAAGTATCCGAAGGCGTTACTACCAATGTTCTCCCGCAAAAGATCAATGCTGGAGAGGAAATAGGAACAATCACTGTCGGAGGAGTCACTCAGAAGATCAGTGCAGTGGAAGATCTTGATTTAAAAGCCGGAAGCACACTTTCTGTCAGATTATCAAAAAGATTCGGAGGTATTATTGATGGCAATGTTCCATTGTACAGATAAGAAGATTGCACTTAAAGGCAATCTTGCAGATTATATAAATAAAAGAACGGGATTCATGATGAATCCCGTTTTTTATTTATACCTAAAAACTATATAAGGCCGGTCAGCTCCTAGGAACCGACCGACTTATTTATAGCGTAATTATTTTTTATCCCACCATACACGTGATGTCATCTTATCACCGTCGCTGAGTCTCTTTACTGCATCGTTGTAATTAACAGGATTAGCCGTTATCTCGCTTGCCGGATAAATGAAACGACGAGGAATCTCTCCATTTGTCACATTGTTAGGATAGCTGGCTGCATTTCGAGACGGGGTTAATTTAGGATATCCGGTACGACGCCAATTTGCAAAAGCTTCATACTCATTACAGAACGTATGAATATAATATTCCGTATTAATCTGTTCCAGCGCTTTTTCCGTATCAGCATCCAATGGATTAGCATTCAGATAGGCAGTTATCGCATCATCTGTAATCGTAGCTGAGGCTTTCTCATAATAGGAGAATTGTTTCATGGCAGCAGTTACTCCATCTCTATAAAATTTTTCTGCATCTCCTGTATAGAGTCCACGTTTCACTGCATCAGCCAATAATAACAAGTTACCGGCATGAGTGACAAGCATAGAGGGTGAATCCGGGCGTGCATAAACTGTACGGTTAGGAACAGAATATGCTTTTCTCCAATTTTCTCCCGGATATCCCGGAGCTTTACTCAAGTCCCAGTCTCCTCCTGACACATCATAACCAACTGGCATACCTTTCTGCTTAGCAGCCGTGTTGTCACCTAAATCAAAATCGGCATCTCCCCATCCCGGTTTAGGGTCTCTGGTACAAACTGTAGCAATCAAAGGAAGGCGAGGATCGTCCTGAAGGATGTTTATAAATGTTTCGCTGATATAGAACGCCTGAGTATCCAGACTGGAAAATACTTTTCCGTAAGGTTCGGCAGAATCATCGCTTGGTGAACCATTGGTATGTCTGACGATCGCATTATCATCGTTGCTTACGAACAAGCCATTCGAAACCGCTTTAGCTACCCATGTTTTCGCTTTATCAGGAGCTACTTTGGTCAGGCGCATGGCTACCCGGAGCATCAGTGAGTTTGCAAATTTCTTCCATTTCGCAGCATCACCGTTATAGATAACGTCGGCAGCCCCTATCGTATTACCGGCAGAAGTGCTTAATGCAGCTTGTGCTTCATCGAGTTCTTTCAACAGGTCATTATAGATTGCTTCTTGTGTATCATATTTAGGATACGGAATCGGATTGGTAGAATACCCCTGCCCTGCTTCAGAATAAGGAACGTCTCCATAAAGGTCAGTCATATTCTGGAACATATATGCTTTCAAAATGCGGCACATCTGATATTCATTCGCATAAGCGGGATTTCCTTCCCAATTATTCATCACATCTATAATATTGCGAATAGCTGCACGCCCACCGGAATAGAATCCTCCCCAATAAGCACCACTATACTGATCGTTCCATGTATAGAAAACTCCATACGCCCAATCTACACTAGCCGTATGCTGCATCATGTTGGCTGTGTAGATACAGCCATTACGCCACACGTCCCAGTCGGAGCCACATATCTGTGCTTCAACCTGAGTAAATTCCATTTTATAATCCACCACTCCGGGATTCAGGTTCATAGGGTCGTTATTCACATCCCCAAAGTCATTACAGCTCGTCGCTAATCCCATCAGACCGAAAGCCGTCAATATATATAAAGTAAACTTTTTCATTGTTACAGTATTTAAGATGTTAGAACTTAACATTTACATTGAATCCCACATTTCTCGTGGCAGGATATCCGTTCAATTCCAGACCTTGAGCATTACCGTTATTATAAGCAGATTCCGGATCAATATTATCCGTATGCTTCAATATAGTCCAAAGGTTACGACCGACTAAAGAAAGGGTTACCCCCTTTATAAGTGTCTGCTTATTCAACCATGCCTGCGGCAAAGTATATCCGACTGACAGTTCGCGCAGTTTTATAAAACTCGCATTATAAACAAACTCTTCAGCAATATTCTGACTGGTGATAGCCTGCCAGTAGTCTTGCGCAGAAACGGCTACGGTATTCTTCACATAGCCACCCTTGCCATCGGACATTACACCATTGCCCACCATTGTTCCTTTACCGTCAGCACCACGCCCCTGCAAAGTATTCTTGTGCAGACCGTTGCTGTAAAGAGACAGATTGGTTCCGGAGAACATCTTAGCTCCTGCCTTGAAGTCAATCAGGAAAGAAAGAGTTATGTTTTTGTAAGTAAACTCATTGCGCCATCCGCCGGTTACCTTATAAACGCCGTTTCCTAATACCTGAACCTCGTCTGAGTGTACAGGAAGACCGTTTTCAAAAATAACTTGTCCGTCCGAAGTACGTTTGTATTCATAACCTACTAATTCACCATAAGGATGTCCCAAGATATTCTGAACAGAAACACTACCTACACGTGAATTGGCTCCGTCAAGAGTAAGTCTCTTTATCTTTTCTCCCGTTCCGTCTATTCCCAGGTATTTCACATCACTGCTGTTATAAGCGATATTGAATGTAGAATTCCAGTTAAAGTCCTTTGTATGAACAGGAACGGCATTCACCATTACTTCCACACCATTATTTCTGATTTCTCCGACATTCTGGATAGCTGATTCAAAACCGGAAGCACCACTGGTGGTTACCTGCACGATATCATCTTTGGTTGTTTTTACATAATATGCAGCATCCAATGACAGGCGATTATCCAAGAAAGAAAGGTTCAAACCAATTTCCCATTCGGAAATCTGAACCGGTTTCAGTCCTTTGTTAGGTACGGTCGAGTTATTGATCGTTACTACAGGCTGTCCGTTCGATTGGTAATTATCTACTTTATAGGTAAGAAGATTCTGATATGCTTTGGTTCCGTTAGATGCAGCTGCATAAGATGCACGCACCTTTCCGAAAGTAAACCAGTCGGGAGTCTTGAATGTATCACTAAATACCCATGACATACCGATAGAAGGATAGAAATAATGATTATTATCTGGGTCCAGTGTAGAGAACCAGTCATTACGTCCGGTTAAGTTTAAGAATACCTGATTCTTATAACCAAGGTCTGCAGTACCATAGATTGAATTTACCCGGTATTCTGTATATTCTTTCTTATACACATGCTTCGCAGTATTGCTGCTTGAATAAAAATCGGGCACAAAGAATGAAGAGGCCTTATCATCCAGACCGTATTTCTTTGTAATATTTCTCTGACGGTTTCCACCGAAAGTAGCACCGACACTCCAGTCTCCGAATGTCTTATTGAATCCGATCAAATAGTTCAGGTTCATTTCAGAGAAGTTCTGAGTGTATTCCTTTATATAACCGCGTGGATCTTCCGGAGAAGCGGAACCGATTGGCTTCACTTCAGAATATTCCAGATTATAACCGTCACGTGTCACAGCCCCCTGAATGTATAACCAGTCAAAGATATCATACTTCAAAGTCATACCACCAGTCAGACGATTACGGTTGGTTTCATTGGTAACCCTGTACTGCAACCAATACGGATTATTGAAATAACCGTTCGTACCGCCTAGCAACTCTTTGCCGTCAGCACCGGTACCCCAGTCACAATCCGGATTTTCACGTTCCATCCAACGTATATCAAATGAATTGGCATGATAAAGAAGTGCGGCATTCGTGTTACTGTTACCATCGGACAAGTTAGAACGACCTTTATTCTTGTCGAATACGTAGTTGGCATTCACCATTAAATGAACTTTTGAAGAAATGTCATAAGTCGTATTCATATTGATACCTTGCTGGCTGATGCTGGAATTGGGAAGTATCCCCTTTACCGCCATATTGGAAACACCAAAACGATAGGATATCTTATCGGAAGCACCGCTTACTGCCAAGGTTGTCGTATTGTTAATTCCCGTACGATAGAAGTTCTTCCAGTTATCTACCGGAGAATAAGCGTATTCGTTACCCAAGAAGTTTACTGCTTTTTTTCCATCCATTACTTCACCCCAGCTGGATGTTTCCGTTGCTTTTGCCACATCTGCAGAAAGCGGACGGTTCCCCTGAGTTCCTTGCCCGTAGACATTCTGGAAATCTCGGTAATCATAAATCACATCAAAAGCCAGGTTATTGTTGAATTCAACGGAGACCGGTTTTCCTTTCTGACCGGATTTAGTAGTAATCAAGATAGCACCGTTACCACCACGATATCCATAAAGAGCGGATGCAGCAGCACCCTTCAACACCTGAATATCTGCAATATCATCCGGATTGATACTTGACAAACCATCGCCCATATCTTTACCTCCCCATTGACCTGCACTACCGATATTAGTATTATCAAACGGAACACCGTCGATAACATAAAGCGGCTGGTTGTTTCCCGTCAAAGAAGCATTACCACGAATTACGACACGGCTACTACCACCCGGGCCAGTTGCATTTCCGGAAACGGAAACACCGGCAATCTTGCCGGAAAGTGCGTTACCAATGTTCGTTGTACGAGCTTCAGTGAAATCTTTTCCTCCTACTGTCGTTGTAGAATAGCCGAGGGACCTTTTCTGACGCTTAATACCCAAAGCTGTCACTACAACTTCATCGAGTGTCTGCGTATCTTCCTGCAAAGTAATGTCTAAAGGTTTACCCGTGAACTTCACTTCCTGAGGGGTATAACCTACATAAGAGATTTGAATTGTTGCTCCGTCAGGAACATTGGAAAGAACAAAATTACCGTCCAAGTCGGTAATTACACCATTTGTAGTACCTTTGACTACAACTGAAGCTCCAATAACCGCTTCACCTGCCTTGTCTTTTACTACACCTTTACACGTACCGTTTTGCTGTGTGACACTCACACTTGTTGCTCCATTCTCAGAGGCTGCATAGGAAATTGCTGCCGGCATGGCACACAAGAGCAACAGCACACTTACTGATTTGAGTGGTTTAAACATAATACTGCTCTTTTAAGGTTAATAAAAATTGTCTGTGTGTAGAGAGGACGTCAATATTTCATAGTTTGGTTCTGACTACGATTACAAAAATATGAATTTATTTTAAATAACAAGAAAATAAGTAGTTTTTTTTCTTTAAACAAAAAGAATAATTATATCGGCTAACAAAATCACAATATCCAAAACAGAATGAACCTTCTTTTGCATTAAATGAAAAGATAATAAAGAAATCCCTGGAACCGCTGTAGACACTCAGCATTCCAGGGACTCTAACACACAAAAGTTATTATTGAAATTGAAAACAGTTTCTAATTAAAAACGCATACCAACTGTAAGAAGCACTTTATGATTATTATTGGTTATCTCCGTAGCTCTTAAATCCAAATTATCAAATGCATAAAAACTTTCTTTATAAGTATTATATTGATATGCCATATCTGCATAAAAAGTTGATCCACGATATCCAAATCCTAATGTATAGTTATTAGTTGCACCCAAATTGGAATATTCTGTGTCAGTACGAATGGAGTTACTTTGAATCCACTTATATGCTTCCGGTTTCATCGATGCTGTGATATGATTATATCCTAAACGAAAAGCAAATTCCGGAGCCAACTTAAACTCGACTCCCGCACGAAATGTATGAACCCCTTTCATCATTGACTTTATATCATCAGTTTGCTCCAAAGTAATCCCATCCACATCCTTTAATTTTGCAGAAGAATAGTTACTATATTCATACTCTACTCCGAAAGCTGCAACAGAACCAAAAGTATATCCTGTGCTCAGATTAAATTTCCATGGAGTAACCAAACGATACTCATATTCACCATCCATCGGATTTCCATTACGGTTGACAATTTCCGCAGAGCCTGGTTTTAAATCTTCTACAGCTAAATCATAAGCAATATATGCATGATTATGTTCTGTTATAGAATAGAAAGTCGGCGTATGTATAGCACCTCCGATACGAAAAGAAGAAGATTCAATAGGACGCCAAATAAATCCAACTTTAAAATCAACACCACCACCACTTGTCCAATAGTCATTTCCTAAATCATAACCACCATAATCATTGCCATCCGCCCCTATGAAATCTTCTTTATAAAGGCTTGTACGTTTATAATCTAAACTATATGCACCAATCGTAGCACCTAGATAGAAGCGATCATACAAGTTGAATGAAACATTAAAATCGTATGAATGTAATCCTCCTCTCTCACGGGCAGTATAAGCTTGTCTCACTTTATCACCAGGATGCAAATAAGGATCATAACCATCAAATACATCTTCCTTACCTTCTTCTTTAATATAACCGGGACGCACCAATTGCGAATCATATCCTAGTATACCAAGCCATGGGATATCTGGGTTTTCATAAGCCCCTGCTGCTTTTATACTTTCTACCGTTACAGGCGAAAACTCACCATCATAGAAATTCAGCAAATCTGCCATAAAAGTAGTTTGAGACTGCCCAAAAACACCATTCATTACCATATTCTTATCAAATGATTTTGTACGGTGATAATTGAATCCAAAGTTAACATAACGTAAAGGAGTTGAATTTCCAATCTTATTGGTAAATATAAAGCCTGCATTATCAAATGACCCATGAAATTTATCAATACTAGATCCACCCGCATCTTTAGATCCGACATTAACAAAGCCAAAAGATACCATCACATCATTACTTCGATAAATACCGATGCCAGCAGGATTAGTTCCCATTGTTGAGATATCACCACCTAGAGCTCCCATCGCCCCACCCATGCCAACAAAGCGCGCCGTCCCGTTTAGATCGCTCCCCATTAAACGGTTTGCATCATAAATGGTAGTTTGAGCATTCAACATGCCGCCTATTCCAAGCAAGAATGTACCGAATACGATTATTCTATATATATTTTTCATAACTATATCTTTTTAATAATATATTATCTTCTACTACTACTTCTGCTACTACCACCGCCTGATGAACGCGATGATGAAGATGAACCACCAGAATAACTTCCTCCACTGCTACGAGAAGAACTGCTGCTCGGAGTATATGAAGAAGAACTACTACTGCGGAAAGGAGTATACGTAGAAGAAGAGCGACTAGAACTTCCACTATCATAGCTACGTGATGGAGAAGTTGAACTTCCACGGGAATAAGTTGAACTACTACGCGTGGTAGAACCTGTACGGGAATATGTCGACCTACTACGATTAGGAGCAGAGTTTGTATTCGTTCTAGAACTACTGTTAGAACCCGTAGTAGAAGTACGAGTATAACTACGCGTGCTGCTAGGACGAGTGTATGTACCTCCTCGTGTACCTTCTGTACGTGAAGATTGCACTCCTTGTGAACGTGATGTTGAGCGCGAACTTGAACGAATGTAAGATGCCCCTTCTCCATTACGAGTTCCTACTACCCGACCAGAAGTTGCCCTTGTATGTGTACCTTGATATGAGGAACGAGAACCTGTACCACGTGATGAATTGAAGGAACCAGAACTACTATAACGTGAACGATTATTAGCATTCAGCACAGTACGCCCGTAGGGTCTTCCTCCACCGCCCCAGCCCCAGCTAGGACCACCACCCCAGTGGTGATGATGTCCCCAATAACCGCCGCCATAGAAGCCACCCCAGTAGCCACCATACCAGCCGCCCCATGAACCCGGGTAATATCCCCAGCCATAGTAAGGACGATTCCAGCCCCAGCCATAGTTCCATCCCCAACCGTAGGAGTTGTAACGCCAATCCCACCAAAGCGGATTACTAAATGTCGGGAAAGCATAAGCGTACATGCCATCGGTATAAACATTCCAGTTCCATGAATTAGGTCCGTAAACTACGTCCCAATAGAGTGGGCTGCTAATGCTGATAGCAAAACGTGGATTACGGAAACGGATAATACGTTCGGCATATTCATAGTCCTCTTGCGAACCATCAAATTCACCGGTTACCCATTCTCCTTCCAAGTCTGGCTGAGCTTTCTCTTTTATATATAAGGTATCGTTTTCCATTACGAATTCATTCTCACGAGCGTCATAACGGCGGTTATATTCATCCACATCCCGTGTTTTTCCCTTGCGGTCCTGAACTACAACGGTAGTGCCCGGTGATGTATAGATGTTGGTCGTGACTTGTCTTTTCGGTTCCTTCTTTTCCGGAGTCGTTTCTTTCTTCTCCTTTTTGTCTTTAGAAGGTACGAAATAAAGGTCGTCATCAACGCTTTGTGCCATCAAGCCTATAGGGAGGCATAAAGCAATTAGCAAGAAATAAACAATCTTTTTCATATCATCTCGGTTTATGTAATTACTTAAACTTATTCACATTACAAAGATAAGGAAGAGATTCGCCACTCTAGGGAGATTTTCCCCAAAGGATAATAGGGAAATCCCTATTTGTTTCAACACAAATTAAAAAAGTGTTGATTTTCAGCGAACTATTTAATAATCAATTAGTAATAAACAGTGTTAAACGTCACTTTTGAGGCTATTTAATTGCCGAAAAGTTGTCGAAACACATTTTACATTACCTTTTTATTGTCGAAGAATCATGGCAAATTTATTTCCGACAATTGTCCCCGGTAAAGTACTGAAGGACAATACACATAAAGTAAGAATCGCGTTATCACATAACGGAGAAACACGTTATATTGTAAGCGATATCAGAATTGAATCAACCAAAGAGTTTAAGAACGGCGTAATCATAAAAAGAAACGATGCAGCTTATCTCAATACAAAGCTAAGAAAGCTAGTTGATCATTATCAAAGGTCTTTAGATATAATAGAGTGCCAGGAATGTATGACCTGCTCACAACTAATTGAAGCCGTTAAAGGAGTCAAAAAGTCGAAGTATATGACACTTGAACAACTATATGAAGAATACTTAGATACACATCAACTAGCAGCAGGTTCTATCCTTATGTATGATAAAGGAATTAAAGCCTTTCAAAAGCATATTGGTTGTAATCTTAATATCGCAACTATAGATTATCTCAAAGTAATCAAGTTAGAGAATATATTACGAACGGAAGGACTACGTTCAGATACAATAAGAATGAGATTATCCGTAATACGCCTACTTATGCGATTTGCGCTTCAATGTCACTTTATATCATACGATACATACCCATTTGCATCATATAAGATGCCAGATAAGTCAATCAGAGACATCTGGTTAACAGTAGATGAAATAAAAGCTATACGTGACGCTGAATTTGAAAAGGAAAACCTCACACGCACAAGAGATATCTTTATGCTCTCATACTATCTTGGCGGTATCAATCTCGCAGACTTAATCAATTACAACTTTCTTACATGTAACGGTAAGATGGTATATCACAGAAAGAAAATTATGAGAGACAATAAAACGATCGCTCCTATAATATTTGATATACCCTATGAGGCCAAGTGGATTATAAATCATTATCTTAATAAAGAAGGTAAAATTCAGTTTAGGCAAAGACGCGAAAATGGCTGCATAAAAAATATATATTCATCTTTAAACAGAAACTTGAAAATAATACAGACGGAGCTAGGCATAGAAAAAACTCTCATGTTTTATTCAGCAAGAAAATCATTTGCTCAACATGCTTTTGAAATGGGGACATCAACAATGGTTATTGATTACCTAATAGGACATTCAGTATCTTCTTCAGCGAAAGGTTCTATCTATCATTATGTACGGGCAACTCCTGAAGTTGCAAATGAGGCTCTACGGAAAGTATTGGATAATCTGAAATAATTTGTATCTTTGTGGTATCAAGATAACACGGACATAATTCCGATTATTTTGGTTTGACTTGGTGAGGGGGTGGTTCCCCTCACTTTTTTATTTCTACCGAACATTCTATGGTATATTATTTTCTGAAAGAATCACATCGTACAGTTTTTCTAACAAATCACTGGACATATATTCATTTCTGTTTGCCTTTTGAAACAAGACTGGTGGAAAGTGTATATATTCCATCCGGGATACTGACTCATCATTTATTCCCTCTTTCAATCGCACATCTTTCAACTCAAGGTTATTGAACAAATCGGCATTCAAGTATAACCTTCGTGTCTCAATTGTTGATAATGAACTAAATGAGTTAAAAAACAATAACACAAGTTCATACTTTGACAGTTGTGCTCGAAATATATTCGAATATTTTTGGGGCGAAGTGAATTCCGAAGCCATTTCCAAAATATAATAAGCATTTCTAAAATATGTACCTAGTTGATTTCTATATGGGGCAAAACAATGATCAGCGGCTTTAGCACAAGCTTCAGCTATGGGCTTGAAATTATTCTGTTCAAAATAGATCTTAATCGCATTTAAACAGAGGTAATCATAAGTGTTTATATGTACGGGATAAATATTAACCATCCCTTTATGTATTCCAAATTCATACTCTGAATAAATGTTGTTAATGGCAGCATTCAATTGACCATATATAAACATCCATTGCTCTTTAGACATATTCTGGGGAATAATCCTCCTTACAAATTCCTCTTTGGAGAAATTCTCAGGAATACCTCTTTTGATTTCCAAATAGAAAGTATGGTATAACTCTACATAAATCTGTCGATAAGTCTTTTCTGGTGTACAAAACTCATTGTAAGGAGTTATTTTCCATTCATATTGCTTTTCATCATATTCCCAATCTATTCGTTTCACTCGTAAAGTATCCCGATATGAAATGAATATTTTAAGCAATTCAAAAAAGACAGACCTATCTTCGCTATTCAAGAATTGCTGTTTATTTTGCCTTAGTGTAAAAAGAACTCCGACGAATGCTATTAATCCAGCAATCGCTCCTAATAGACTTCCAAACTCACCCCAGTCGGTCTGTTTATCTGCAAACTTACCTTGGGTCTGAATAAAATAGAAAGCTAAAATGATTATGATGATTAATGTGGAGATGACAGTTCCCCAAACGAGCCAATCTTTTACATTTCTTTTCATTCTTATCATAAATCAAAATCTAATAGTTTTAAAACAATATCACCAGTTCAAATATAATCATGATTTTGATATATAAAAAATATTTCCAGAAATAATCGAAGTATTCCAAAGGGACTAAAGTTTGTTTCCATTTATCACAGCAAACAAGATGATACAAGTGTTCACCAATTGTAGCTATATTTGACTTAAAAGAAAAGTTCTCACTTTTTTATTTTCCCTATCGAACTTTTCAATTATATATTAGTACTATCTTATGTAACCCTTCTTAGAGTTTGTTGATTTGTGTGTTGTTGATAAGAAGGATTACAAAATAAAAGAGGTAGCCAAATTGTGGCTACCTCTCATTTTTCTTGTACAATAATGAATTATTAATCAGTTTCTAAAATAACCGCATCTATTAATTTTTGCATATCTTCGATAAGATACTGAGGAACAGAGACTATAATATCTTTCACACCAATGTATTGGGCCATTATAGTTCGATGTCTTCCTTCTTTTATGATAAGATCGTCTTTTTCCATCTCCAAAATAGGAGGATCAACATATTCTTTATTAAGCCATCTATTTATAATTCCAGCAAAACGAGATTCTTCTGGCCAATATCCATCAAATGTTTTGTTGAAAACCACATCATCCAAATTACTTGAATGTTCTATCAACTTTTCAAGATTGCATCGCATAAAAACATAATTTGAACCTGGATATGTAGGATGATAAATTGCTCCTTGCATTTTATATATATTAGTTGTCCAGACAGGGACTATGCTTTTAAGTTCCTCATCACTCATTTCTCGACATTTATTCCTTGATAAAATATCTTCTTCATCTAAATCTTCTTCATCTATTTTTCTCCAATCTTCCATAGTAATTATATTAATTCATTACAATAAATAGTGAAATTCCACTATTTCACAAAATACAACTAAAATTTAAAATGTAGCCCCGTTCTAAAAATACGGAGCTACATTTTAGCTAATCGTTTTCAGCTAATTTTTGAATAGCTTTTAATCTTTTTTCTATAGCTGAAATTCTTTGTTTATCATCCGAAGAAGATAAAGATTCTAACTCATCCTTAAGCGACTCGGCTTGCTGCCTTTCAAGTTCTCTGGCAGCTTCTTGGCTTATCGCTCCAAGGCCAGTAATCCTACAATTGTCATGTTCCATACGAATAATTTAAAAAAAATAAACATTTGTATTCCGAGCAAAAAATATGCCGGAACACATTTTTTTGTATTCCGGCACGAAGGCACTTGTTTATGCAGTTGCAAATATATATAATTTTATCGATAATATGTATTTTAAATATATAAATTTCATCCAAATGTGTATTTTACAGTTTATCATAATATAATAATCACAGCATATAAATCTGCTTACTAACGAAATACACCTCTCTTTATTTCCCAATATCCTTTCTTATTATAAATAAGACGATCCCTAAAATAGGGAAGCAATATAAGAGCTGAATCAACTTGCGGTGCACTAATTATATAAGTGATATATTCCCCATGATTCTTATAATCTTCAAACTCTATATGATACTTATCTATAGCTTTTTGATACATAGAAATCTTTAACTTCATTTCCATATTTTCTTTTTGGAGAGCGTGTAACTCCTTCACTTTGGATTGCAGTACAGAATCGACTTTTCGAGTATCTCTTCCTGAATATTGAAATTTAATTTTATTTCCATCTTTATTTACCTTGAAACTACCTCCATGCACGTCATTAGTCATTTCAAAATATGCTTTATAATAGATCAGCGAATCTTTCGTAATTTCATATTGTTCATGTAAACTATTTACGTATCTAATAAATTCTTCTGAGTTCATTCTTTCATCTCCAGAGTAAAAAAATAAATCTTTTGTCACATATTTAATAATACTATCTTGCTTTTTTGCCCATGCCGAATCATTATTAAGAGCAGAAGTTAGTAGTTTATCTCTTTTCTCAACATCGGATTTTAGCTTTACATTTTCATCATATTGTAATAAAGCAAAAACAGAAGAGGCAATTGCTATTATGCTCGTTGCCAATACTAATATTTTTAATAACTTATTCATTTCCCTTTTTTGTATTCATTGAAATTTTTGAAAAATAAACTTATCTCTTGCAAGGTTATTCTTTGCTCTTGATCATTCTCCCATTTATCTTTTTCTTCTTGGAGTCTTTTTTGATATTCAAGTTCCAATTGCAATTTCTCAAATTTATAGTCACGAATTGTGTTTTCATATTCAGTTTCAGCTCTCCAACTTCCAATAGCCCAGCCTATAAAAAAAGTAGTAGTCCCAACTGTAATTAGAGTTGCAATAGCGCCTGTAATACTATTAAAAAAAGAGAAAGAAGACTCTTTATTATCTTCAACAGATTTCTTTGCCATTATAATTGAATTTATAGCTGCAAATATAATATTATTTTTTAAATTTACGAAAAATAAAAATCATTACAATCAACACACATATAGTTCTAATAACACCTCCAAACTGCTTCGGTACTGTAGTTTCCTCTTTCCGCTTATCTTTCGCCCTGACGTTCTCTTTTTTTTGAGCAAGAGAAAATTGTTTTGCAATAACGCTATTCCATTGAACATTGACACTTTCCTGTTTATTTTTGTCACTCTCTTTCTTAGTAATCTTCTTGGTTTCTGACAATATAGGATACTTACCCGTAATTGGATCAACAGGCTTACTCGTATCATAGACGGTTGTTACTTCCTCTGATTGTTCAGTAGATTCCTCCGTTTCTGTTTTGGTTGCTTCTTTGCAAACAGAAGTACTATCATTATGGGTACGGTTCAAATTTTCTTCAACAGATGCTTCCTGACGGAAATTAGATTTGCTACTACCACATCCTACTAATGACATCACTGTAACCATAATAATCAATCCTATTACTGCCCAAAACAGTAATAGGAAAAATTCTCGCTTCTTCCAATTGTCTATCTTCATACGCCTAGATATTTACAGATACCTTTCACATGAAGAGAGACAATAGTCCGTTTACCCTCCTCTGACAGCAGAAAATCCACATCTTCCCTGTTATCCTGAAATAGATTCTCTGTCAGAACAGCCGGACACTTCGTATACTTCAAGATATAAAAACCGCTCTCTTTATCTGGATCACCGTCTGCCATATCCTTCCTCATCTTCATTCCCGGCAAGCATTCTTTAGCAGCTTCATACAGACAGTCAGCCAACTTATCTGCTTTTGTCTGCCTCACACTAGTCCATGCTTCCCAACCACGTGCCTGCATCCAAATTGAACCATTGCCGGCTGCATTACAATGAATAGAAACAAGGATAGCTTTCCTACCTGTCTCCTTGTAAATAGCATTAACTCGCCTGCATCGCTCGGACAAAGGAATATCTGTATCCTCTTTCACAATACGTTCTGCATCAATCCCTAACTTGCGCAAACCGGCTACTACCATGTCGGCAATCTCCCTTGTATATGCCCACTCCCTTAATCTTCCGTCCGGTGACCTCTTGCCCGAAGTATTCTCACCGTGACCATTGTCAATCAGTACTTTCATAATATATTCTTTAAATTAATAATCACTTGGCGGTTGCCGATTGGCGCACCCACGCACATCACATTTCTTTATCTCGGCTTCTTTCAGGCGGATTTCTATTTCATGCTTTTCTCGTGTCAGATCAAGTATCTTCATCTCCGCCTTGCGAAGTTCCGTATAGGTAAAGTCTACCTTGCCGTCACGAGCCTTCATACGCTCATCGGATTTGTCGAGCTGAGATGTAAGCGTATCAATCACATTCAACAGGTTCTGTATCTCCGCAGCATCAGCAGAAGCGTCTTCCTTACGAGCATTCGTCTTCCGGTTCACGTAGAAGTTTATTACCCACTTTATCGCTTCTAATCCTCCCAAAGCACCAATCAGTGCCAGCCATTCATTTAATACCATTTTCCTTCCAATTAAACATTAAACACCAACACCTGCGGATACCCCTGCCGGAAGTCATACCTGTCAACATCCTCCCTGTCCGTCAGGGAATTGACAGACGCTATATGCCGTTGCGTCACATTATAGCACTCCAACGCGTACAATTCAAGCACCCGCAGAAATTCCAGCGCATAGTCAACGGGCAGGCAGTAGCTAACCCCCTCATACCATAACGTGGTAGTCCCACGCCCGGAAGATTTCTCCGCATTGACGGAGTTGACAAGTCCCACACGCGTAGTCTTGTCAAGCCATATACGATGCCCGCCAAGCCGGAAGACATTTACATTGGCAGAACTGTCATAAGCAAGAACAGCCTCTATCTTCGCATGTTTAAGGGCGGCAATATCCGCCACCTCTTCATAATGCTCCGGAAGCTCAAGCAAAGGAACATCCAGTTTTTTCCCGTCAAGATAGTAAGTATATCCCAGACAGACCTCACTGCCGGACTCCTGTTTGTCGGATATGCGGCGAAGCACTTTGCCCTCGTCCGCAAAAATATGGTTACCTTGTATTTTCATAATCGTTATTCTGTTGGTTCAACATATTCGGACAGCGGATAAATACGGCTTGCGTACAAATTCCAGTTCGTAGCAGCCTTATATGCATCCACACCGGTATCGGGAACATAGATTTTGAAAGTATTATTCGCATATTCAAAAGCCAGAGCAGTCAAAGACGGCGGAGTCACAGCCTTGCACACAACCTCCCAGAGATTTCCGCAATACCTGAAAGAATAATTGCCGATGCCTTGCAGCGTTTCAGGAAGCACAACCACCTCAAGAAGCGTCATATTACTAAAGGCACCATTACCGTTTTCTCCCGTCAATTCCGTAATTTTTCCCAAATCCAGCACCCGGATTATACCCGTGCCCGAGAATGCTCCGTAACCGATTGTTTCCAGATTGGGCAGGTTGACTTCACCCGTTACATCCGCATCCGTAAAAGCATAATTTTTCAACTCCCTGATTGAACCGGAAGACAAGCCGTCTACCGCAAAGGAGCTGCCGCGGAAGGCATACTGCCCTATCACTTCCAGATTAAGGGGGAAATTCATCTCTGACAATGACGTCGTACCGTTGAATGTGTTCATCCCCAGGTACGTAAGAGTTTCCGGCAACGTTACCTTCGCAAGTGACGTGCACAGGCCGAAACACCCGAGAGTCCCGTCCGGAAGAGCGGTTATCTCTCCCAGTCCCGCAACCTCTCTGATTGCCGTTTTACTGAAAGCATTATTTCCCATACTTTTCAAACGGGGAAGGTTTATCACCCCGCCGAACGACGTACACCCGGAAAATACAGCTCCACCCATTTCTTCCACAGTTTCAGGAATCCGGAAAGTTTTCAGGTCCGATGAATCCATAAACGCAAAGGATTCTATTTTCTTTAACCCGGGCGGCAGTTTCAGCTCCTCCATGGTACTTCCATTGAGGAAATTGGCGGGAACAACCGTCACATTCTCGAACAGCTCAAGTTCATTGAACGATTTGACAGACTTGTCCCCCCTGAAGCTCACTTTCAACGTGGTTGCCGCCTTCACCTGCTCCATCATGACCCCGAAGCCGTCACCGTATGCAGCAACCATTTTCATGGAAACAACCGGGTCGGCAAAACGGACATAATACCTGCCCGCCACAATGATTTCAAGATTCGGGAAAGTGTCACGAAGGGCATTCACAGAATCCTCGTAGACGTTCCCGTTCACCGTTATCCTGCCTTCAAGCACCGGTAGCGGGTAACCATCACCCGCAAGCCCCTCACTGTCAAGGCCGGAATAGCTGCCGTCTGCCAGTTTGGCTAGCAAATCAAGGATACCCGCGTCCTCGTAGGTTTCATCAAAGCCCGTACAGCGCACATGCTTCAAAACATGTTCATCCCCCTGTCCCGACTGGGAGTCTATGACGGTGGAGAGCAGCAACAAAGGATGCATGTTCCTGCAGCCCGCAACAAAGAAGTCGGTTACCCTGTCTTTGCACAACTCTATCCCTACGCCTTCATTCCTTAGCAGGGGATAGTTCTGCAGGGAGATATACCGGTTGGCTGAAGAATACTCGATCACCTCGATACCGCCACCCGGAGGAAGTACCAGCTGGGCTACGGCGGTACCGCCGGCATACACCTCCTTCAGGTGTGTGCAGTCTTTCAGGTTGAGCACACCGCCCAGCGTAGGGATATTGGAAAGAAGGAGCGTCCTTAACGATGCCATGCCCGAAAGTGTAAGGTCGGATATGGAGATAGTGACCTTCTCCGTCCTGCTGCCCAGAACCAGCCGCCTTATCATCTTTCCCGAAACAATCATCGAACCGGTAACGTTCTTGTCGTGCCAGTCGCCGATATCCTCCAGATATGATGCCCCCTCTATGGAGTTCTGCTGGTCGCCGCTGCCGGACAGCTCGATCTCCATTACACGGGTTTCCCCCGCTTTGGTACGCGCCCCCCTGATAATGCTTGTACCGTTGGCAATGGCCGGGTACATGTCCATGGCCGGAGTAAGTTCATATTTAATCGTATCACCGGCTGCACGCACGGTAATGGTATCCGTTCCGTCAGCGGAGAATAACCCGTAGCTGTATTTGGACATCATGTACACGATACGCCTGCTTATCCAGCGTTGTTCAGCTGAATAGTGGTCGCCCAGCGACTGGGTGATAGGGTCGGTATCGTTCACATAATCCCCGTTCCCATAGGCTATCTTCGCATTCTCATAAATCACTTTCGCGTCCGCGTTATAAAGCGTTTGCGGGAAATACTCCTGCGCCTGGTCGAAGTAGTACTTCCTGTAGAAAGCGTAAATTTTCCCGAAAGGGGTACCCGTCTGCTGACCGCCCAGTTTCTCCATGGCGGCCATGAACTTGCGCATGGACGCCTTTATCTCATCAGGGAAGGCAAGGTCCATCAGGTTCCAGAAATTGGAAGTCTCACCGTTCCATACGGGTTGTCCGTTATCATACCTGTCACCCACTTCAACCCAGTACCCTTTCTTAGACTGTCCCTGGTTGGTCGTGTCAAAGATGGTGTCAAGGTCATCATAACGCCAACGCCAGCGGTAACCGTCCGCGAGCTTCCCGAATATGTACGGGTACGTATTCTTGGCACGGTTGTCCGTACCGGCATTGAACTCCACCCAGTTGGTATGCAGAATGGCGTCGTCAACGTCAATGTAGTCACCGATACCCGAACGGAAACGGTTTATGCGTGCCTTGATGAACAGTTCATTCAGCTCATCCATGGTTTTGCCTTCAACGTCGGCGGTCGTAAGGCCGTAGCCCTTATCCACCAGCTGCGTGTAAAGGTTGACGGTACCCTTACCCGTATCGGACGGCATGAACCGCCCTTCCGCCTGTTCGTAATAGCATACGTCACCGTTTGCCAGCCAGAACTCATAAGGCTGCGTGCGGTAAGTGTCGAGCCGGGCGTTCAGTTCCTCAAGCGTGCCGGCAAAAGGTTTCAGCCGGGGGGAACATTCATAGACGAAATTATAATGGGTGATAAACTCGCTTATCAGTTCCGGCTCCCCGGCATTCAGGTCCCAGGAATTGACCCCGTTATATTGGAACGCCTCCTCATCCCCGTTGTAAGCGATGTAAGGTTTAGCCGGGTTCCATGGCACACGGTACAATGTAAGCAGCGGGGCATTGTCCGAACCCTCGACGGACAAGAGATTCGGGTAGGCATTCGTGTCGTAACCGAAAGTGTTCTTGTCACCTTTGTCCGGGCCGATTGTGTACAGGCCTTTGAAGGTATACACCGTCTGCCCCTCTTCATTAACGCTTTCCTCAAAGCCTACGAACGGATACTGGTAGACAGATATGCGGGCGTCCGCCTCGTTGGACAGACCCATTTCCTTCGCAAGGTCATCAATGGAATTGACGGAGCCCATCTTGTGGGACTGCATGGAGGAAGCGAAGTTCTTCTTGGCGGTCATGCGCTGGATTTTAGGAAGGCCGGGCACAAAGTTCCACGACTTCATGTCTGACGTTCCGTCCGCGTAAGTAATTTTTGTATCAGAACCACTTTTGCCGCGAAGGTTCCACCGCCAGTACTTCTTTGAGGATGTACCCTGGCCGTCAACAGGAAGGTTTTCAATTACGGTGTTCCATTCGGGATGATCCGCCCAGTACGTTTTCCAGGTACCCGTCATCGTATTGGGATTATTCAAGGACGGAAACGGGCGGTTGAAGGTGAACACGTTGTATTTCTCCTTCACCTTCTCAAAGGATATGTCCGTACCGTTCGCGTCCATGATATCGTTCCTGTTTTCAACACGGTTCTTTTCCTCATTGTCGGCAAGCCGGTTCTTGAAGTTCTGCATAACGCTGTCAGACGTCAATGCCGAATCATACGCGCGGATGCCGTAAATGTCGGTATCAGCACCGTCAGAACCGATAATGATATTGCCGTCCTGTGCAAAATAGTCGTTCGATTCATAGGTGAATTCACGGTTCTTCACGCCATTGACATAAAGGATGGCAAGGTTAAAGCCCGGATTGCCGTAAGCTTCGGGCATGATGACAAGCGTCAGGCGTATGCGGCTGCCGTCCTTCATGTTCACGGACTGGTTGTCCCTGTTCTTCAGGGAGGAGGAATAGAACACGATATCATCAGGGAATACTTTCAGCCCGGTAAAGGAGCCACCCGTAAACTTGCTCATCTGAATGACGGGAAACGTGTAATCCGTGATATTGTCCACTTTGAAGTCAACTTCAAGGGTTTTGCCCGTGCGGGCGGATTCAACCAGGAACGGTTGATAAGCGATATCCGCATAACAACCGGAGAGGATACGCAATACCCGCCCGTCAGCAGCCTGCTGCCAGCCGTCGTTACCCCAGTTCATGCCAGACCAGGTGACCGGGATAACCGTTTCGTCAGCCTCGTTAATGATGTCCTTTGCGTTGCCCTGCGTGTTGGTACGCTTTTTCGGGCTGATATCCAGTACCGCACCGGCTACGGCGGAGAACCCCAGTGAGTTGTCTACAGGAATGGTGACCGACCCGTCAATATTTCCCGTCTTGTCGGTAATGCGGGCAACGACGTCAAAGTTGTTGTCGTCTGCTGTCTCTATCTCGAACGGCACGGTCAGCGTCTGCCGCGTCTGCGTGGGGATGCTGTCAAGTTCGGAGCGGTAAACTACGGTTTCCTCTTTCGTAACGGAGACAAGCGCACCAGTATTTGTGTTGTCGCCGTCATAAACGGCATATTCCAGCAGGATGTTCTCCGACCAGTTGACCGCCTTGGATACCACGTTATTGATGACAAGCAGCTTGCGTTTATCGCCGGCTGTCACGCACATGATATTGAAGGAGATTGTTTGCGTGCGTAATGTCCCGTCAGTGTTGCAGACGTACAGGCTTACTTTAAAGACGCCCGTCCTGCCCGGATGAACCAGACGGTAGTTGTACGCTGTTTCAAGGTAGACGTTCGTATACACGTTAACGGTATATTCCTGATAGTAATCCTCACCATCGACAGCCACGTTCAGGAGTTTGGCGATATTGCCGCCGATGTTCAAGGGAATGGTAATATCCCCCGTGTAAGCCGTCCACCAGCGGAAGTTGGCTGCAGAGATGGAAAGGGAGGTCAGCTGGACGGTATACACAAAGGCAAGCGTGGTCTGCCCCGTCACCTCGCCCGTTACCTTAAGCATGATGTTGTTGCTGCCTACTGAAAGGTAGTCGGCCACGTTCACTTCCGTGGGCTGGTTACTAGGGATGTAGAACTGTTTGACTACGGTATATTGCCCGTTGCCCGAACGTGCCGAAATCTGGCACAGGCCGCGCTCGCCCGTATCATGGAAATCTTCATTGCTGCCGAAACGCTCCTGGGAGATAAAGGTAAAGTTTACGTTGCACGCCTCGCCTTGCGAAGCGTACAGGGATTTGCTCTCGAGGTTGTTCACGACACGCAGGTTGTACTGCGCGCCGCTTCCGCCACCGCCGCCTTCCGGAAGGTTGATAAACCCGAGCAGGTTTGCGGCATTTGTGTCCGGGTCTTCATCGTAAGCCTGCGCATCCGCTTCACTAGTGAAGAACTGGACTACATTGCCGGAGGTGGTGCGGGAAAAGCCGAACTTGCCTCCTAGCTGGTTCTTTATAAACTCCTGGACACGTCGCCCGGAGACGGGAAGGTTACCGGTACTGTTGTCACCGCCCCAGTCTGTACGCTCATTGATCGGTTCGTCATATACTTTCTTTGCCATAATCATATTTATTTATTTTTCCAACCTTCATCATTTATCCATGGTTTGTCATTCACCCAGTAACCCGCACCGAAGCAGCTACGGATGGACTGCCAAACCAATTTTGAACCTTTGTAGATGGCTGTTACAGGAGTACTGCCCCTGAAGATTGCCACTATCTCTTTGCCTGACTTGTAAACCATAACTGTACTCTTTTATTCGTCCTCATAGGTAAAGTATAACTTAGTGTCATCCTTTTCCGGCAAGGATTCGTACTCCGATTCGGAAAGAAAGACATCACGCTCCCATAGTTTCTTCAACTCTTTTTCGAAAAGAGTATCATTATCATCTAACCTTTTCACTTCTTTAGTAAAGAAAGCCTGACATATCACAGCATCCACACGATCACCATAAGAACACACAATATCAACTCCCGGCAAATAGGATTGAAACACTTTTTTCAAATCTCCACAAGATATTTTGCATCCTCCACTGACCTCAATATATGCATCATCAGGAAGTTCAGTTATACTAGTCAGTTGCTCTATTGTAAGACTGTTTGTCTTCAACGATTGTAGCACAAGGTTAACAATTTGTTGTTTCTCCGACTCTGTCATTTTATTCTATATTTATTATTCAAAATTATTATATCAATTTGATGGAGGATCAGGAGATTCATCGGGAGCAACAGGTAACACATCAACAAATTCACCATCCCAAGTCACCTCGTAAAAAGTCCTGTCATCAGTCCTTTTCAAAAACTTTAATATAGCTCCAGGCGATAAATTTACATTATAGGACATTCTTTTTTGCGAGAATGTAACTTCATCTGAATAATAATTCAAGGTGACGGTAATCTGATTAATCTCTGGGGTAACAATTTCCCCACTGATTTTATTAAATGGTATCATAAATGTCACATCGCCATTGGCAGGCTTATCCAATATTACCTTACAATGATAATTGTGAGAGGTATAATTGCCAGTCATAATCTTCAGATAGTTAATATACAGTTTGCCCGTTATTACATCTGTATATTCTTCTACCATTTCACTTCCTGATTTTATGCTTCTCAATTCTCCATTATCCGATGTTATCCTATAAGTATCACTCTGGATTCTTCTCATAGACACTTGATTATTCCATTCCAAAACAGGATTCATCATTCTCACTTTCTGTAACATCTGATTGAATACAAAACTCTTCAAACCCTCTATTTGCTGGTTAAGTTCAGGGACATTGCTTTCTTTTCTTGCATACCGGACACCATCGAAGTAGACGTAATGACAGCATAAAACACGATTCAATAATTCTGCAAACCATACAGGACATCCCATTGCATTTCCAAGAGTAAACAACACTGTTGTGTACTCATGGCTGAATAGCTCAACAATATCTTCATCAGAGGTCACAAACTGTTCATTATCTACACCAAACGTCCATCCGTTATCTTTAAAACCGCCGGGAACACGAAAATCAAAGAAATATTGCATTCCGTCCATCCACCAGACAGCATCAAGACGCTGCTTGTTATCTTTCATTGAATACTGAATAAGACTGGTCTCTGATAACTCACATTCATCATCTGTAACTTTAAAAATCTCACTAGTATTCCCATTTACTGCAACATTATAGTATCCACATGGAAGCAATGAAAGATTATAGAAATAGACAATCTTATCATCATTCATCTTCCATGAGCTTAATATTATCGGTGTAGATGTATTATTTAGAAGATTGTTAATACAAACAATAGGCTCATGTTCTTCTGGTGCAGAAATCAACTCAATCAAAATCCTATCTGTACGTGCGAATAACTGCACATATTTACTCTTAGCTCCAAATTTATCGGTAGACGGAGAAAAAAACAGCGGTGTAAACGGGCTTATAATCATATTCTAGGCTTTTGTTATTGAACGGACAAATAAATCATACTTCACTCCCTCATTTCTCTCAATCACACTACCCACCTCTTTGATGTAGCCCTCGTAAACCAAGCCATCTTTTAAGATTTTAATCGTTTCATCGTCTGTTTGTGGGATATCCTCATCAAAGGTTATGAAGGAAACGTCCCCACAAGTGACAATACCACTCTCAACATTAAAATCGTCTTTCATTCCTACACCATTGACAACTACATCACTATTACCGTCAGAAGAAGAATAAGAAAGTTTTTTAGTGAACATACCAATATAGCCGACATTTGCTTGCAATATGCCCCCCTGCCAATACATAGTATTAAACATCGTTTCAGGATCAAGTACACCACTTATCTCCCAGCCATTTCTTACAAGCCTATACTCTTTATATGTTTGTACTCCGCCATTATCATATAATGTAGTACTGGCACAGACAAAGAATACATCATTGTCACTTTCACTATCTGTTGTATCTTTACCTCTCTTTTGCGATAAGAATTCAATTCCATAAACATCAGCACGATAAGGACTAATCAATTCAAATACATTATCCGTAATATCAACACCAGTAGTATATTCAGTAATAAACCGGAATTCATCACGACCATTCATACTTTCATAGTCCTGCTTATCATATCCAACCCTAACCAAAGAATATATTCTTGATGAATCAATCTTATACTCAAAATCCGAGAAATTGCTATCTAAATCCTTCACATTATTGTCGCTAAATAATTCGTCCCGGTGCTTAAAAAATACTGTGTCACCATTTATCACAGGAACAAAACCAAAAACTGTTTCCATCCAGTTTTTAAATTTTGTATAAGAAGTATATAGTTTAGCTTTAGGTATTCCACGGATACTTTCAGCTGCTAATATCACGCAACTGTCTAACCTCTCATCAACTCCTGAAACTATCTCGCCATAAATACCATCATTCCCCCCATTCATACTTTTAAGTAATCGGTTTAGCACATCAATAGGTCTTATTGTATCTACATAAATAGGGTTAGCACGAGAAGTAAAACGTGTCTCAAATTGAAAATTACGAAAAAAAATATTGCCAGTAGAAGCATTAACCCTATTAAATGTTACCTTTAAATCCAAAAATAAAGCTTGCCCCTTAGTAAGATGAATTTTGATGGACTCTTCCACATTGCCAGGATTGGCATCTCCTTTATTATACCCCCATCTCTTCAACTCAACTAAACGACCATCTTCGTAACGCCCACCCAAAATAATTTCAGCCTTAGTAGTATATGCATCACTATAACTGATATAATACTCAAAACTGAATTTCAATACTATATCAATGTCAGACAATGCTTTAACAAATACATTTGGGTCATCTTTCGATTCCTGTGGTGCATCATAGAACTCAAACGGTGAATCCCGAGACGGAAGTTCACCACCTGAAGTGTATAAGGGAAGAGAATATGTTATAGCTTCTACATACGTTTTTTTGTCAATTACAACATATTGCAAAGAAGCATCATTCTCCACAGTATTACCGCCTAATGTATATGGTTGGCTATAATTCATACTTACAGAATCATAATAAAGCTGATATACATCTTTTATCTCATCTACCGAATATTCGTACTGTGTTCCTTTATTAGCCTTTATGATATTAGCAACACTATCATCTATTGAGTTAATAGAAACGGTATTCCCATCATAGGTTAACGAACCGAAATCCAATCGACAACTGAAGAATTCTTCATAAGTATGAGAGTTGGTTATCGTATAGACAGTAATACCGGCTTTTGAAGCAAGATATTTGCTTAAATATTCATCCAGGAGAAGATTATAGGCTTCATTAACGAATTGGAATTTAGAAGTAAAAGTTCTAGTTATCCCTTCCAGACCTGAACGTTTACGGGAAAACTTGATTTCATCCCAATTCTGAATACAAGATTTGGGAATATCATAGGGAATACTATCAACAGTAAGTACATATTTACAAAGCATTTTAACTCGTTTTGAACGTTCACGAGCAAATATATAGAAAAAGCCAACCAGTTTCCCAATTGGCTAAATTCTTGAAAATTACGCTTTGCAAAAATACAGTATAACTATTTATCTTTCAATACAATATCTATACCTAGAAATAAAAAGGACTTTTCTATGTTCTCCATACTAATCTTACCTTTTCCTTTCAAAAAAACATTCAGAGGACTTTTATTTATCCCTAAATGGTTGGCAAATTCTACCTGCGTAATCGAGCAATCAAAACCGTTTCCTCATGGTAAATTGTTCCGTGACTCAAATAAAATTCATACCCCAGCTCCAAAGAATTCAGATATTTCGGGATGTCGACAAAATCATCCATACTGTGATACAGGGAGATTGCCAATTTCGGACGAAATTTCTGGAGGACCGATGTTGCACCCCGCAATGCCGGAAGTTCTGCTCCTTCGATATCCATTTTTATAAAATCAATTTTTGTCGGCTGATATTGCACATAAAATTCATCAATCGAAATTGTCTTTACCTTTTCCTGGTCACCCAATAATGATTCATCGTAAATAAGGCGGCTACCTGGCCCATTTTTTACAAAAGATATTTCTTGTCCAGACTCTTCCCCCAAAGGATAAGGAACAAGAGTAATACGTTTTTTATGTTCCGGGTTCAACTCAAGATTTTTATTGAACATTTCTACATTTTCCTTTACGAACTCAAAACTATACACATGCCCTCCAGAACCTACATCATTCGCAAAAAAAAGTGCGGTATCACCCCAACAAGCCCCACAGTCCAGTACGACATCTCCCTCTTCAGGTTTTACCACAACACCTTCAGTACGGTATTCATATTGACGAATGTAAATATTACTATATAAACCGGATGCTTTGTAATACATCTTGAGCGGGATACCTATCTGGTTCAGATCATATCTGTAGAGAGAAATAATAAGCTGACCAACGAAAGTCACCTTTAAATAATCCGACGTATCTTTCAACGCTTCTATCGCACGCACGCCCGCAAAATAAGCTGGAGTACTTAATGGTAGTTTATATTTTCTATCGCCTAATATCCGGAATGTTACAACTTGGATCAAAAGGGTTTTCGACGCTTCATCAGTCAAAGTATCATATACGCAAGCTAATCCATCAAAGTAAGAAGACAGGTGGTTAAATGCCACCAACTGTGAATTTTCAATATATTCTTTTACGCCTAATTTCTTTTTTACAGCCGCTTTTAACCGGGATTTCCACGATGGTTTTCGACGCTTTCCAAATCGGGATTCACTATAATTGTCCGAATATTGGTTCGAAAGATTCGCAAAAATCTCCAACATCAAACGTTTGTAAAATTGATTATCAGCATTTTTCATATTCTAAAAGGATTAATTTATATTGATAGCTTTTTATTGGCAAATATACATATTATCCCTCAAAACATAACCTTTAGTATTCCTTAAATATTATTAATCCATCATTTCGAGCTTAATACTCAGTCTTTAATATGGCAACTTGTAACCTATGTTATATCCTGATATTTCTACTTGAACCAATCGATGATGTTTTGACCATTGACGTAAAGGAAGGATTTGTGGGGATTATTAAAATTCTCATTTTCCATCTAAGTGTTTTTCTCTTCAGAATATTGTTTGTGTTGTTCTTGTGATCAATCGTCAATTATCCCTGCCTCAAGCATAATCTTCGTTTTTAAAGAAAGCATTTTCTTTTGCCTTATCAAGAGCAGCTTGACACTCAAAACCAATACCAGTAGTATTGTTGTCGCCTAATCTCGCACCGCATATAGCATATCTATTATCGTTCATAATTGTATATATTGTGAAGCCCGAAGGCTACCGGATTAAACTTACAAAACAAATACTTTCACTCTGCGATATAAACAGGATGCGTATTGCTTTGCATATACGTCACCATTCGCAAACTCTATTCTATTGCCGTTATCGTTGATAATTGAGTTTTCAACAGTTACCAATTTATAAACTTCTTCCTTTGTCATAATTGTACGTATTACGCAGGGCTTTCGCCCTGCTGGTTAGACGTTCTTATTAAATATAGTAACAGTTATTAATATACGGTCACAAGATTCTCTATCTTGAAGCTTCTGAATTCTTGCTTATCAACGTCGAAGTAGGAAAAGGTTTTATAACTGGGCTTTGTAATACGTTTGCCCTTATTAGTTGCACCGACAAGAACATTGACTAGAGTACCGATAGCATAACGAATACTGCCATTCATTTTCTCATAGGCGAATTTAACTTCACCGCTTCTCATTCTTTTAGCAAGTCTGTAAAGCTCCCACACTTTTAGCAGACAATATTTCCAACTCTTTTTTGTTGTTGAAAGGAGGTGATGAGCATACTTCATCACCCTAGCTCTAAAATTAGACCTTGTTTCCATAATTCACTTTTTTTGGTTTGACTTTTATATTTTGGGATATTGCAAACACAACTAAAAGTTATGCAACAACATAACTTTCTAAAAGTTTTTTCTTCTGGAACCTAATTAAAATATTATTTAACTCATTAATAATCAATTTCTTGAAGTATAAACTTCCGACCGGAAGAAATACGACTTCTTACAGTTCCAACAGGAATGTTCAGAATTTCACTTATCTCATCATAAGAATACCCACTAGCATAATACATTACACTATCAATACAACGGGACTTTTTAGCACACCGTTGTATCGTGGAAATCAAATCGTCAAACAGTATAGAATGGAAAGTACAATTAGAGACTGCATTTTCTTCTACTACATTAATTACTGTGAAATGTATTAGAGAATTTCTATTGTATCTAATTATATAAGTATTCCTCATTACAATAAGGCACCATGGCTGAAGAGGTTTAGAGCAGTCAAATTTATCACGGTTAACCAATAGTTTGTAAACAGTATCACCAGCCAAATCTTCAGCATCTTGTATGGACTTGCAAAATATCTTTGCCTTCCTTAATATCCAAGGATATATTTCAGATATTTTTTGCTCAAAGTCCATTGCCACCCCTTCTCATCAAATGTATTCGTGGCTCTTCACTATTAATACACCGTTCCACATATTCACGATGTATAATACTTTGCTCATGCATTTCTTTTGCAGAACGCTCAATCATATCAATAAGCGCGCTAACATCAGGGGGCATTGCAACAATCAGTTTTTTTACTTCGGATAAGTCAGTTGTTATCCGATCACATTTATTTTCTAATGTTTGCAGTTTTGACAATAAATTACTGCATAAATGTCGATTTACGTAATATAAGCTATTCTTTCTATTCATAAAAAAGTCATTTGTGATTCCAAAAAAGATGTACAAACGACTGTATGAAAAAATTCGCTTTAATTAAAAAAATAATCGAATTATCATATATATGTAATACCGATTGCTATGTATTTCTTTTTTTAATAGAAATCTCGACATCAGCCTGACGAACGATATTTGCGTAGACAGCAGCATTAATTACATGGGAATCAATATTCATTTTATAGAATGTCATAAGGAAAGCAATCTCGGCATCAAAAGAAGAACGGATTTGTTCAGGAGTAGCCTTATTCCCTTCTCCCTCTTCTTTCCGTCTCTCCTCGTTCCTCTTTTGCTCGAAGATAGCAGAACGAAGCATATTATCTATTTTTGATATTAGCTGTTCTTCGGACATATTCCGAATATCTACATTTAGTTGACCTAAGACCTGACGAACATCATCATAAAAACCAAGAGAAGCAAGAGTTTGACAAATACGAAGGCTTAACAATTTGGCACGTTCTTTCACCATATCCTCTTTGTCCATTATCACAGCTTTCATTCCTGAAGGATTAACAATGCTTCTATATTCGATTATTAATTTAGATGCAATCTCTTTTAGCTCACTTTCAGGCGCTGATTTTTCGTCCGAGAGCAAACAAACATAGTTTCCACATGAAAGTTCTATGAAATCAATCAATGATATTTGGTTTAATCTTTCAATCATGGTTATTTCAGTTTAGACAACTTATATAGTTCAAATTCACGGTTGGATGCATCTTGACGCTGTATTTTAAGACTTCTCATCAAAAGAGAATTTGTTTTATCAATCCTCTTTTCTAACCGGGAATAATCATTGAAAATAACAGTATCACCGGAAGAAGATGCAAAATATGTCGGCGAGAATGTTGGATCATCCGACTCTGGTACACCCCATTCTGATAAATCAATAGAAGCAACATCCGGGAATACTTGTGCACCTTTAGGTATATCTACCAATGTAGGAGTATCAGGAGTAATCCATGCTTTTCCGGAATACATGACAACTTCATGTTTACCGGCATCACCAACCAAGGCTTTGCCACCTGGATGCCTATCGTTTCCTTTTGTACCTTCAGCGTAAGAGGGAATAGGAGTAGCAAGAATAGTGGCTACCTGAATAGCTCCTAAAGCACCAATAACAATAGACAGAGGAATATTCGGTAAAGCTTCAGTGATAGCTAATGCAGTAGCTATTCCGGCTTGAGCAATACTTGTCGCTTTATCCCAAATAGCCTGTTTCCGTGCCATTTCTTGTTTCTGTTTTTCAAGTTCGGCGTTCTTAGCTTCTGTTCTTTCCTTGGCAGCACGTTTACGTGCTTCTGCTTCTTCTTCAGAAATGGCCCCCGAATCAGCAAGGTTCTGTATCCGTTCTACATCCTGCTGATATTTTTCATCATTGGCTTCCTGTTCTTCTTCTATTTTTTGAATCTGACCGTCATAAAGAGCAGAAGCAAGATCGCCAATAGCACCCACAGCTTGCGATGCTGTTTGCATCCATTTTTTGAGGTTTTTCGAACGTTCTTTATGAGCCTTATCATCGGCTTTTGTTACTTTATTGATAGCATCTATTTCAGCTTCAGCTTCTTTTTGAGCTAGTTCAGCCTTTAGCTTCTGTATCTGTGCAGCGATTTTAGCCCGTTCTTCAGGGCTAAGGTTCTTTTCTGCATTAAGTTGCATTTCAAGAGCATCAATTGCGGCTTCAGTGGTTTTGCGGGCATAATCTAATTTCAGTTGATATTCCCTCTCTGCATATTCCTGTTGGGTCATCTCTTTTGAAGCTAACTGTTTTTTGAGAGCAAGCATATCCATTATATACTCACTATTCCGCATTTCCTGTTCATGAGCTGCATTTTCAGCAATCAATTCGATTTGGTCTGAAGCATATTTTTCGTAAACAGTCTGTTTTTTCTTCGCGTACTTTTCATCAATGAGAAATACATCTTCACCTGTTTTTTCAGTAGCAGTAATCTCGGCTTCACGCTGAAGGTCTAGTTGATGCAATCTCAAATCTAACTCTTCCTTAGAGCCTTTTTTAACAACGGAAAGAGCATTATCCACATCTTTTCTTTCACGGTCAGAATTATACTTAATGGTAAACTCATCCAACTTTGCTTTCATCTCTTTACCTAGAGCATCCATAGCTGCAATTTCATCTTTACCACCTCCCTTAATTGCTGCAATTTTCTTATTATACCCAAAGGATATTTTTGCCAGTTCTTTCTCTAAGCCTTCATCCATGAGGGCGAGTTCTGACTCTTGATAGATTTCCTTAATCTTTTGTTTTTCTTTAGCAGCTTTCTCCAGTTCACGTTTTTCTTTATCAGTGAGAATTTTCACTCCTGGATTATCTTCATCGTTATTTTGTGGACGAAACTTCTCTGCTATTTTATCAAGTCCACTATTAAAGTCATCACTAGATGCTATTCGGAACAAGTTTTTAGAGAACTCCAACTGTGCTTTATCAGCCTTTTCAGCTTCTGAAGTATAATAGCTAAACATTTTAGCAGCACCGTTTTTAATCCAAGACATATTTTCAAATTCAGATGTCGCATATTGAGCACCTGTTTTCATCCGTTTTAAAGCTTCTCGCTCCTGGGCTGTTACTTCTATACGTTTATTTTTCATTTGAATAACAGCCTTCGTATATGCTTGCTCCTCTGTATCTCCTGCATCAATAAGTCTCTTATATTCTGCCTGGAACTCTTTTTCTACTTCTAATAACTTTTTGTTCGCATCCTTTTTGGCAAGTGCTCTAAAATTATAATCTATTTTTTCAATTTTTTCTTCAGGAGATTTTAAATCATTAGCAATACTTCTTATCTTATCAGCCATCCAATTTAGAAATTCCTTTGCAGGACCTGTTGATTCAGAAAAAGAGAGCATAAAGGCTTCCCAGGCAGAACTCAAATTAGCAATAGTTCCCTGAACATTATCTCCCATTGTATGAGCCATATCCCCTAATTCACTTTCTACCCCTGTTATCTGTTCTCTAAGTGGCAATATTTTATCAGCAGCGGTGAGAAAAGCATTAAAAGCAGCAACACTACGCTTATCTGTCAATTCAAGAGTTGTATTCAAGTCTACTCCTTTTTCTCTTAGCGACTTCAATCCATCAACCAACCCGGGCAATGTTTTAACAGGCTTTCCTAATGCTTTTGCCAACTTTCCATTACTATCAGCCAAGTTTAGAAACACATTACGGGTAGCAGTAGCAGCCATCGAAGCATCAAAGCCGGCATCTGATAATTTACCCAACAAAGCCAAAGTATCTTCAATGCTGAAATTAAATGCTTTTGCAACCGGCCCAACAATTGGTAATGCAGTAGCTAAATAAGAAAACGATAATGCGCTTTTCGTTGTTGCGACAGCCATCGCAGACACATATCTTTCAGTTTCGCTTGTATCAGCATTAAACATACGAAGCGAAGCACCTGCCAGAGAAGCTGCTTCTGATAGTTCGGCACCAGTGGCCTGTGCAAATTTTAAAACATGTTCAGTCGCATCTATTATTTCTTTTCGGGTAAATCCGAGTTTGGCTAGCTCAATTTGCAATTCAGTAGCTTCAGATGCAGTATATTTTGTCGTAGCACCTAAACGTTGAGCGTCGGCTGTCAACTCTTTTATTTTATCAGAAGTAGTACCGAGGATTGCAGAAAGACGACTATTAGCATATTCAAATTTCACAATATCGCCTACTCCCTCACGAAGTTTTGTAAAGAGAGCAACAACACCGCTTACAACAGCTTGTGCACCAATATACCCAACAGCCCATCCTTTCAATCCGGCACCAACCTGGCTCAATCCTTTGCCCATATGTTGTTGAAGCATCATTCCTGAATTACGAGCAATAATACCCATATTTTTCATAGACCGATTTCCATTCTCCAACTCTATAATAGCAGCCTTTATCTCTTCCCGGTATGCACCAATAGTCATTTTCTGTTGACTATATCGATCGGAATTTCGCTTTATGTAATCAGTGTTGATTCCAATAGTAGAATTAAGACGGGCAAGTGTACGAATATAGTTTTCATCCGTATCTTTCAAAACATCGACAGCCTTTTGAAGCTGCTTATTCATTTCCTTTGCCTGAGAACGACTGTGTACTTCCTGATTAGTCAGTGTTATTGCCGACCGGATAATCTTTAAACGCTCTTCTTCCGATAGAACAGCTTTCTTACGTGTGGTATTACCGGTGTTTTGAGCTCTTGCCAAATTCGCTTCCGCTTTAGCTGCCTTTTCAAGAGATGCAGAATTATCCGAACTCGCTTTAGTCAGTTTTTTCAGTTCAGCAGCAGATAGTTTCTCTACATTTAACTTTTCCTCTATCTTCTTGCTGACAGATTGAGTTATTTCAGACTGTTTTCTAAGAGCTTCGGTTAATTCAGCAGATGCAGAACCTGCCGTTTTTGCTTGTGCATTATAGAGATTACCCAACTTTTCAAGGTCGGCAACTCCTTCTACGTTTAGTTTCAAACCTTTTGCCAATTCTTTGGCCGCATTGGCATAGTCAGCCCTCACACGCTCAATAGTATTATCAAGCTCTACCAATTTCTGCAAATCGTTCTCATCAACGAAATCTTTCAATTTTAAATCTGCCATAATTACAGGTAATGTTTATATTCGACAATCTTTCCATTTATCTCAACTCCGAGTTTATCAAAAGCATAGGTACCATCTTCTCTCTGATAAACGACATATATGCAGCCATCCAGGACAGCCGCTTTCTTTGCAAGATCACTGATACGCTCCAGTTCACTCTGCATCTTTTTTGTTTCGCAACTACAAGCCATTTTCTACCGATATCCACATTCTGAAAAGAAACGTTCCATCCAAGGACGGAGGTACATAATACTGAAGTACTCTTTAGCTGTGTCGCCAATGCCTAAAATCTGCTCACCGTATTTCTTCTCGATAGAACTACCGTCCGTAAATCCTTTCGTTGAGAATCGAAGCCCGGAATCAATTCTATCGGCAGTTATGCTATCATAAAAAGTACCAGTGATAAAAAGGTTAGGTACCTCAACCGGACGTGGCGGCAAATAAAGCATCTCACTTCTAAGAGGTGGAGTTATCTTCTCTTTCCATCGTTTATATTGTTCCGCACGATTTTGCCAAGGGCCGGGTTCGTTGAAGTAGGTGTCGGTATCATAATCAGGATTCAATAGATGTTCGGTACTATCCAGGCCGGAATATAATTGTTCCTGAATGCAATCAACGAGCACATTCTTATGTTCTTCCATACACCTAACACATTCCTCTTTAAATCCAGATGCAATGGAATGAATAACTCTATGTAATTCATCAAAATCTGCCATACAGTAAAAATAAAACGGGCCGGGCTGCAATCACACCCCAGCCCGTCGGTTACTTAGTTATCGCATCGTACACTTCCGAGAGCTTCTTCTTGCGGTCAGCTTCCTTCAGTTCCTTCCACACGACTTTTATGTGTGCGTTAATAAACTCTTCCTTCGTCATACCCTTTACAGCAGTTTCGACGAACGTAACGTTATCTACCTTCATGCTACCTGCTCGATACCTTTGATTCCTTTTTCATACAACACAGAAGGAGCTTTCAATGAAGGAACCGCCCCAGCTTTAGGAACAATGGTAATGATACCATCCGAATATGTAGCAGAAGTCACGTTATTCATAACTTCAGCGGCACCGTCAGCAATGAGACTGCCAAATTCTTCTGTACGGTCATAACTGCCAACAACTTCGACAATCCTGTAAGCATTTTCAGTCTCCAACTTTTCAAGTACGACATCAACCAGGCCTTTTACAAAGTTCTTTGGATTGAAATCCAACTGAATATAATCGAAGTGTAACAAGCTATCTTCTGCATCTTCATGCGCAAAACTGACTGTCATAGTAGATTTAGCACTACTGGTCGGATATTGTGTCACGGTCGGATAGACAGTAGACATCGGAATACCGGCAAGAACATCGGTACCATCGTTATAACCAATCAACATATTCTCCTGATTCCAAAAGTAAACATCCCATCCTTTATTGGCACACTTCAAAAGTTGGGCATTCAAAATCTCATCAAATCTTTTCAAAGTAAAGGTATCTGTTTGAGCACTAAGACCGTTATACTCACTTGGGCCGTATCCTATAGGATTAACCTGTGGTTCGCCGCCGTTCTTTGCATATTCCAGTAACGGCAGAATAGGATAAATACGCCCGGGACGGTCTGCATGACACAATTCAAGTAACTTCTCACCTGTTATATCAGCAGGAAGTTTGACACCATGCTCTGCAAGGATAGCACCTTTGACTTTTTTCCAGTCAATGTTACAAGCAGAACTACCGGTGTTCATTCGGGAACCCTTACAAGTTCTAATCTTTCTCATTTTCTTCTACAATTAAGATTATTAATTTTTATTTCCATCGAGCGTATGTTTATGGCATCAATCGGCTCGCTCACAGCCTTGCCGGAATCCGTATAGGCTCCGTATCTGCCATATGAATAATTCTCTGAATAAGTATGTTTCACATTCTCGTCACAGTCGCAGTCAAATCGGGAATCATCGTACAGTACCTCCAACAAACGTTTATAGATTGGACGGAGAATATTCTTGAAAGATGTGATTCTACGTTCCTCATTACTCCACTCCTGACGCGAAGAACAAGCTATAATTAACGAAACCTTTGTCTTAGAAAAATAATTTGGATCACTTCTATCTTCATTAATTGGAGTAAATAGTGCGACCAGTGGGAACTTCTTTTCAGACTGAACAGGAGATTTACTGTATTCATCTAATATGTCCTTGATATATTGGCTGCTACCGAAGATGTAATTCAATCTTGGAGACTTTACAATTTTAGTTCCACCTTTCCCATTAGGATAGAGGATTTCAAGCCTTTCGGGAAGTTTCTTAACTACTTCTTCAAACAATTCTGTTATATCCAATTCCGTCATAGGTTGAAAGTATTAATGGGAGTTAATAGGTTCTTTTGAATTTTCAAACCGATAAAAGGACAATCATCGGACATCGCCCATTCTACAAAGAGTCGGTTCTTCTTCACCATGCTGTTCCAGACACTAACCTGTCTCTTGATCGGAGATATATACTCATTAGCACATTTCAATCTTACAAGACCGGTGATAGTAGCTTGTGTATTCATGTCACGTAAAATATGAAAGAACACATAATCGGCGAACGGTTCACTTAGCTTTTCACATAAAAGTGCATATCCGGATTGAGGTTCATCTTTTTCCAAGATATCAACCTCATCTGAAGAATCCTCTTTTTCCTGTTCTACGATCTCCAAATAATCAGTAATAGCTTGTGAAAGACTAAAACCGACAGCAGTATGAAGAAATTCGGACTGAAATGCCTTGATATACCCATTTATCACTTCATTTACAGCAAGAGAGTTGGGTGAAGGCATTTCAGCTACCGAAGCGTTTTCTATATGCCTGGGACCTGACGTAAAATATGAAACATCAATCAACATAGCAATAGTTATTTAGAAGCCTTACCCTTTCCGGTTTTCTTTTCATCTTCCACGGAAACGGTTTTATCATCAACAACAGTTACGTCCTTAGCATCTCCAGCAGGCAACTCTTTTGAATCGGCAGCCGGAAGATTCTTGTTATCAGAAGGAACTAAGGCTTCAAGTTCTGCAATACGAGCTTTCATTGTATCACGTTCATCTGTCAGTTCAACAATAGCTTTATCTTTCTCCGTAATGGATTCAGTAAGTTCACCGATTTTCGCATCTTTCTCTGTGAGCATACATTCCAATGTCTTTCGAGCATCTTCTTCTGTAACAAGACCACACTCGGAAATAGGGGTGAATGAAACCACCCCTCTACCAATCCGAATGCGTTGCTCTTTAAGCACATTGGCTACATCCTTATCATTACCTCTAAGTATGTAATCCATAATATTACTTTTTAGTAATTGCTTCTTTCAGTTCAGCCAAATCTCCATAAGCAAATGCCCAAGGATTGTAAACAGGGAAAATCACCTCTTCACTGGCAATAAGAACCACCTCATTACACAACTTCGTTTCCACATCTTCAGCCCACTCTAACGCAAGATTAGTGTAGTCAACGATAGATGCACCCATGTGCATATCACCAATAAAGTATTTACCGGGTAACATACCGGTACTCTCTACAATCGGACGGTTAGCAATATGCTTAACACCATTGACAACCTTAATAATGCCAAGGTTACGCCCAGTTGTATCCTTCTCTGATTCCATCGCATTAACATCTGACGGATTGAGAGTAATAGCATTGGGATAATACTGTGCATAGGTCATCACGGCAAATGCCGTCTTAATAACATCTTCCGAGTTAGGAGCTTCGATACTTTGGAAGAATGAGTTGTTGACAGTAAATGTCATATTTGCAATGGCTGTTTCCTCACCGGCAAAAGCAACACCTTTCAACAAGATTTGACGATCATTCATCTTGATAATAGGATTCGCTTTGTTCAAATCTGTCACAACAGCAGCATTGGCAAATGTAATAACCATACCATTGAGCATCAGATCGTACGGCTTTGTGAATTCAACAATTGTGTCTTTGCCCCCATTATGGCTTTCGACAGACTTCACACTACCTGCTTCTCCCTTAATGATAGTATCTTTGATGATACTTTCAACTGGAAGCACTCCAGTGTGATTAGTAATGCCTAACAGGTTCTCACCGTTCCCATCACCAAATAACATGTTCCAATCTTCAGCAAGCCATACAGCTTCCGGTAACATATTCAGAATATAACTTCTGATGAAAACACGACTCTTCAACATACGTTTGGAAATTCTGATATGGGTACCAAGTCGTTTCGTACCTGTCTGAATTTCCTTCATCTTAATGCTTGACTCCGGTAAACGACCGTTTTCAGTAACGTACCGTGCATTCCTGTCGAAGTCATACACTTGTGTAAAGGCGAGCTGCGTATATGTAGGATCACCCTGCAAAGTCGTAATGACATTACGCATATGAATCTTCTGATTACTTACCTGGCTAACAACACGGTTCTGCTGTTGGGTAATCATGATTTCACCACTGTAATTGTCGGTCATGGACACAATATCTTTCAAGCTGAATCCCTCAAAAGAACCTGTTTTACGGCTGTGACCGGCTGCAAACTCCTTGAACTTCTCACTATCAAGCATTTCGCTCAATTTCTCGTCGAACTTATTGATAGTATCCATAGATAAGCCTTTTTGCTTCATTTTTTCAATGCTTTCTCCAAGGCTCTTAACCTGGTCAACAAGTGTTTCATTGTCTTTAATCAATTGAGCAAACTTCTCGCCGTCATAAGACTTCAATAAGTTATTAATTTCTCCAAACTGTTTAGTCACATCATCAGGCGTAACAACTCCTTCCAGTGATTTATTTACGACTTCACACATCATGCCGACGATGTTTTCCATGAATGTTTTCTGTTCTGCTGGCAGACCATCTGTTTTCAGATTAAAATCTGATACTGTAAATTTTTTAAGCATAAAATTTAAATTTTAAGTTATTTATTATCGAAACAACTATTCAAACTTTTGAAATCGAATAAAGTGCAATTATCAGCGGCTTTAGTCGTTACTCCATCGTTACCATTTTCCCCGTCATTCTTTTCTTGAGTGTCAACAGACGGCTCATTCTTTCCGGTAGTATCTTCAGAAGTATTTTGTAGAATAGCATTCGAACGATATACTTTTCCCCAACAGTGGGGACATCTTACATAATTCATAAGATCCTGCAAACTCTTTTGAGTGAATTCTTTCTCCTCTGACTTTACAGAATCAATAAGAGAAATTACTTGAGTTCTAATCTCTGGAGTGAGCTTCTCCATTTCTTCTCTTACGATGTCCTGCGTTATCCATCTCTGATAATCGGCGGCGTAATCTAATACCTGTTGTGCAAAGGTATGTTCCGTTTCTGCGTCATAATCAAATTGATAACCGCAATGAGGACATGAGACAACGGCACCACCGTTGAGGCTCTTTAGTAATAAACTTAATTCCATATCGTAACCTTTTAAACGTTCATCACTATATCCATGCTGCAAGAACGCTTTTCGAACGAAATCAACAGCTTCCTTTACTTGGTCGGCAGTAGCAGATTTGATATTCACAAGGAATGTTTGAGGATTACTTCCCCAACTTGTCAATGTAGAATATTCCATCATACGCCATTCAAGCACTTTACAAGGATCAGTCAAATCCCTTTTGATAGCTTTTACTCCGATAGAGTGTTCAAGGGTTCTCCCATTCTCTGCAAACAGCTTATAATCAGCTAACGTGTCACGACCAATCTGTTTTTCAAGATTCAACTGGCCAACCATAACTAAATTACCCTCTGTTTCCTTACCACTCAATGGAACCCCCAACAATTGATCCGGACGGTGATTCAAGAACCAACGCATACGACCAATATTTTCCTTTAAAGTCTTGTTGAATGATCCGGGCATGGATACGTCTTTCTGTGAGTCCTTCACACCGATACCGTTCACCGCGACGGTAACGATACCCTTCTCATCAACATCATTTGCCTTTGTCTTGTACTGAAGGCTTTTGATTTTCTCTTCCATTTTCAACTTCACTTTTTGTGTTAAGACTAAATATTTGTTTAACTATCTCTCGTTCCTGGTCCGACATCTCAAATAATGTTTTGTCGAACATAGGTTCTTCAAATTTACTTTCACCGATTTGCGCCCTCCAATCATTGTACGTTATCAATCCACTAAGGAACTGGTCTTTGCACCGACTATTGATATTGGTCTTTACTTCCTCGGCTTCTTTCAACCCCTCCTGCAGGCAATCCACATCGGAGAAATCACAATCCAAATAATATCCGCTTGATTCAAGTCCTAAAAATTGAGTAAACTCACGGCAGAACTGTTTCGCAAATGGAATGATAACAGAGCTATAAACACTCTTTTCTGCCGTAGATTGATTGCTAAAAGTAGACTGGTCTTTGCGAGGAACTAACACAGCAGGAATACCATAAGCACCTGAAATACTAATTGCATCAGCAAGTGTTTCCTCAAACGGTTGCAGTTCTGCAATAGTGAGATTGGTACGTACAAAACTCAATGGGATATCAGACAGCCCATATGGTAACTGGTCCTTACCTACTCCGAACTTACCGAAGTGTTGTTGCAAAATTTCTTTCTTCTCATTATCAGTCATAGCAATGGGTCCGGATTCATCTTGTTTCATATTGATAAGAAATCCTAAACCACCTCGTTTTACATAAATTACATTACGGGCCTCATATACAGCAATAAGGTTCGATATCGGTTTCATTTGTGACATAAGACGGCTTTGAGATTTCATAAACCCAAATCCGGAATAATAACTCACACACCCGTCTCTATCATGCCATACCTGATAAGCAGGTATATTCATTGTGCTCAAAGCGCCATAATTTAAACGATAACCTCTAATAATATCTTCTTGATCAGCTATACCAAACAATGGAATATTACTACCTAAAACAGGCAAGACTTCCATTGCATCAGCAGGAAGTACCCAGTAGTTAGAGCAATAACGCCATTTTTCTACATTAGTGAAGCTATCAGACATTGCAGCACGTGTAAAACTATTGCCAAGACACAGTTTATATACGAAATGTTGATAAACATTTTGTTTCCATGTCATCAAACAATTTGGTCTAAGAAGTATCTGATTCAAATTCTGATTAGCCCAAATAACACTATCATCCTTAACTTTCTTAAACTGAAAGTTAGCACTGGAAATACGAGAAGCGATGTAGTCTATTGGAAAAAAGACTTCTGGTACAGACTGAAAAAGCGTAAGAAAATTTTGAGAACAAACATACGGAGATGAAAATAACTCTTCAACAGTTATCTTTTTCCCTTCCGGAAGCTTCTTCTCTTCAACAGTCTCACTCACGACTTCTACATTAGCATCCTGTACAAGCTCTTCCTCTGACTTAGATTTTTTACGAAACCAACTCATTTATTTCTTATTTGAAACAAATGTAGGAATATGAATAATCGGTTTCTCAAAACACTAAAATCTTGAAAAATAAGAAATGTACAAATTCAGTTATAACAAACTATATAACAACAAATTACGCAGCAGATGATTCGGGGAACGATTTTATTATATGATATGCAAGACCACTTAAAATAATGCTTGCACTTTTATTCTCGCTATTTATGTTATAGTCCATCAGGTTAGTAATGAAATCACTGTAATCTTGAGATTCCTCTAACATCTTTGGTGATAACAAAAAGTTATTCCTTATAAAATCAGATGTAGCAGCTATTCGCTTATCCACATCGGCAAACTCTTTCTTTACTCTTACTTCTGTATCTTTCACAATTTCCCTCAACTCACGTACAGTCTGATAATAGGCAGATGAACATTCAAAGAGACACGTATTGGCCTTGTGCTCCAAACATGCGGTCTTAATTTCCTCTATGGAAGATGTTTCTCTAAACAAGGCATCAGTTAAATGCCACTTATCACCACAACGGGATGCCTGAACAAGAACAAACGTACCATCTACATTCGGCATGACATAAACAAGCCGCTGCGAGTAGACGTTTTGTGCTTCCGGATTAAAGAAACCAAGCATACCCTTACCACCATACAGATTCCTTTTTCGCCGGTTACTAAATTCAGTGTACTGCTCATTACACAAATCCACAACGACATATCGAAACGTATCGGATAAGTGCCCGTGTTCCTCATAAGTTTGCAAAGTAGTTTTATTCTTGACCTTGGTTTTAAGAATGGCACCGTTAGCATCCTTCTGTACACTCATGTAGTCCTCGATAGATACCGAACATGATTCGTCGATGTATATCTCTATGCCAGGAACAGTACAATCAAAGATAGCATTGATAAACTCACCAGTCATGGCAACACTCGGATTCTTATTGCCTACTTTATCCTCAATCTCGAATCCTTCTTTCTGCAATGTATCTATGAATAAGTCCATCCAAGAACGTTTTTCATCATCAATGCTATTGGCCGCCTTTGTTGAGGCATCCCCATGTAGGTAGACTTTATCACTATACCTGATATCTTTCAGATACTTGGCTACAAGTTTAGAGGACTTCTTTACTGTATTGTTAGGACTTTCGGCGCATGTCTCATGGAACTGCCAAACCTTGATACCGGTAGTGAAATCTACTTGCCAGTACGACACACTGATATATGGCAGTACGTTATTATCTACTGATATATGAATAGGCAGGTCCGGGATATATTTATGTTCACCGGAATGTTTGCCACGGTTGAACGAACCGAAGAACTCGCTACCGGTACGAATAACACCCCACTCTCCCAATGCGTACACATTGTAATAATCCGGATCGTGGACTCTATCATACTCAAAGTCGGCAACACATTGCTCATCATAGAAACCATACGTACCGTCAGGACTACCGACCACCCAAAAATTATTCAAATAGGTAGATTGGATAATAACTGTATTAGGTGCCTGTTCCTCAATTTGCTTAGTACGAAGATTAAGTATTTGCCTGGGTGCATTCTTCTTTACGGATTTGACCTTGGTAAGTTCTTTCGGCAACTCTTTGCCGGCAATGGTAACAGACATTGGCACATCATGCCATTTGTCTTTATCAATGAACTCTTTCTTTATCCAGTGGCTTTCACTGATCGGATTAAAGGTACAAATAATCTGCTGCCCTTTCTTACCACGCAAACGCTTACGTAGCTGCTTGAAATCCGGATGCTCGAACTCTGACCATTCTTCTAACTGAACACGCTTGTAGTTAGAGATACCTTTTATCTTCTCCGGATCGTCAAGACCGGAGAAATCTATCTTCGCACCATTAACCAAACATTTAATAGTATTCTGTTGGAACTTGAACAAATGGGATATGCCAAGACCGGCCGCAGCGACTTTATAATCTTCATAAATGGTTTTGAGAATAGAAGCTCCTACCTTACGCATAACAAGAGTGTTCTCACCGTCCTGTAATGTCTGTATCAGTATGGTTTGTGCCACACTGTACGATTTACCGGAAGATGAACCTCCATAGAGAATGATAAAACGGATAGTCTCATCATTCAAGTACTTCAATAGATAGAATCCGTTAGGATTTAGCTTCTTATAATTTATAACCATATTGTTCTAAAAGTAAGGTTTATCCGTAGGGAAAACACAGGAAATAACCTATAAAATTGTTCTATTCGTCCGATTTATCATTTTCATCAAAGCCAATACGAAGTTCACTGACCTTGTTTCCATCTCCACCTTTGATGTTGACATTCTTATCTGCTTCCCATCCATTCCAAGCACCTAATATCCGGGCCGCTTCTGTTTTGCCATTGAACTCATAGGTAACCTCTCCTCTCTTATTCTGTATCTTCTTCAATGCGTTACGGGCACGTTTGGGAAGTTGGGAAGGAGTTCTCATTTTTGTTTTCCCGGTTGCAGGGTCAACAAAATGAAGATCATCGGGATTGGCAAGCACTATATCCATTAATACCCTCTCAACAGTTTTCCTCTCTACTTCAGACTCTTTCGCTCTCTGCGCCTTAATCTCATTTATCCTTGTACTAACCTTGCTATTTGCTAATAGTCTACTCGCAGCGCTCCAAATTGTCTCTGGCTTCATGTTGGAAGTATTATAAGACATTCGATATGCTTCACTTGCATTACCTTCTGTATCAACGTAATATTTACAGAATTTCTCTTGCTTAAATGTTAATGGTTCCTCTCGCTTTCCCATATCAATTATTGTTTATTCCTATGAGAAAAAGAAGCTGCTCTCTATCTCTTAAAAGCTCATAGGTGGCAAGTAATGTACTGCCGGTTGTTAATATGTCATCATACACTATTATCTTCTTTTCCTTTATCGGACGAAGAAGAAAGAATTCCGGATTCAATCTATCTTTAGTTAGGCACTGAATTGCATTCTCATAGAATGGTATTTTCACCGCCCCAGCTATTTTCGTGCAGATAGAGGTTGCAAAATGAAAGCCCTCGTAGTGTCTCCGTCGCGGTGTGGTGACTATACACCATCCTTCACATCCCCCTACAATGAAGCGGTGGAGAAACTCACACGCTCTCTCTGCAAAGAATGATGCAAGTTCCTCCGACTGTTTAATTTCTGAAAAGCTGGTACCAGTCTTGCGAACTGGGAGATGTAATAGATATCACCCTTTTTATGAAGTGATACCTTTTCTTTCAGATCACATAACCGTTCCTGATGAGACCAGCTCTTACATTTCACCGCTTCCGGCTTATCCCAGTCGTCAATACGACATATCTTTCCCTTTCCTTTCATCAAAGATCTTCTTTACTCCGTCCTCGACAGATGTGTAAGACAAAGGTACTAAATAGATATCCCGGTTTATTGATTGCTCCAAATTGTCAAAATCCCGTTTTTCATTAATTAGCTCAATTTCAAGCGGTTTGTAGTATTTTACTAAAGTAGCAAAATACATCGTAGTCACCGGTTGTACATTACAGATGTTGATTAGCTGACGGTTACATCCCATCGCATAGATAAGTCCTTCGACAACATCATCCATGTAAGTAAAGCTCCGGATATTCTGACCGCAGTTGTATAATGACACCCTTTCCTCATTAAGCAGGAACCAGAGAAGAGTTCTTTCACGTGGGTTTGGTGAATATACATTATGCAGCCGGCATCCGGTAGCAGTCTTACAATAGACAGATGCGTACTGTTCATCGAAATGTTTACTTATTCCATACATGGAAGTAGTGTTCACAGGATTCGCTGTTGACGAGCTGGCGTACACCAACTTCACCCGGTATAGGTTACAGGCATTGGCAACACTCATAAAGGTATCAATGTTATCTTTCCGGATCTGCTCCAAATTTTCATTGAAAACACTTGTTTGTGCTGCAAGGTGAAATACGCAGTCGATATCACCTTTTTTCAAAAGTTCATGAACATTTGATGCTTCAGTTCCGTTCTTTCGGTCAATACCAATGACTTCAACACCTCTTTTTGACAATTCCCGGCAAAGAGCTTTACCAATAAAACCCTCGCTACCAGTTACAATTATTTTCTTCATCATCACAAAAAATAAAGGGCGCATCTTAAAAAGACGCACCCAGGTTCAACATTAATTTAAAGAATTAGTTATATTTGCGGCAGATACCAAATAGGTATCATTGTGACGTTCAGTCTCTCCTTTGTAGAAAGCGGCAATTTTCAACAAAGTAAGGTGATAGATTGAACGGTGTTCGCGTTTTGTATTATCACAAATATGCGTGCCCGTTTAATATCTATGCTTCCTTACTTGGGTTGTTTGCCGCACCTCTACGAAGGGTGTATTTATTGAATTGGGCACGTTTTCATTTAAACGATACAAAACATGAGTAACTTTAGATCATTCAAAAGCTTCTTCTATTTCAATAGAGAAATAGTGTACTTAGTCACCTTTGGGTATATAGTACTAATCTTTATCATCGTAATACTAAGTGTGGTAATCAGAGAACAGAATCAAACTATTAAGCTCCTACAAAATGGGATACTTAGAAAATATCCGGAATCACATATTATTCATAAGCCTCGCATAAATGGACTGTTAGACTGCGAATACAGAATGATAATGAACTCAAAGATTAATCACAGGTAAACTATGTGCTTACTACTTCCCATTCACTTTCCATGATCACATAACCACATTTATTGCAACTATGTAAATACGTTGGATATGGAGCTGTCGTGTAATCTTCAATAGCGATTTCATGGCTGCCACATTCCGGGCATTCGATTGTTACTTCTTTCAGTCCATCAAAATCCCAGAAAGAAAGTTTTCCCTTTGCAGGTATAGGTTCCGAGAATAATACAGCATTAGAAAGTACCCAATTATATACCCCCTTTCCCCATAATTCAATTCAGTTATAACGCTATGCCCTACAAGCTCCTCAACACCTCTTATTCTAAATTCCAGTTTAATAGGATTCATACCATCATTGAGATAGTTCCTGAATTTCTTTTCGGCAAGTTTTTCTATTTTCTCACCATTCATTTTTGCCATTCGTTCTATTTTAAGAAAATATGCTTCATCCACGACATAGGCGGTTGAATCAAATTTATATCTAAACTTTATTTCGCTCATTTCTACTCTGTATTGAAGGTTATTTTTTATCTGCCGAAATCTCGAAACATTTCTTAGGAGGATTCTTTTTGAATTTCTCCCATGCGAGACGTTTTGCTTCTGTTTCTGAACAGGCTTTTATTTCGTAGTCCATTGACCAACGCATATCTACATTGACCGAATATTCTTTTTTAATTTTACTCATTTCTGTATTGCTTAAATATATTTATCCAATTCCTTTTCTAGCAATTCTCCATCTATTTCAGGAAACAGTCTCAGAACTAAATCCAAAGATTTGCAATAATTGTTACTGTATTCTTCAGTATCCATTAATCGAAGTACCATAGAACAAAAGATACTTTTTGTGTCTCTTAATTCGCCTTTCATCAGCAACTTTGATAGTTCGATAATTTGACTAGCAGGATTATGAAATTTTCCGTTTATATATTGAAAAATTATTCTTCCCTCAAATTGGCATATTTCACAATCTAGTTCACAATCAATGTACTCTATTTTACTATCTATGAATTCACAATAAACACATTCACTATTAGAAGCAAATAAAATTGCAAAATCATAGATATCATCACTATTACCTACAATTATTGAAGTAGATTCAAGAGTTTCCGAAACACCATTATTACACTTTGCATCTTCAATAAGTTCCCTCACATATTCTTGAACTCTTGTGATGTTCTGCTCTATTAAATCTTTTTTACTCATAATTTCAATTCAATTAAGTTCGATTATTTTTTTGCAATATTCTCCCAAAAAGTAGCACCTTCAGGAGTATTATAAAAAGGGAATGAAATAGTTAGAAACTGATGAAAGCTGCAATCAACATCTAACAAATTGTTCATCCGCTCTTCATTTGTCATTGAGAAGTCAGGACATTCAATATTAAATGTCTCATTTGCTCTTTCTGTATTATATTTCCATTGATTGAAAATACCTAGTCTTTCTAATTTTTCTATTTTTTCATTCCTCTTCATGTTGATTGACTTTTAATGCTTTACGTCTATAAAGGTAATCGTTATTGACAAGTTTAGCAAACAGAAACTTCGCCATTTTAACGCCATTTTCATTCGGTCTTTTTCTTCAACAATTCAAGTACAATTCTTTCCCCTTCTTTCATTCCATCAATGTACCCTTTTGCACGTTCACCGGCATTATATACTATAAAAGAGAGGATCAACAGAAACAGTCCGAGTGAACGATGCCAGTACGGAAGCTGAACCGCAAACGGCTTGATTGTTATAGACAAGTGCCCTACATATAGCAGGAACACAAACAAAATCACACATGAAATAATTGTTGTTTTCATATTACTCTGTAAATAAATTAAGTTGAGTTGTAAACTCGGGTTTATAAATTCTAAATTTACGGTTAAAGAAAGTCTCAAAGGCTGTTACAATTTCAGAGATGGTATTATCCGCAACTCCTAATAATTTATCATCGGCAACTATAAGAGATAAAGCCTTGTCAAGAGTCATTTTCTTCTCAATAAACAAGGAATACACCAAATATCTACGGGTATATTCCCCAGCCTTGAGTGACTCAACTTCTTCAGGAGTGGCCTTTCTCTTGTACAATACTTTATACCAATGTGTTTCAGCAGTACGAGCACGCTTTTGTCTCGGTAACAAGTCATAAAACACGGCAATTTCATTCTTTTGGATACACTTATGTTTTTTACGAACACCATACATCACATAAGGAGTGTTCCAATCAGGATGAGTCTTTCGATATTCAAGCTCCAGCTCTCGATCAATAAGATCTTGCTCAAAGTCTTGTTTCATTAACCATTCCTCGAACCAGGCAGCAAGTGCTTCTTCTCGATCATAATAATCTTTTCCATTTATACATAAGGGAATCATAATAACTATTTTTGTTGCATTTCACGTTTAAATCTTTCCTCTAAATCAAAAATGGTTTCTCCACTATTACGCCTATAAGGCCTATCAGTGTTTAGCTGAAGCTCTTTCAGCTTTTTCCAATACCATGGAAGGTGCAAATATATATTCTTCAACTCCTTCAAGTTCTTATTTCCACAACACCAGCAACTCACACGATCAAGTAGTTCATATAGCCTTACTCCATCCTCACACCAAACAAAGCCTTTTGTATAACAGTACTGGAGTGCATCTGCTTCTGTAACCCCCCAGTCACGAAGTGGTAAAACCCGATTAGCCCGATTTTCTTTTTCAAAGCGATGCATCTCATCGGCAGCAATACCGACATAATCAATTCCATCTTTTGTGTGAGCTTTCAACGCACGAAGTTTTTCACTCGTTCCCCACCGGCATGTTCCCCCACACCAACTATATCCTTTTTTATGGATAATATTGGTCCCTCTTTTCTTAACCGGCCTTTCAAACATTGTCCAAAGAAAAGGTTGCTCCGGATGCAGTTCTGTATATTTAATGCCAAGTTTTTTAAGAATTGGAAGAACAGCATCACGAGTGTTATAGATTGCCTGAAATTCCATACCTGTATCATAGAAAACGACTTCATCCAACTGATATCCTTTTTCTATTAGCATGAAAAGCATTGCCAAAGAATCCTTGCCAAAACTAACTGAAGCATAATATCTCATACAAGAAACTTATTATTAGGTGAGTCCTTTTTTTTGCTTTGCCCTCTCGCTATTAACCTGTGACATACACATACGGCACCATGACGATAAACACCGGTATTTTTTTCCATGCGAAGTAATCGTATTTGCGTAAAACCGATTGAGATAGAAATAGTGGCCGCAATGGGTACATTTTTTCATCTCTCTACCACCTGCATCAAACTTTCTATTTCGAGGTTTACGACGAATAAGAGTACATCCCTTACAATAATTATCTTCACCGCGATATCGACGGCAATGCGAAAGGGATTTTACTCCACATTTCGCAAAGGCCTTGCAGTCAACACGTACAGATGAATGTGTACTCATAACCTTCTCTCCTTAACAAACTTAGTTAGTACACGGGAAATAACTTCTGTATTTTCAAACATAAGCCATTCCTTTGCCACATTCCAAGCAATGCTCATAAATGGATTGAAGTTATCTTTCTTAACCGTATGGTGCGATAAACGCCCCTCTGTGGGCTTCAAACCTTTATCATGCAGAATACAAAGACCATTCTCGAAGAAAGCACAATACTCTTTGCCTACAACGGGCTGAATCATAGGTATAATCGAAGTGGTAACACCTAATAACATTCCGGCAGCCCATTGAGTTAAAGCTAATCTATCTGCATAACCAGCATCAATAATCCTTTCAATATCATCAGGAGTACCAAGGCAAGGAGTATGACATTGTTGTTTACAAATGCTACATGAGCACTGTACAGGCACACGACCCGATGCCCTCATTACCCTTTGTAATGAGGCTTCTTTTGACAACTCTCCCATGATTATTCAGTAATTGAGTTTAAGATAACTTTTGCACGTTCTATGCACCAACGATTGAGGTATGCCTGCCAGCAACCAATAGAGGGAGTCCACCTGAAAGTATTATTTTCTTTCAACTGTGACCGGATTTCCTTACTCGGAATACCGGCAAAAAATAATTGCAGACGGTTTTCTTTAGCATTCTCAACGACACGTACACCATTGATAGTGTAATCTTTATCTTCTGTCTCTTTTAGCTTTCTTGCTCGATCACGACGCTGCTTCGCATCCCGGATACGTGCATTATTATTAGAAAGCATATAAGAAGGAAAACCATACTCGCCATAACGGTCAGGTTTAGTTAGCTCGATAGCTTTATTCTCTGAAAAGCCTAAAGTTTGCAGTTGTTCAACCTTCACAATATCATTTAGTTTTTTACTTCTAACTATCTTATTAGCAGCTTTCATCATTCCTTGAGCTTTCTCTAACGCATCGACCTTTTCTTGCAATCTGTCTACTGCGTCATCATCTCCTAAATAAATGGAGTTATTATTTTCAGTAGCTTCCGCTTTCTGTGCAAAGTACTCTGCCTTCTTGGAAAGCTCAATACTTTTATCCATTTTGGCCCCTATTTTATCCCGATATTTACGATCTGCTAACCCGTGCACAGGTTGTCCCATTGGAATAATACTTGCCATTTCTGACGATTGCCTGCAAGCTACATCTGCAGCTTCGTTACTTTTCCTTGCAAGTTCTCTGAATCTATCAGCTCTTGCTTCCTGCCTTTCTTTTCTGTTCATAATTCTTTGGTTTAATTTGGTTTGACTTTTATAAAATTGAAAGACCACAGCCTAAACTGTGGTCTTATCATTACTTCGTCTTATCAGTAGGAAGCAAATCATCAAATAATCCGGGAACTCGCGGCTGTAACGCTTCAAATTCTTCCCGGAAAAACTCTTCTTTGGTCCTACCTTGCTTTTTCCCTTTCCTTGTATGTACATCAAAAGTATATACTGGGATGGCAATAGGATAACGTCTAACATCATCTATCCATTTTTCTATGTCAACATCTCTTCTGTCATAAATAAAGTTCTGCAAATGATCTGCATCCCGGTTCTTCCTACATTCACAAAGAAGAATAACCGCTTTGCTGACAAATATCCTGCCTTTGGGGGCAGTAGCATTTTTATTTACCAGCTCATGACCTTGCCATAATGCTTCTATCTCTTTTGTTATGATACCGAAGCAATCCTCTGCACTAATGGTATATAAACGCTTCCACACATAGTCGCGGTATCCACTCGCCCATAATTCCAAGGCAAAAAAGCCGGCTACCCCGGTATCGGCTCGCCGGATCGCTTTTTGCATTGCAGAACTCACCTCGAAGAAATCATATCCGCAAACTGTTCTAATAATCATAATTCTAATTTAATGGTTTGACTTTTAATTGATTACATCAGTAAATTTAGCTAAAAAAGACGGATATAGCAAACAGATTGAACGCCATTTAAACGCCTTTTTTACAGGTTATTAGAACTTGAATTTGCAGGATATGTTATACTGTACAAGCTGCTTCGTCTTATCCTTTCCATTATTCGTCGCACTCTTGAGCTGGATACTATCACCGAAGTTCTTTTTGATGAAAAGAATAGATTTACGTTCCTCTTCCTGATTCCTTATAGAAGCAAGCCCACCAGCGTTTACAAATGTGCTCTTTTGCTCAAAATTATAACGCAGATCGGTTAAAATCTTACGCTCTTTGTACTTAATATAACAGGAAATCCAAAAATCTTCTTTTAAACGTATCTCTTCATTCCACCAAGTGTTCTTGTTATAGATTACTCCATAACTGCAACCGGTTATCATTTTAGACAGGGAAAGAAAGCCGGTTTCGTCATACATAACAGGAGATATCCGGGAAGTGAAACCAAACAAATGCACGTCCATCATACTAGCAATCTCAAATAGAGATTGAATAATATTGGTGATTCTATCCTTATCTTTCACCCGGCACGGTTCACCTTTTTCTGCATAGATCGCTTTACAGGCATGAACATCATCGTCGAGCATGAAGAGTTCGCCAAAATGTTTCGCCATCCAATTACGTTTAGGGATGAGGCCGATTACATCGTCCGGATGAGTAACTATTTCACATTCCGGGTTAAACTGCTGGTACAAGTCAGCTTGACTTTCAGCAACGCAAATGATAGGATCGTTCACCAACTTTTTAGCGAACACCCGGTCATGGCGCTTATGACTTGGTATTACTATTTTGCAGGGCATGGCGAACATCTTTTATGTCGATTACATTACTCTTACTTACTTTCCCGGTCTTGTACGACTTCATGTGCTGCATATCCAGCCTTTCACGAAGCCAATTACTATCTACCTCATTGCTTGAGGTTATGATAAACAACTCATGCTTTTCGTCATATTTAGGAATAAGGGGGTAAATGGCTGTATCATCCGTGATGGCATCGAAGCGCTCTTTAAATTCATCCTCCTTCTTCTCCGGCCCGAACTCGATACCCCAGTCTTGGAGTTCTGCTTTATTCCATTCATTTTCCATAACGTCCAAATCATTCTCACCGAAATTGACGTTATCCTTTGTAGCATACTCTCTCAACTTCTTAACAGGGGTATCAGGTGCCAGGACCTTACATGGAAGCTCTTTGTAACCAAGCTCCTTACATGCACGCAAACGTAAATTGCCACAAACGACAATATACCGACCATCATTATAGGGAAATATTATAAGTTCCCTAAGTTCAAGCATTTCAGGCGAATCCTGAATGCTTTTCTTCATCGCTTCAAAGCGATAGTCACGGAAAAAGCGCGGATTCTTCGGTAATCCCGTGAGCTGCCCTTTATTAAAATCAAGTAGGCAGACTTGAATTGTATCTGTCATAACAAACTGCATTAAAATCAACAACACAAACAGTCAGTAGGCAAACTTGAATTGTCTCTACCATAACAAACTGCATTAAAATCAACAACACAAACAGTCAGTAACAACACCTTAATCACATCTTTCTGACTCATCAGAAAGCAAATCAATTGCTCTCTTAATTTCAGCCTCGATATCCTTACATCCGTAATGTTTTAGAAAAGCAACGGTAACTATTATAATATCAGCAGCTCTCTTTTTATATTCCGGATGGTCTTTTATATCGTCGCATGGTAATTCTGATAATTCATCAAACTTCCTCCAGGCAGCAGATATTTTTAAACTGAAAGCCTTTTTAGAAGTATTATCATTCAGATGAAAGCGGCGCTCTATAATCTTTAAAATTTTAGGGGCCAACTTATTCAATGTTATCATAAATGATTAGGTTAAATTGTTAGACTAATAATAATCTCACACTGTTTGATGCAGGCTGGTCCCTTATATGGAATCTGTAAATTATCCTTTTATACATACACATGATGATTAGAGTTTTTCTTGTAGCTTTTCCATCGCTTCGGTTGCACAAAGCAAAGCGTAATTACTATCAATAGAGATATACGTTTGAATTGTAAACCAAAGACCAATAATCCGAACTTGCAAGAAATAGGCAGTCTGGAAGTTCTTTGCTTGAAATTGTCCTTCTAAACTCATATACTTAGAAAGGCTAAAGTAAGTAGCATCTACTTTTTTGATTCTTAATTTTTTCATTATATAATTTTTATCGGTTATAATAAATTGACCTCGCAAAGTCAGTACGGGATAATTGTGAATATTGATATTCGGTGTAATCATAATCCTCGTCATCAGACATCAATTCTACTTTCTTCATGAAAGTTTCTTTGCGATCCACAACCTCAACAAACGCTCTAACTGCTTTTCTAAGTAATTCACTTTTAGACAGTTTGCGTCTTTTTGCAAATTTGATAAAGTACTTCTTGTCATGTTCATCACTGATAAAAGCTGTCAAAGACATACAGTGTTCTGAAACAAAAGGAGTTGCCGGTTGCTTCATTATCCTGTATAAATTAAAAATCTAGAGGAATGGAGTAATAGTTGAGGCCCGTTCTTTCTTTGACATACAAACAACCTGTAGAATCTGCTTTAATAAGTCATTTATACACATACCTACCGAGTTGGAATAATTGCATATCATTTGATAGTCCTTCAGTGGAACATAAGTTTGAATAGTTACATATCGATCATCTGATTTATTAGGATTCTTCAGTTCTTCAATACGCTTGCACATATTTTCAATTATCCTATTAGGGGCACAATAGAAAGCTGTCACGACATAATATAACAGAGCATTAGCTTTCTTAATTGGAAGAATGGCAAGCGACTTTCGAACAACCTTATAGAACTCTTCCGGAATACTACCAACCAAATAATGAGTTTCACGGATTTTAGGAGAATACATCTTACCGTATGCAAGAACCTCGATAGCAACTGGATCATAATATTTCCCACTCTCTTTTGAAATGTAATTTGAAAGCAAGAAACAAACTATTTCCTTTTGGAAAGCCTTTTCTCTATACTGATTAAACTTAGCCATCCAAGCAACAGTTTCTTTATGGGAGGGATATAAAGTAAACTTCTTATATCTGTTTCCTTCGTCTTCCCACCCATCAGGCATTATCGAAGAATTTATCTCTAAATTCAAACGTCTGTTGTACAACATAGGGCTATTTATTTAGAGGGTCCGTGGTATCCAAATATTTCCTGTATTCCAGTTCAGTTTTAGCAAGGTTTATTAGAGTATTGACACCTTGAAAAACCTGTTTGGCCTGATTTACTTTATTAGGATCTTCTTTCACGTCCTTTATTTGTTGTAAAACCAAGTCTCTCATATCCTGTAAGATAGTAGGATTCACAGTAGATACCTTATTCAACCGTTCATTTGCCAACACAACAACTGTATTTGTTATCGACCGGAAACGGTTCAACTTGGAAGCTAAATCAAACATACTAAATATCAGAACTTTGCCATTGTTCAAGTATATCTCAACTTCGGTTCCATCATCACCGGTACCGTCACAGTAGTTGAGAATTACAATTTCTTCATTTTGATAAAGGAACGGTTTGTTAACCATTTCCTTTAATCTATCTATTGCATTATCACTCATGATTCATTCTTTTTTGTTGCTTTATTAATTTGTCTATTCAAAGCTCCTTTTAGCTTGATGAGGTACTGAACGTCTTCCGGATACCGGGCATACATTGAGTTTTGCGTTTTCATTTGTTCAGAACGACTAATCATGTATAGGTTCTCGATACAAATATTTTGCTTATCTCCATCTTTGAACTGAATATTGTAACCAGGAGGGATTTCTCCATTATGCTCAATCCATACAAGCCGGTGTTTAAACTCAAAGACATTCGGTTCAGCAGTTTTCACTTCAATGTAACCGTCACGGGTTATGCGTTCATATCCAACCTCTTTATGATTCTTTGGGATACATCCCTTTTTGAAACGTGTAGCTTTCGTTTTTTCAATTTGAGCATCAGACATATATTCTGTTTGCTTACGTCCCTTATTCGTTGGTTGATGTCCTTTGGGGAAGAAACCCTTTGAGGAATGTTCAAATAAGAACTCTGCCGACTTTCTCAATTTTAGTTTGAAAGCCATACCAGCAACCGCACTTTCAGTTGAACCAAGCATCGAAGCTATTTCAAGATTGGTATGATCGGGATAAAGAGCTATCAGCTTTTGTCTTTTAACCGGACTCCAAACCCTCACGTCTGGCGAACGTTTTAATTTACGTATTAAGGCTTTTGCCTTCACAGCTTCAGGTGTTTTACCAAGACGGCCAGCAAGCTCTTTTAAATCAGCAGTTGGATACTCGCTATCAAGTATAGCGAGTTGTTCATTAGTCCAAGTTTTCATAAGCATATCAATAAAGAGAGGAAACCGTTAGGCTTCCTCTGTATTATCGTTTTCAAGTTCTTTCAATCTCTCATTGAGTTTCTTTTGTTTCTTGTCGAAAGAAGTAGCAAGCTGCTTACTAAGTTCTGTGTAATCATCAGGATATTGCTCTGCAAAGAGAATATTTTGACATTTCTGCATACAGGGATAGAACATCACATCATTACTTGAAAGATTGTTAGCAATGAAAGCCCGATACCAATGATTTCGATCTGCCTGGTTATTTCTGACATATTTCACAAAATCTGAATCTTTTTCATATTTTGACAACTTCAATATTTTCAGATATTCGCTACTACAATTACGGAGAATCATAACATCAAATACCGTTTGTTCATCAATAGACAATTCTTTATCACGTTGATAATAAGTTTTTTCCTGTGCCCATTTTCTCATAGTTTCAGAACTCTTCTCGATTACCTTATCCTTAGCTTTCTGCAACTTTTCGTTTATCTTCTCCCTTTCTATATCTTTAGGATCTGCAAGAGCTGAAGTACTGGAAGATAGTTCTTTCCTTATGTAGTAATACTCAACATCAAATTCAGGACAATAATAATTCCACAATGATATACAGCGATAAATTTCACCATCCTCAAGCATTTTTTGAGTACGCTCATCATCTTCAGCATACCAACACTTCCCATTAAATACGTCATACGGATTAATCATTTCAAATCCAAGACTTCTAACAGCTTCGAGCGTTTGTTCCAAGAAAGCTTTTCTTGCATCATTCCAATAAGTGTCAAGTTTAGTCTCAATTATAACTGTTTTCCCGAATGAAAGCGGTTCACCAGCTTTAACAAGACACTCACTTTCAAGTTGAATTTTACGTATCAGATAAGCTATCTGTTTTTTTCTAAAGCAATCAGGATTGATACATCTTGCATTCTTATTATTCATTTCATAGAACAGGCAACCGTGATTTACAGTGTTGTTTTCACATTGTGCACATGGTTTAAATTCTCCGTCATCCCAATTATCTGCATTTTCTTCAATCCAATCAGCTTTATCAATTTCAAGAAAAGAACTGCCTACAAACCTTCGAATCATATCTGTACTGCACTGGTTCTGATTACCTTTATGAAATTCCATTTGTGAACTCTCTTCCAGTTTAGAAAGAATCATAGCACCAGATAGTGGTATTTCACCATCTCGTACACGGTTTTTCAACTCCGGGATAAGACTGTTAAGTTTTATACGATCAAATACAAAACGAGTAGACTTACCAAAACGTAATGCGATATCTTCCAAAGTACGCCCTTTTTCTGTGAGTTGAGCAAAGGCAAAAGCTTCTTCGATGGGATCAACATCTTTTCTTTGAAGATTTTCAGTAATCATTGCATCGAAAGCCTCATCATCCGTCATCTCTCTGACAATGCAGGAAATAGTTTGAAATTGCTCGGACTTTTTTCGGTGGGCCTTGATTTTAGCAACATTCTCTTTATCTTCCTTTTCTTTCAATAGTGATACAGCACGAAAACGACGCTCACCACAAACAATCTCATACGAACAGGGAATTGTTGTGACATCACCAGTCTCTAAGTCAGTCACATCTTCGGATTTGGCTACTCTGACAGTGATAGGCTGCAATAAGCCTTGTTTCTCAATGTTACTTGCAAGTTCTTGAAGAGCTGCTTCATCAAACGTCTTTCTCGGATTCAAAGGAGAAGGACTGATAAGGTCAATTCTAATGTTTTGTACTTCCATAATTTAATTATATTGGTTTGACTTTTAGTTTATTACATCAGTAAAGTTATCATAAAATGACAAGTTTAGCAAACAGAAACTTCGCCATTTTAACGCCATTTTTATTGAGGTTTATTACGTATTTGAATAAATCCTCTTCTTTCAGTTTCCCGAAGAAGTTCCATATCTTCTTCTCGTATTTCAGCAGGAGTTTCACCGTTCACACTTCGATAAGTTCCAATGCCGAAACGCTCTCTGATACGAACAATTTTATCCGGATCTTTAGTAACCCAGTAAATTACAACTTTCATAGTAGCTATATTCTACGGCTCTCACCACATAGAGGGAGAACATTAAACGTTTTAAAGCGATCCACTAATCTTGGCCCGAAACGTTTCTTAAATTCGGCTATGCCAAGATTCGATGTTATATGATACTTCTTGCCGTATTGCTGAAAAATCTCATACCGGGCATAAAGAAATTCATCAATAACTGAATCGAGGCTGGTACCATACGATTTTTGATTTTCCGTTTCCAGACCGATATCATTCAAGCAGATATTAAAAGGATTTGGCTTAAATCCTTTGGATTGATTCTCATTGTAAGTGTACAAGTCAATATGCCCATGAATTTTATAATAATTCATCATTTGAGTAACAGACAAGTTTTCAAAAGCATTGGGGTTACAAGTAAGTTTCAAATAATCTGCAAAAATCTGCATCAACATTGTTTTCCCGGTACCAGGTTCACCAACAAGCAAAAGATTCTTATGAACCTTGTAATTCTCTTCCGGAAACACATTTTGAGCATACCGACATCCGTTGAAGTAGTATAGAAGAAACTGAATTAGTTTAGAGTTGTTATCATCAATATCAAATTTTCTAAACTCCCGTTCTGTATAATCCGTACCAAGGTTAGAAATTAAATTCCAATGGCTGTAATACTCTTGTGTATCAGTTAAATCATACTCAGAAACGTCCTGAATACTTTCCTTGTGCCTTTGTATCAGATTCTCTATCTGTTGGAGCGTCAGCTTGCGCTTGCCGGCTTCCTTCTCCATCAAATTTTGAAGTTTGCTTGATAGATTCTTTTCCTCTTCCGTCATGGTCTAATTCATTTTTTCGATTTTCACGTATGCGATCCAGTATCCAAAGGTTTGCTTTGGAATCCCACCGTTCAATTTTCACTCCATTGGCATTCTTCCACCCTATCGAGTCAAAGTGATTAAAGAATATTTCTGCTTGCTCTTGCCAATCATCTAAACGTTCCGGAGCATTTTGCTTTATGAAGTGTTGGATAACCTCATCAAGCGTAGGAGCAATAAATTCTTTTGCGACTCTTTTAGGTTTCTCCGGTTTAGAGGGTGGAAAAAGCTCGCCAGAGCTACTTTCTTTCTTACCCCCTTTAGGGGGTTCTTTCTTTGTCTTTGTCTCTGTCTTATATTCTTCTTTAGGGGGTATGGGGGAGCTTTCTTGAAAAGGTGTACCTAAAGGGTACCCTAAAGGTGTCCCTAAAGGATGCCGTAAAGGTGGTATATTCTGCATACCTTTTTGTACACCTTTGATAGAATACGTTGATTTATTGCCTCTTCCATTGCCTTGTTTACATTCAATAAGACCTGCTTGAACTAATCTATTTCGGGCGGACTTGAATACTTTCACCGACACTCCCACGTCAGATGACACCTTTGTATCACTACGTGTCCAGTTATCCTCCCAGCCTAAACGATTCGCAATTTTTAGCAAGTAAAAATAAAGCCTCGTTTCACAGCAGGAAAATTGCCAGCTTTCGTCAAGTTCCCAAAACCTATTGATAAGTTCAATATAAGTCATATCAATTTATAATAATTCCGTAAGACATTGTTTATATAAGGTTGAGGGTCAGCTTTCAAATAACCGCAAACGCTATTAATGAACTCAATCAACCCATGACAAACGACATATACACTACCATATTTCTCAACTAATGCCTGCCACTCTTTTTGCTCATCAGACTGCGTTCCGGCACGTTTACCTTTTACACGTGGAGTTTTCATCTCTATGCAAAGACTGCTCTTACCACCGCGAGGAAAAAGCAGAATCAAGTCAGCAACACCAGCGATGGCACCTTCATATTTGCGCATAGCACCGCTTTTCTTTGTTCTGACGCCGCCGTTTGGTATAGCAAAGAGTAAAGGGCCTACATTGGGAAACGTTTCTCTGAACCAAGTTACACAAATGTGTTGTATCTTAGTTTCAGAATATTTCACCTCCAATTTACGAATATCTTCTTCAGTCATTTTTCTGCTTGTTTTTTGAAATCGTAGCACATTCATTTAGAAGGTCAACGATTTGTTTACACCTGTTCCTGCAACCGACAAAGGATATTAAGGTTTCCCATTCAGGACCGAACAACATTTCTTTCTTGTATTCCTGAATATGAGTTTTCTGCCCATTTATAACTAATCTAAACAGCTTCATAATTTATCCCTAAACAAGTCCATTGCAAGATTCACCATATTCTCTTCTACTTGATCGTCCGTACCGGTAACACCGTTGGCAATGTTCTTCTTTGTTTGAATCACATCATACATATACTTGTCGATAGTATCCTTACCTAAGAAGTAATAGCAGTTAACGTTGTTCTTCTGACCGTTACGGTGCGCCCGATCTTCTGCCTGTTCGCAATCACTGAACGTCCATGGGAATTCAATAAATGCTACTCGACTGGCAGCCGTCAAAGTAAGCCCGGTACCGCCCGATTTGAAGTTCAGAATAATCAGTTTACAATCCGGATTATTTTGGAAAGAGTCAACGGCATATTGCTTTTGGTTGACATTATCGGAACCTGTTACAGTTACAGCTTTAGGAAATTCCTTTTTCAGTTCTGCTACAACTTCTTTCAAGTAACCGAAAAGTATCAGCTTCTCACCACCGTCGATAACATCATGGACAAATTCACAAACAGCCTTGATTTTACCTCTGGCGGATATCTGTTTTAAAAGCTGCATCTGCACCATGACGGCACCATTCATTGATTTCTGCACTTGTTCGTCCGAAGCATTCTTGTACTTCTTCAAGTATTTTACCATATCAGCTTCGGCAGCCTTATACTCTTTGGTGGTAGTGATATCAACTGTCAAGTATTGACGGGTCTTGTCCGGAAGTTGTGTAAGCACCTTTGACTTCTCACGACGAAAAAAGCAAGTATTCCATAGTCGCCAATTTAGCTCTTTAACGTTGGATGCCTGTTTGGGACCATCACAATACCTTTCAACATACCGGCTATAACCTCCAAAGTCCTCTAATCGACCTAATATTTTCAACTGTTGTATCAAGTCTGTATTATTGTTGACTACAGGAGTACCGGTCAATGCGAATACATACCGTTTTCCTTTGCAGATGCCTTCTACAAACTTTCCTTGCTGTGTCTTACTTGATTTGCATTTATGAGATTCGTCAATGATAACAGACCTGAACAAAGAAACACGCTGATCGAAAGCAATACTCTTCATTGTGAACTTGGATTCCTTATTTACAGACCTCACAAAGAACTTGTTCAATGACTCGTAATTAGTAATGAATACTTCACAAAGAGGACTACCATCCGACCTCTTACATTCATAAAAGGACTGCCAGGACTGCCGGTTTCTGTCATCAAGTATAATGGCGTTAATCCCTGCGAATTTCTTGAATTCACGTTGCCAGTTGACTTTCAATGCAGCAGGGCAAATTACAAGTACTGGAAAAGATTCACCGTAAATGGGTGCTTCTTTATGTGCCTTAACAACTGCACATATAGCTTGCAATGTTTTACCTAACCCGGGCTGGTCACCGAAAAAACAGCGTTTGTGCTCTATTGCATACTGTACTCCCTCAAGTTGATACTCGTAAGGTTGAAGTAACATATAGTGTTCACCGACAAAAGGTTTCATCGGAGGAATATCATAATTAATATCTTCAGTAACCTCACGTTCCTTGACAGTAGAACAATAACGCATCTGAACAGCCCATTGCGAAAAAGCTCTCACATACCAATTGGCGTCACGTCCAGCAGGATAACGCGCATCATTGATACTAACAAGCCACGCCCGGTCTGTCCCGTCATAGCGTGGCTTACTTGGTATCATCTTTATGACCTCGACCAGCTTTGGGTGATACTCGAACTGAATCCGATACAGATTGGGCGTCTTAGTCACATAGATTGGTTTCATGAAGCAGGTTCTAATACTAATTCTTGATGTTCAACAGTTGAGAGTATATCATTATCATCACCATCCTCATTCAATGCATCAGCAGCTTCATCTGTTTTCCCAAATGGGTCATCACCATCTTTAAACTCGAACTCCTTTTGAATCTCTGAACATTTATTCTCTGTAACATAGAGTTCTGCTTCATACAAGAAATTGTAAACAGCATCACGAAACTCCTCACAATGCACATACGATTCATTGTCCGGATCGAATCCAATACCAGGAGAACAAAGATTAAGGACTTTGCTCGTCATAAGGGTTCGCTTACCTGTCAACACACAAACCTCAAAAGAAGAGTCACCACCAATGCTAACGCCGGTTACATTGAACTTTTTGAAGAACTCATCTTCAAGACATGACTCTGGACGTTCCCAATTAATGTACTGGGATTCTTTCTGTTCTGTAATATCGACAATGTAGGGTATGAGCTTGTTTAGCGAATCCTTCAAATCCGGATGAACAGGATTAATCCCCTTGAAAACAATATCGTTTCCCTCCTTGTCTGCATAGACCACTTCAAGACATCCCTTTTTGGTCAATTTTGCTTTTGAAATATTCAAATCCATTTTAATTAAACTTTTAGTTAATACTTACCTATGCAGGTATTCATTAATAAAATCTTTATAGTACTGGTCAACAGGCAATGGCAAATTGATTCCTAATTCGGTGGCAGCATCAGCCTGAACCTTATCCATGAAAGTTTTCATTTGGATCGTATTCAATTTAGAAGTACTTCCAACAACCGAAACAATATTTCCATTCATACATATTTGCCGTGGAAGAAACTTCCGGCAATAGTAATCATGAACATCTAACTTATCCGTGCCTGTCTCCCTCTCAATGCAGGCAAACCACAGCCACATGAGCGCGTTCTGCGACAGGGTACGCGGTTCTACCTTTCTCTTGATACTTACTGTGTAAGTTCCATTTTTGAGCGTGGAACAGAGGTAGTCAAACGACTTATCCATTGTGACTACCCCATTTTGTTTTGTTAGAATAGCTTCTGCCATATTTTAGAATGGTAAATCATTAGGCGGTGGTGCCTGTTGGAATTGCTGTTGCTGATATGCAGGCTGTTGTACCTGTTGTTGTCTCTGTGTAGGCTGCTGCGTTGGTAATGGTGGAGGTACAGGAGCAGCCTGTTGCTGAACCTTCGGTGTAAGCATCTCGATACTATCAACAAAGACTTCAGTTATGTAGCGCTTAACTCCTTTGCTATCGTCATAATTACGAGTGCGTAACTTACCTTCTATATACAACTTATCTCCTTTATGGACATACTTCTCAACTATTTCAGCAGTCTTATTCCAAAAAATAAGATTATGCCATTCTGTACGCTCCGGCACCTGGGTTCCATTTTGTAAGGTGTACGCCTTATCTGTTGTGGCAAAAGATAAAGAAGCTACTTTTGCTCCACCGTCCAATGTTCTCACGTCTGGATCTTTACCGGCACGCCCAATAAGAATTACTTTATTGACACTCATTTTCCTTCCTCCCTTATAGTTACACGAATACTATCCGCTTTAGTTGACGTTTTTAAATATTGAGAATATAATTCCGGGTGATCTTCCTGAAATTTCTTTGTATCAAAACTCTTACCCGTTGAAGAGGGAGTATAGCTAACACGCAATCGGCCAGCGTCCCATGATTTGACTCCATTCTCACGCATGGCTGATTTAAGTTGTTCCTTGTAACCTTTCTGCACTTCAGCGATATAACTCGCCTGTTCCTCTATATCAATAATAGTATCTACTAATTGCATAGGAATAAGCTGTTTCCCATCAGTGGGAACAGGAGCATTAGGTAAGAAGTGTTCACCATTAATCTCACATTCCAGTAATCTCTTAACCTCTGCATCGGGTTTACGCTCAATCTCAACCAATTCAGATTTATCACCTCGTAACCAAATTCCAAACAGCTTATCAACTTTGATAAGTGGGTTTTGAAGTTCAAACAAATAGGCATAGATTGATAGCTGCCAACTCAAATACTCACGGTCAAGGCTTGCAGTGGTCTTGATGTCACCAAGGCTAATTTTCTCGTCCTTTTCCCAAACACAATCAATGTTTGACGCAAAGTATTCGTTATCAGACACCGTATACTCATTGGCAAAAGCCTTATATCCGGCATTTAGTCTTTCCCTGATATAATTAATAGCTTCAATACTCTCGGGTGGCAATCCTGTTACATCAGCAAACTGGCATTGTCCATGAATACGACTACCTTTTTCAGCAGCTCTTTTCAAAATGTATTCTGGAATATCCTTATACTTATTGGGAAATAACTGCCGGCTAATCATTCCGGTAATACCTTTTAGCTGCTTTTCACCAAGAAAATATGTGTGGTTCTCTTCCGAGAAAACCACACTCGATTTAACTAACTCTATCATTGTGCCGGGTAAATTTTGCCCATATTCATACAGGCGTTTACAAACTCTTTATCATTTTGCATAGCCGGATTGCCATACCATACTTTTTCAAGTTCAGCTCTGCTTTTGACAGCAAGCATATCACCAATAGCCTTTTTTAATTGAGCACCTGTATATACAGGAGCAGTGTTAGCAGGTGTTTTTACAGGCTGTTGTGTATCTTCCTTCTCATGAGTATTGGTTGAATCGCTGTCTTTCGCATCATCAATGCAAAACAGACCGTTAAGAGCGTACTTTCTTGCATAAGAAGATGAGGCCCCAGTGATTTGGCTCCCATCCATTCCTTTCTTTGTCTCTTCTTCCCTTGCAAAAGCAGTAGTCACTTCTTTTTCTCCCTTGTCATTAGTCAAAGTAACAGTTGCTTTTACGTAGATCCTGTTACCTACTGCGATCATCTCATCACTTAGAGTTAATGTACATTTTGTTTCAGCAAGAACAGGTTTCACTGATTCAAGAATATCCTCACAACTACGGTACTTGTATTTACCGAAAGTATTATACTGCCCTTTGGGGGCTTTCAGCTTTTGCTGAATGGTTACTAATTCTTTCATAATTCTGAAATTAATGGTTTGACTTTTAATTCTTTACATCCATAAAGTTATCTTTTATTGACAAGATGTGCAAACAGAAACTTCGCCATTTTAACGCCTTTTTTGTAACAAAAAACTGCCTGTACGATATTGTACAGGCAGAAAAGCATATGTTACAAAAAAGTCCAATGTACCGGATCGGCTACGCTTAAAGGGTGTACGGCTCCCGCTGATTTATGCACATCTAAATATGTGGACGGTGCCGGTATCGAACCGACCTCTTTACATTGTGCGCACTCTGTAATGTTTCATCCAAGAATACTGCCCGCCCAAATAAAAAAGATGTACTATTCTCACGAACCATTACATCTTATCATGATACAACACTAAATAAAGACACGACATCTATAACTGGTTAGGTGTGGAGAAACCCGGATTCGAACCGGGACGATAGATTACCTATGTATGACTTTCTTCAATCTATCTGCATACTTGCGTCTACCAATTCCGCCATTTCTCCAATTAAAAAAGGTACACTATTCTCACGAACCATGTACCAAACACACAAAATAAAACACGACAAAACTACTAAATAACTCTCACGAGCTTGTGAAGCTTGCAGGACTCGAACCTGCACTGGGTGTCTACTTTCTCGAAGGGTCCTACGATACTCATATACAGATTTCCACTGAACCAACTCTGATATTGAGTGCGCCTACCAATTACGCCAAAGCTTCATAGTCTACACAGAGCTCACCGTGTCGCATGGAGAATGTTACTCAAAGCTATCTATATCACTTATTTTCACAAACAGTTTCCACCGTCGCACGTCCGCGTGTAAAGAGATGTGTAGAGACCTTCTTCAATAGAATCAGAAGTGTGGACGGTACAGGAATCGAACCTGTCTCAATCGTTATAAATTGGTTGCGCAACACAAAGCTTTAACCGATAAGCTAACCGTCCGTTTTTAAGTGAACTATTCTCACGAACCGTCCACTTGGAAACACAAACACAAAAATAAAAAACATGGCAAACAATTATTTAGCTATTATAAGCCATTGTGGGGCAGTTTAGGAGTCGAACCTAAATAATTGCATCTGCAATACATAAAGCACTTCGTACGCTTTCTTTATGCTCTCTTTTCCATTGAGAATACCTCCCCGTATTTGCCACATCAACGCTATGATGTGGACTTCAAGTTCTAATACTATGAAAAACATGAGTTCACTCTCACGAGTTACTTTGCTCCCGGATAGCCGATCAAAACACACCGGGATAGATGTAGAACACTTAAATCAAATAAATAAGGGACTCACACCCCACGAAGCTCCTTACTTCGGTATTGTTAGTTAAACATAAATGAGAATTATCTCTGTGAAGGAACCCGGAATCGAACCGGGATGAGTTGTCATGCTCACTACATCTAAGGGCTGACATTCCCTATTGTTGAGTAGCGCGTCTGCCTCTTTCGCCATTCCTTCAATTCGTAGCCGGACACTACCGGCTACTTTGATTGATTTGATATATTCACCCTCACGGGTTACTTAACTCATTTAGAGTTGAGCCGGGAAACGGATTCGAACCGCTGACCTCATGTAAAACATGCGCTCTACCAATTGAGCTACCCCAACAAGTGCCCGGCGAACCGGGCTAATCATGACTAATAAAATTAAGCAATGCAAACCTTCACAGGCTATCTTTATTTTGTTTCTTATCTTCATAGATGAATCTTACAGCCAATAGCACAACAACAATAAAGAATATGATATACGACCAGGCAATATCACTTCTTGTTGCTTCGATTCCTCCACCTATATACATAGCTACCAGTAAGGCAACTACCGTAAAAATGTTATGAACGATTTTCAATGTTTTCATTTTTTCCGTTTTTTACGTTTGACTTTCCTTGCACACCGACAATGCAGCAATACTTGAGCAGCATTACAATGCCATTTGCCATTCTGAACATTTGCAGGCTTATCACTTTCAATCTTACCTGCCTCAATGAGACTAATCAACTTTTTCTCGCCCCCTACATAGTATGCTGACTTATCTTTCCCGAATATCTCTGTCGAAAACAAACGGAGAATATTATCCAGCAATATTTCAGCCATTTCCCCCCTAATAGTTTCCATAGTCCTAAAATAGCTGGTTACTCAATTCTTGTCACAGTGACAATACCATTATCTTTATCAGATTTAATGCCCCATTTCTTGTCAGGCTCTTTATCCTTTAATCTGTAAGATATTAGGTTAAGGATATATGCCCTATTAGAAATTGGAAAAATTTCTTTTGCGTCTTTTTCCATCTCACGAATGACGCACATAATACTTTTCTTCTTTTCTTCCATTATTGTAGTATTTATGAATTAATAAAAGGAGCGATGAGCGGATTCGAACCGCCGACCTCTGCTTGTGGTGCTCTTCCGTTAAGCTAAGAGTATTTCTTGAGAGACTCGAACTCTCAACCATCCACCACACACAGCGCTCTAACCAATTGAGCTACATCGCTCTTATATGTTATTCACTTTAATTCTATCTATATACTTACCGAAATCCTCTGCTATTCGGTTACAGGGTATTTTTTGCACCTCGCTTTTATTGCTGATTGCGGTGCTACTCCGGTGTACCAAACCACCGTCTTACTACAGCCCACTACCTACTCTCACGAGCTTCGTATTCCTGCTACGTAAGCCATATATGTTTTCCAAAATGTCAAAGAACTCTTCTCTGTGTTCCCAGTCTCCTTTCAAAGGCAGGCTCAAAGGCCAGACTGGGTACCGGATAACCGGTGGTTTGGTTTGACTTAGTGAGGGTTAGTTAGTAGCTTCATTGGTAATCGCACGAAGAACAACAGAAGCAGCATTCAGAGATTCTTTAACCTTTGCAAGCTTATTGGACTCACTTTGCCACCATCCTTTGTACATGTCAATCGATTCTTTCTGTACTTTTACTTCATTTTTCAATGATTCATTTTCAGCACGTAGTTCCTTAATAATCTTCTCATTCTCGATAGCTTTCGCTTTCAATTCAGCTCCATCAGTAGCACTTTTATCAAGACTCGTAGACAGTTCCTCTACTTTCTCAATTAGCTGTGCTTTAGTCATTGCTTGTAGTTCCATAATAATTGTTTTTTATGATTGATTTGATTAGTTACTTAGTCACATATCCCATAACCAAGTTTCCACAAGGATCGCTGTAAAAGTCAGAAAGAGAAAGATTCTTCTTTGGGAATAAGGTTCCCTCTGCAGCAGCTTTGTGCATATCTTGCTCTGCAAAATATTCATCCATTTTTAGATGAGCATCAATCCATGAGGTTCGTAGAGCAGATTTTAAAGAGTATCCATAGTTACGAACATAAACCCAAGCTCTTTGCATTATTGCTTTTACATTGAACTTGCCATCAACGATAAGTCTGTAATCTCTCTTTTTGGAGTTACTTTTCTCTCTTTTCGGTTGGATATTTGCTATTTTATTCATACTTTTGGAGTATTGATTGATTGATGATGCAAATATATTCTCATTTGAGAGTGTATGCAAATTTTACACCTTAAAAATATTCCCATTTGAGAGTATTTAACGTTTGATTGATTTGATATGATTAGTAGAATTAAAGAGATTATTGCCTATTACAGCTTGAGTAATAGAGCTTTTGCCATTAAATGTGGTCTTAAAGACAATACATTCATAAATCAGCTAAATGGCGTACGAGAAGTAAGTTTAAATACTATCAATGCTATTTTACTCTCGTTTGAAGACATATCAGCAGAATGGCTACTGCGCGGAAAAGGACAAATGTTGCTTTCTGAAGTGAATAATGATGCCCAAAATATTGAGCGTGTAACTCGACTTGCAGATACCATAGCAAATCTTCAAGGAACAATTAACGAGCAAATGAAAACTATTCAACTTCTAACAGAGGACAACAAAAAGGTTAGAGGCGAATTAGCTATGCTAAAGAATGAACGTAATGCCGGATAAAACTTACACATATATGAAGAATACTTTTTTTATACTATCCTTCTTATTGGTAGTAATACTTTGTTCATGTTCAGATGACAGTATTAACTTAGCAGGAACAACATGGACTTCTACAAAAGATTGGTATGGCAAAACTCGATTGTCGTTTGAAGAAGAGACTCCTTATTTAAGACCTTTCTTTGCTATATCTTTTGGTTTAAAATCTTTCACAATATATAATGTTGCAGATGATAATGAGGATTTAGAATATGAATGGAAAGAGACGGTATCAGGTAAATACTCTATAAACAACAATATAGTGAATCTAATAGTAGAGAAAGACAATCTAACAATCCCCTGTGAAATAGAAGGAAATGTTATGTATTACAGTGATACTATGAAGTTATATAAACAGTAGAATAAATAATCTAATCATTATATGCGTCAAATTAGAACTGCACCACCTAAAGATGAAAGAGAATATCCTTTAGTTATAACGGCTGAAGAAAAGGATAAAATATTAACAGCTCTATTAAAGAAAGCAAATGGTACTGAAAAAGCAGCATTGAAATATGAAGATATTCCTGAACTAAAAATAAACAAAGCCCAGTATAAGACTGTCATTGACGGTTTCAAGACTGATGGACTAATTAAAGAGAAAGGATATTCTGAAATTTATGAATTTACAGATAAAATTCATACTATTAAAGAGAAAGGAGGTTTTGAGAGACAAATAGAGCTATTCCATAAACAGGTAGAACAACTCCATAAGTCGTTAAACGAAGAAGAGAAGAGCAAACTATTAAAGTTTCTTGAGAAAACAAATACAGGATTAGAAACTGCAAATAATCTTGAATCATTTATTAAGATTATAAGGAACGTTTTACTCCTCTTTAGCTAGCAACAAATATTCCAAAATGGAGGCAGCCCGAAGTAGATGTGAAGCGTATAAGGTTGAATCAGCAATAGGGTTATATTGGCGATTCCTGGTTTTATAATCCTTGAATTCCACATACCCATTGGACATTTCACTGGCTAACGACTTCAAATGTAAGATAGTTTGTGATACATTCCGGTCATATGTTCCATTATATGAGCTAATATCGACGAATCAATATTAGAATTTCCGGCAAACGTATTGCCCTCTTTAGAAGATTGCTTTTTACTTATCCTTCTTAAATAACGATTTCATAAACGCACTATTTTAGTTTGACAATGCGCAAATATAACATTTAAAACAATACAAAATATGAATCATAAAAATCTCAATAGTAGTTAAGTATATAAATGGCCGAATAATGGTCGAACCATAAAAAACGACATGGCTATCTAACAGAAATACAATACACTAGCTCCATTTTGAAAAAATATGTCTAGTATAGTTCCTCACAAAAAAGAAAAGTATGAATAGCACTTAAAATTACATTTCCATTTTATTGTCGGACACATTTTCAGAAGTCCGATATACTATTGAAACTCAAACAGTTCTATGGAAAAAGCTAGGGAAATCCCTATTTCTGACTATCTTTGCAAAAGATTCACCAAATTAAAAACAACTATGAAGTATTTTGAGTTCACATTCCATACAAGTCCATGCACAGAAACAGTAAATGACGTACTGGCTGCCGTATTAGGCGAGGCCGGATTTGAAAGTTTTGTCGAAAGCGAAGGCGGACTGACTGCATACATACAACAGGCATTATGCGATGAAAATACAATAAAAGATGCAATAGCCGACTTCCCACTGCCTGATACGGAAATCTCCTATACGTACGTTGAAGCGGAAGACAAAGACTGGAACGAAGAATGGGAAAAGAATTTCTTTCAGCCGATTGTGATCGACAACCGATGTGTTATCCATAGTACCTTCCATAAAGATGTACCCCAGGCAACTTATGATATCGTTATCAATCCGCAAATGGCTTTCGGCACGGGACATCATGAAACGACAAGCCTCATTATCGGAGAGTTACTGGACAATGAGTTGAAAGATAAATCACTTCTGGATATGGGCTGTGGAACTTCGATCTTAGCAATCCTCGCCCGCATGCGGGGAGCACGCCCATGTACCGCTATCGACATCGACGAATGGTGTGTACGAAACTCCATTGAGAACATTGAATTAAATCACGTAGACGACATCGCCGTTTCACAAGGAGATGCCTCATCGCTTATTGGCAAAGGCCCCTTTGATATCATCATCGCTAATATAAACCGGAATATCTTATTGAACGACATGAAGCAATACATTGCTTGCATGCACCCGGGATCGGAACTTTATATGAGTGGATTTTATGTGGACGACATTCCTTTCATCCGCCGGGAAGCAGAAAAGAATGGACTGACCTTCGTACATCATAAGGAGAAAAACCGCTGGGCAGCAGTGAAGTTCACATATTAAGCATTAATCTTCCTTATCTGTTTCAAGAAGACACAGACCACGTATCTTTAAAAGACAGCATATATTTGTAGTAGAGATAAGATGTACGAGATGCTCATCTCGTGCTGTACGGCATGCTCATCTTGTTATACCCCAGATGCACATCCGGTAGCGTACGAGATGAGCATCTGGTACATACCATCCTTTAATGAAAAGAATGGTATGGTATAATATTCCTTCTGTTATGTTACCGGGAAACAGATATAAAGTATTAAGGTTTTGAATCAAACTCATTCTTTACCTGTTCGCACCATTCCCTGATTCTCTTTTCCGCTTGCTCGGATTGATTATCCAAATCGACGACCAAACCGCACCACCGATCACCACGCAACGCTCTGGAACGTTCGAAAGTGTATCCTTCGGAAGAAGTAAAACCGACCAGCGTAGCCCCGTCTCCTTCAAATACCTCGGCAAGCAACCCGATTCCGTCAGCAAAGTTTTCGGGATAACGTATCTGATCTCCTAACCCGAAGACAGCTACTTTTTTCCCTTTCAAATCCAATGTACGAAGTTCCGGCAATAACTCATCCCAATAGGTAGGAAGTTCTCCGTCAAACCAGGTCGAAGCACCTACTATTAAACAATCGTAAGCTGCAAAATCATTTTGCCATGCCTGCTCAATAGGCACCACTTCTATCCTATCTTTTCCAAATTCTTTCTGAATTTTCTCTGCCACCCAAGTAGTCTTATCAGCTTTGGTGGCATAAAACAAACCAATCTTCTTCATATACTATACCTCCATTTTATTCCATTAATATTCCAATAGCTTTTTAGCTGCCTCATAGATCTTCGCCTCATCCGGCAATATCTCTTTTTCCAGAATCGGATTGAAACCGACAGGAGTAAATGTAGATCCGACACGCTGCACCGGACCATCCAGATAACGGAACATATCCGTTCCGATCATAGCCGCAAGTTCCGCACCGAAACCGGAGAACACCTTGTCTTCGTGAACAACCAATGCTTTGCTAGTCTTTTTCACCGATTCGAAAATCGCCTCCTTATCTAATGGTATCAATGAACGAATATCGATCACTTCGACTTTCCAGCCACTTTCTTTTTCCAGTTGCTCTGCTACGTGCAGGCAGAAATGGGTAGTATTACCATAAGTAATAATGCTCAAATCCGTTCCTTCACGACGAATACGTGCCTTTCCGAAAGGAACCTCAAAATCTTCCGGAACAACAGCTGCTGCTTCTACCGAATTATATAGAGCTTTCGGTTCCAAAAACAAGGTAAATCCCTTTGAACGCATACTGGTTCGTAACAATCCGGCTGCATCATCTGCAAAAGAAGGACAGACAATACGTGCACCCGGCAACGTTGTCAGAGCCCCCTCTATATTTTGAGAATGATATAATCCACCACCGATATATCCTCCGGAAGCAAGCCGTAAAGTGATATTCGGAGCAAACTTACCGTTACTGCGCCAATATTCATGAGTACACTCCACATACTGTTCTACGGCAGGCCAGAAGTAGTCTGCAAACTCAGCTCCTTCTATCACTACATGGATTTTAGGGTCAAATCGGCTCATACCATTGGCTGTACCTACAATATAATCTTCGGCAATCGGTGCGCTGAATACACGCGCCTCGCCAAATTCCTGCTGCATGCCTTTGGTCACATTAAAGACCCCGCCTTTTTCTCTGTTAGCCACATCTTGTCCCCAGATAAAGGTATCCGGATTATGGCGGAATTCCGCTTTCAATGTTTCATTAATTGCATTGACCAGAAAAGTCTTCTCTCCTTCTTCCTGATGAGTACCTTCTTTGTATTTTTGCGGCTGATAAGGTTCGGGCATCACAAAATCGTAAATACTTTTAGGGTCAGGTTCAGGGGCAGCCAGCGCCTTGCGGTTGGCAGCAGATAGTTCCTTCTTTGATTCAGCTTCAATTTGCAGCAGTTCCTCTTCCGTCAAGCGCTTATAGCGCAATAACATCCGGCGGAACTTCATTAGCGGATCGGCTTCTTTCACATATTCCAGTTCGTTTTCATCCCGATAAAGTGTATGTTTATCCGAATTGGAATGAGAGCCGATACGAACGCAGTTAGCCTGTACAATCACAGGATTACGGGTACTGATCGCATATTCGCGTGCCTCAGTCATGGCATTCATGGAATCGAACACATCTTTTCCATTGCAGTAGATAATCTTCAGATTCTTGAAACCGGAGAAGTTCTCGGCTACTTTACGATTGGCAGTCTGCTCGGATTTAGGAACAGAGATGCCATATCCGTTATCCTGTATAACGAAAATCACTGGAAGACGTTCCAGACTAGCTCCATTGATAGCCTCGTAAACAAAGCCTTCGGAAGTAGCAGATTCTCCGTGCGAAGTGATTGCTACTCCTTTATGCCCATAATATACCATTGCTCTTGCTACACCCGCCGCATGCAGGTCATGCGTTCCGGTAGCAGAAGATATATTTTCAATATGCCATTCCGGTTTGGCGAAGTGATTCGACATATGACGTCCGCCGCTACCGGGATCGGTTGCTTTCGAAATGCCGTTCAATATAATCTCTTCCGCAGTCATTCCTGCAGAAAGCACGGTCAGCATATCTCTGTAATAAGGGAACAGGAAATCTTCTCCCAATGTGAAAACCTGACCGACAGCCAGTTGGATACCATCATGCCCCGCATAAGGAGCATGGTATGACCAACCCAAGGATTGCAGCTGGTAAGACGGCGCCTTCTCGTCCAAAGCGCGCCCCAATGTCATCAGATGGTACCACTTTTTCAGTGTTTCAACATCCGTAGTCTTTATATCATATTTCTTTTTCATAGTTAATGAAGTTCTTAATGAATGAAACAATCTGTTATCAGCCCTTCCAGTTTTCCAGGTAATCGGCAATGAAGTGCAGGAAGTTGCCTCCCAGCATACCGTCAACTACACGATGGTCATAAGACAGAGACAGATACATCTTATGACGGATAGCAATCGTATCACCTTCCGGTGTCTCTATTACGGCAGGCTTCTTCTCAATATATCCCACTCCCAAAATGGCAACCTGGGGCTGATTGATTACCGGCGTACCGAACAAACTCTTGAATGTACCGAAATTAGTAATGGTAAACGTACCTCCGTCAATATCATCCGGCATCAATTTGTTATCACGAGCCTTCAATGCCAGCGAGTCTATAGCTACAGCCAATCCGTTCAAGTTCAGATGATCGGCATCGTGTACCACAGGAACTATCAGATTGCCATCATTCAAAGAAACAGCAATACCGATATTGATATGTTTCTTAAAAAGAATATTATATCCGTCAACAGATACATTGACCTGAGGATATGCTGCCAATGCTTTTGCAACAGCTTCTGTTATGACAGGCATATAGGTCAGTTTCACTCCCTCACGACGGAAGAAAGCGTCTTTATTCTTTTCACGCCAGTGTACCAGTCTGGTTACGTCTACCTCTACTACATTGGTTACGTGTGGTGAAACCTTCTTGGACATCACCATATGATCCGCAATAATCCGGCGGACACGATCCATTTCTTTCACTTCTACTCCCGGAATATTGGCAGCTGCAGGTGCTTGTTTAGATGGAGCAGACGGTGCAGCAACAGGAGTTTGCACGGAAGCCGCCACAGGAGAAGTTGTCATAGAGCCAGCCCCTCCAGTCGAAGAAGGCATAGAAGCCGTAAGTGCATCACCGGTAGGTATCGCCGCCTTCGAGACTTCGGAAATTCCCCTTTTCTTCTTCTCAATATAATCCTTTATATCTTTCTTGCTCAACCGGCCTTCGTATCCTGTGCCTTGTATCGAATCAAGTTCTTCTTTCGGAATATTCGCACTTCGTGCCAATTGAATCACCACAGGAGAATACCAGCGTTCTTCAGCCTTTGCTACCTGAGAAGATACTTTTTCTGCATCAGAAGAAGCATTCTCCTTACTTTCTGGAGTTTCTTTTCCACTTGCAGTTTCTTCATCGGATGCCTCTTCACCTCCCATATCTACAACAGCAACCACTGTACCCACAGCGACTGTATCTCCTTCCTTAAACAGGATTTCTACTATCTTACCGGCTACCGGTGAAGGTATTTCCGCACTGACTTTCGCCGTATTTACCTCGAAGAGAACATCGTCTTCCTGAATGACATCCCCCACTTTCACAGACCAAGAGACAATCGTCCCTTCGGTTATACTCTCGCCCAACTTAGGCATTTTTATTTCGAATCTTGACATAGACAGTAAATTTATTATTCAACCTTGAACTATTAGAACAACCCGCTGAAAAAGAAAGTTTTAAGTTAAAGTATTTTTAACCGGACTCAACGACTGAATATCCATTCTTCGCAAATATATTTCTCAGTCCGAAGTCTATGGATTGCTTCCAATTCTTTCTCACTGAAAGTATCAGCACATCCCTTCTGACTAAAATATTCGAAAAGTATCGCTTTGAAATGATCAACCGTTTCCATAGGTAAGTAACGACTGATATTTGTGACTTCACTACGGACAGACGGAACAGCATACACAGATGATGCCACACCCGTCTCAATGTTCCTCTCCGGATTCAGTACCTTGTTTAAAGCGGTAAGATTCGTATCATACAACAAAGTACAATGATAAAGCACCCTGTTCTTGTGTACGCACTGGGCACTCCCCGATATTTTCAGACCATCAAGATAGATACCCAGCCGTTCATCTCCTTTTGCCGGCAATCCTATCTGTTTTAAGAAATCCAGTATCCGATGAAGATAAAGACTGAAATCAGGCAAGCGGGACACTGTTTCGATAAAAGTTAAATTGACATTACCCAAATCATGATATACAGCTCCCCCACCCGAAAACCGACGGGCTATTTGAATCTGTTGTTCTTCCGCCCATTCCCGGTTCACTTCCAACTGTACAGATTGGTGTTTTCCCATCACTACAGAAGGAGTGTCCTGCCAAAGCATGAAAACAGAATCTGTTTCCTGCTTCAGCAAATACTCTTCTGCCGCCAGATGAAAATAAATATCTGTAAAAGTGTTATGAAAGCACCTCATGATAAATCTCTCCAACCGTAGGATGGGGAAATACATTCTTCTGAAATTCCTCAACCGTATAGCCCTTCTGAATGGCTATTCCGGCAATCACAATCAATTCCGACGCTGGATTTCCAAGCATATGACAACCGATAATATGATCAGCTTCATCAAGTATCAGCTTACATATTCCATTTGCCTGTTCGTTCTCCGCAACAAAACGTCCGGAATAAGCCATCGGCAACTTCGCAACACGATAAGAAATGCCCTGTTTGGTCAGCTCTTCTTCTGTCTTACCTACGCCGGCCACTTCAGGATTGGTGTAAACGACTCCCGGCACACTGTTATAATTCATCCGGTCTTCCACTCCTAAAATATGGTTGATAGCCACTTCCGCCTCCCGAATCGCCGTATGCGCCAATAAAGAATAGCCTGTAATATCACCGCACGCATATACTCCGGGATGAGAAGTCTGAAGATATTCGTCTACTTTAACCCCATTCCGATGAAGTTCAATATTCAGCTTATCCAATCCGACATTGGAAATATTGGCTTTACGCCCCACACTGAGCAATATCTTTTCCGTTTCGATGGTAGAAGTCTTTCCATCTTTTTCTATGACGACTCCGCCAGGTTTCACTTCTATTACTTTAGTATTCAAGTAGAAAGTGACTCCACGTTTTGCATATTCCGTACGAAGCATACCACTGGTTTCCTTATCCATGACTCCCAGTATCTCCGACATCATCTCGACAACATGCACTTTCACTCCCATACTGTTGAAGAAAGAAGCAAACTCCATTCCTATGACTCCACCACCTATAACAACCAACGTTTCAGGAAGTTCTTTGATCTCCAAAGCCTCTTTTGACGTCCAGTAACTAACTTCCGACAGTCCCGGTATCGGAGGAATAACCGTGTCTGAACCGGTACATACCAGCAGATATTTCACTTCATATCTTTCTCCCTCACAGATGATACGGATCAGCCCGTTTTCTTCTCCTTCTATAAAGGCTTCTTTTTCCACGATCGTCACTCCGTAAGAGTTCACGGTCATCTTCACCCCACCAGTCAGCATTTTCACCGTTTTCTCTTTACGGCTCATTATTTTAATTAAATCAAACGAAGGAGATTCGGCAGAAATGCCATATTTGGAAGCACTCTTGATGCTATCCAGAATTTTAGCAGAATATAACAACGTTTTAGTAGGAATACATCCTTCATTCAGACATACCCCACCTATTGCCTTTTTTTCAAACAGAACGGCTCTCAGTCCGTTTGCCCCTGCCCTTTCGGCAGCTGTGTAACCAGCAGGGCCACCACCAATAATAGCTATATCAAAGTTCATAATCGTATCTTTTTAGTAATAATACGATTATAACAAATAAGAGAAGAGATTAGTTGTATGACAGACCAATCATCCTACTTGATCGTCAGCTTTTTGAGTTCTTCTAATGTACCGTTGAATACATTGAGGTCTACATCTTCTTTAATACCGGGTACATTTCCGACATCAGTATGTTGCCAGAAATCCCATTTGCCCTGATATTTCACCGAATCGACATAATAGTGGGCGATCCAATAAGGATAAGCATTGAAAATTGAATCGTCCAGATAACGGGTCTTGAACTTATAAGAAGTATAAAGAATGGGCTTCACCCCATAATGGGATTCTATACGGTCCAACCAGCGCTTAATGCCTTGCTGCAATTCTTTTTTCTCTTTTCGTCCGGTCACTTCCACATCGAGAACCGGAGGCAGGTCACCGGAATCCAGTTTGACCGTACGTATAAAAAAGTCCGCCTGTTTCAAAGCATCCGTACCGGGAATATAGAAATGATAAGCGCCACGGATAAAGCCATGATTACGCGCATTAGCAAAATTGGTTTGAAAGGTAGTATCGTTATGATCTCCCCCTTCCGTCGCTTTCATAAAAACGAAGTGCAAAGGAGTTGCCGTCTGTTTATTCTGTAAAAGTCTCCCCCAGTCTATTTTTCCTTGATAATGGGAAATATCAATCCCATGAATATCATATCCGGAAGGAATACAAACTCCATATTCCTTTAAACCATTACAAGGTTTCCACCGATAAGCATAAGGACGTATAAAGAAATAATAGAAAACCATAGAGAAACAACCGACAATTACCACAGCCAATATATTTCGAAGCCAACCGGGCATCGAATAATGCTGCTTCACCGGTGCCTTTTTCGGAGCACGGGAAGGCCTGGAAGAAGAAACCGTCCTCTTTTTGGGGGTAGTGGAAGCAGTTCTTTTCTTTTGGACAGCAGAAATCGGATTATTACGTGACGACATTTACTTTGAGTGATGAAAGTGATATAGATAGGCACGGATTACACGGAATACACGGTTTTAAGAAATAGTATAACTAAAACCGCGTCAATCCGCGTAATCCGTGCCTGAAAGAGCTCTTCATTGCAACTGCTTCTTACTACAGTCCGGTGAAGTTTTCTTATTTAGCTTGTTCCAATTGCAAAGTCTTAGTTGCCTGGTCGCAAACTTCTGTAGGACCAAAGTACTGAATCGGACCCGGATATACATAATCCGTTTCAACAGCCCAACGGTCACGCTGTGCAGCGAATGCTTTGAAAGGAGCACCATCCAATTTCACTAATGCTTTCTGGATCACCGGTTTCATTTCACCGTGGCGGCGTTCCATATTCATCATCATGGTGATAGGCACACCACCTGCAATCCATTCGGCAGCAGGAGCAGTTGTGTTGCGTACAGAAGACATATAACCGGTCTTACCGTCAGCAATCAGCATAGAAGCTGTGTATCCCAAAGAATAGCAGTAGTCAGCATCAAAGTTTGACGGAGCAGCGCAACGACCTTCGTAACCGAAGAAGTGGTGCTGTGCAGCAAACTTACCAACATATTTGCCATCTTCTTTCCAAGCAGCCAATTTGGTAGCTACCATTTCAGACAACAGTTTTTCTGTTTCGATCAGTGATACCTGAACGTTTCCGTGCGGGTCACGATCCAGTGTCAGCTGACGAGCTACACCTTCCGGCAGACTTGCATAGATAGCAGAGTTTTCCGGAGACAGCTTACGGATGATGTAATCACGTTGATGAGACTTCTTGATCTGAGAGAACTCTTCTGCATTTGCAGCCAGGAAGTCGTTCAACTCAGCGATCAGACGCTTCATAGCCGGAATAAATTCCACCAGTCCTTCCGGAATCAATACTGTACCGAAGTTATTTCCCTGTGCAGCACGGTCAGCTACCACTTTAGCGATAGATGTTACTACATCATCCAGAGACATATCTTTTTCTTCCACTTCTTCAGAAACGATACATACGTTAGGCTGTACCTGCAAAGCACATTCCAGTGCGATGTGAGAAGCCGAACGACCCATCAATTTGATAAAGTGCCAGTATTTACGGGCTGAGTTACAATCACGCTGGATGTTACCGATTACTTCTGCATAAGTCTTACAAGCTGTATCGAAACCGAAAGAAGTTTCAATCATATCGTTCTTCAAGTCACCGTCAATCGTCTTCGGGCAACCGATCACCTGTACACCGTACTTCTTGGCAGCATAGTATTCAGCCAACACACAAGCGTTTGTATTAGAGTCATCACCACCGATGATAACCAGTGCTTTGATACCCAATTCCTTGATGATCTCAAATCCCTTTTCAAACTGAGCTTCAGTTTCCAGCTTCGTACGTCCCGAACCGATGATATCGAAACCACCTGTGTTACGGTATTCGTCAATGATGTCAGCAGTCAGTTCCATATAGTTGTGGTCTACCAGACCGCCAGGACCCAGAATAAAGCCGTATAGCTTACTTTCAGGATTCAGCTTTTTGATACCGTCGAACAAACCAGAGATTACATTGTGGCCGCCCGGAGCTTGTCCGCCGGAAAGGATTACACCTACGTTCATAGCAGGAAGTTGAACAGCTTCACCCGCTTCGAATGTAATCAACGGCATTCCGTACGTGTTAGGGAATAATGCTTTGATAGCTTCCTGATCGGCTACAGATTGAGTAGCAGCACCTGCTACAGCTTTAACGGCTCCTGTTGCCAATGCTTTCGGAAGTTTGGGCTGATAAGCAGCCCTTGCGATTTGCAATGCACTTTTAGTCATTTTCTTTATTTTTATTTAAAGGTGTTAGTAAGTTTCTTGTCAAACTTGAAAAGCGTTGCAAATTTCGCATTTTTCCTCGAATTATGAAAGAGAAGCCCTCATTTTATTTCGCTGCATAGTTACAGAGGCTATTGCTTCCAGCCACCGCCAAGTGCTTTATACAGTTGTACTACGGTGATCAGTTCATCACGAATAGCGTTACTCAAACCAATTTGTGCGTCAAAATAACCACGCTGGGCATCGAGAACATCCAGATAATTGATTACTCCATTGATATATTGCAACTGCGCCAAATCCATATAACTCTTAGCCGAACGTTCCAGATTGGCACGAAGTGCGTACACCTCTTTTATCTTATTAAAGTTGACAATCGCATTACGTGTCTCTTTGAAAGCTGTCAGGACCGTTTTCTCATAACTATGTATTTCTGCTTCATAGGCCGCTTTTTTGCCTTTCAACGCAGCACGGTTCTTTCCCCAGCCAAAGATAGGAGTCAGCAACGCCCCCTCCATAACAGCATAAGGAGATTTTAAAAGTTCGGACAAGGACGTGCTCTCACTTCCAAAACCTCCTGTCAGAGCAAGACGGGGAAACATATTTGTATATGCTACTCCCACTTTGGCATTAGCAGCGATCAACTTCTGCTCCGCCTGGCGTATATCGGGACGGCGTTCTAACAAAGTGGAAGGCATTCCTACCGGAAGAGTTTCAGGAAAATTAAATTCCTGAAGCAGGCGGGAACGAGCTATACGGTTAGGGTATTCTCCGGCCAAAAAAGCAATATCATTTTCTTTCAGCGATATTTTACGCTCCAAATCAGGAACCAATGTAGCTGTACGAGCCAACTCAACCTGTGCCTGGCGATAAGAAGTCTCCGAAGTCAGTCCGCCCTCAAAACGGATACGTGCCAGACGAACACCTTCTTCACGGGCTTTTAAAGTCTGCTTGACAATATTGAGTTCCGTATCCAATGCCACCAGTTCATAATAAGCCTGCGCCACTTCTGCCACAATCGTCATCCGAAGTGCACGCTGCGCCTCTATCGACTGTAAATATTCAGCAATACTGGCTGAACGTGCCCATCGTAAATTTCCCCAAAGGTCGAGTTCCCATGAAACAAGAAACTGAGCTTCAAAAGTATCCGACTTCCTGAAGGCATCTCCTCCATGATTTTCAAGCTCGCGCTCGACAGTCACTTCACCTTTAATATCCGGAAGCAAGGCAGCAGTGGAGATACGTTTCTGAGCTGCCATTTCCTTGATGCGGGCAGCCGCTATCAACATATCTTTATTATGTTCCAAAGCACGGTCTATAAGGTTCCGAAGTGTAGAATCCGTGTATATTTCTTCCCAGTCCTGATCTCCAAAGCTAACCGTATCCTGATGTTGAGCCAGACTATCGGGTAAATGAAGCTCAGGACGGACGTAGCTCTTGCCTACTTTGCAGGAAGTCAGTATTCCTGCAAACAGTAGTATAGCAATATATAGTTTATTCAGTTTCATTATTTCTTATGTTTTAAGATTTTCGACTTTGTTTTATACACCATCACAAAGAAGAACGGCACGAGAATGATACCAAATACGATAGCGAATATCATTCCGAAGAATACGCCCGTACCAATCGCCTGTCGGCTAGCCGAACCCGGACCACTCGCCAATACCATCGGAAGCATTCCCAATACAAACGCAAGGGAGGTCATCAGAATAGGACGGAAACGTAATTTCGCTGCATAGATTGCCGACTGTATCAAGTCTTCACCTTTATCTACCTGCACTTTGGCAAACTCAACAATCAAAATGGCATTCTTGGCGGCAAGCCCGACAAGCATTACCAATCCGATCTGGAAATAGACATCATTCTCCAGTCCGCATACCCAGACTCCCAGATAGGCTCCCAAAGCTGCTACAGGCAAAGATAGCAATACAGCAATCGGCACTGTCCAACTTTCATATTGTGCGGCAAGGAAAAGGAAGACGAACAAGAACACCAATGCCATGACCATACCTGTCTGACCGCCTGCCTGTTTCTCCTGATAAGAAAGTCCGCTCCACTCCAGTCCGATATTATCCGGAAGATGGTCACGGGCGATCTGCTCCATAATCTCCATTGCCTGACCGGAACTGTATCCCTGTGCGGCAGCACCCCGGATAACGGCAGTAGTAAACATATTGAAACGCTTGATACTTCCCGGTCCTGTTGTATAAGAGGCATTACCCAAAGAAGTCAACGGTACCATAGCTCCGTTAGAAGCTTTCACAAAGAACAGGTTGATATTGTCTTTATGTTCCCGATAAGGAGCCTCCGCCTGAATATACACCTTATATATACGGTTGAACATATTAAAGTCATTCACATACACCGAACCTGTATACGCTTTCATCGTAGAAAACACATCTGCCAAAGGTACTCCCAGCATTTTCACTTTGTCTCTGTCCACATCAAAATAAAGCTGGGGAATCTCAGACTGCAAGGAAGAAGACAAACCGGTAAGTTCCTTACGTTTCGAAGCATAATACATCAACGTATCTGCCGCATCTACCAAATTATCGAAAGTAGCCTCTCCACGAGCTTCCAGCTGCATTTCAAAACCACCGGAACTACCCAGTCCCGGTATGACCGGAGGAGTAGACAGGTAGACTTTACATTCGGGATATTCTCTCAAATGTTTTTCTACCGTATCCATAATTTTTTCAATACTGGTGCTCTTTCTCTCTTCCCAAGGTTTCAGAATAACGGTCAGCTCGGCACGCCCCTGATTACTCCCTACACGCGGGCTGCTTCCGGTCACGTTTTGTACATATTCTATATATGGATTCTTCTCCAGATAAGCAATCGCGCGTTCCGTTACTACACGGGTTCGCTCCAATGTAGCTCCTTCCGGCAGTTCAAGTTCAATCTTAAAGTATCCTTGGTCTTCTACCGGCAAGAAACTGGTCGGAATAATCCGGTGAATCAACAGAATAGCAATCAATACCATACCAAAAGCACTCAAAACCCGACGAGGATGTTTGATAGTACGGGTGACGGCAGCTACATACTTATTGCTTCCGATACCCAGCCACTCATTGATCTTTCTGAATACTATATTTTTCTTCTTGCCACTATCTGGTTTCAAAATGAGCGAACACATCACAGGGCTCAGCGTTAAAGCAACCACAGTAGAAATCAGTACAGATACCACGATAGTTACCGTAAACTGACGATACAGTTGCCCGGTAATTCCACTCAGAAAACTTACCGGAACAAACACAGCCGCCAATACCAGTGAAGTAGCGATCAATGCGCTTGATAATCCGTTCATCGCTTTCTTTGTCGCCTCATAGGGACTCAGCTTCTCCGTTTCCATTATATGCTCCACTCCTTCCACCACTACAATCGCATCATCGACCACGATACCGATGGCGAGAATCAACCCGAGTAAGGTCAATATATTAATAGAGAAACCAAAAATCAGCATGAATCCGAAAGTACCAATCAGGGAAATAGGTACCGCTACCACCGGAATCAACGTAGCACGCCAGCTCTGCAAAGACAGATACACTACCAACACAACCAGCACCAATGCTTCAAACAAGGTCTTATATACCTCATGAATAGACTCGGAGATATACGTTGTCATATCAAACGGAATCTCATAACTCAATCCTTCCGGAAAATTCTCGCTGATTTCTTCCATCGCCTTCTTTACATTCTCGGCCACTTCCATTGCATTGGCACCCGGCAACATGTAAATACCGAGTACCGCTGCATTCTCACCATTGATACCACTCTCGGTATTGTATGAAGAAGCCTCCAAGGATACACGTGCCACATCCTTCAGCCGGATGATGGAACCATTGGCATTGGCACGTACCACAATATCCTCAAATTGCCCTACTGTAGAAAGACGTCCCTGAGTAGTGATAGGAATCGTTATATCCAGTCCCTGTACCGGCTGCTGACCTAATACACCGGCTGCCGATTCACGGTTCTGATCTTTCAAGGCATTCTGCAAGTCCTGCACAGTCAATCCGAAGTTAGCCAGCTTATCAGGCTCTGCCCATATCTGCATGGCATAGTAACGGCTACCGATATTAGATACACGTCCTACCCCCGGAATACGGCGAATCACATCGAGCACATTGATCGTAGCAAAGTTGCTCAGGTAAATTTCGTCAAACTTAGGATCGGTAGAAGTCAGACAGAGTGTCATTAACTGACTGGGTGCCTGTTTCTCTACGGAAATACCATTCTGAATCACTTCCGCCGGAAGACGGGATTCAGCCAGCTTCACACGGTTCTGAATTTCCACAGCAGCCAGATCCGGGTCGGCAGATACATCAAAGGTAACTGTTGCCGAGAAGCCACCAGAGTTAGAACTGTTCGATTCCATATAAAGCATACCGGGCGTACCATTGATTTCCTGTTCAATCGGAGTAGCCACCGCCTGCGACACGGTAAGCGCACTCGCACCCGGATAAGACGCACTGATCTTTACCACCGGAGGCGTGATCTGCGGATATTGATCCACCGGAAGCATGGTCAGCCCGATGACTCCGACAATCACAATCACGATGGAAATGACAGCCGAAAATACCGGCCTGTCTATAAAAAAACTAACTTTCATTGATTATTCTCCTTTTGCGTTATTCTTCATTCCTGTTGTAGAATCACCTGCCACCATAGTGGTATCCTTCACCTCCGTTTCCGGCTGACTGATCCGTACTTTCATACCCGGGGTCAACTTATGGAAACCTTCTACAACAATTGTCTCTCCTACAGCGAGTCCTCTTTCCACTACGACATTATTCCCCACTTCGGGTCCTAACTCGATAAAACGTTTCTCTACTGTATCATCTTTACGCATTGTATAAATATAAGCTCCGCCTTTTTCAATGGTAACAGCTTTCATCGGAACCACGATGGCTCCTTCACGTACGTCCAAAAGTAGTTTTACTTTGGTAAACTGTCCCGGAAGCAATACCTGTTTTGGGTTAGGCATCTCTGCACGTACGGAGAAAGTACCTGTCTGGGGATCGACCTGCGGCTCCGCAAAATCAACATATCCTTTATAGGGGTATACGGTATTATCCGCCAAAGTAATAGTAATGTTCGGTTGCCAGGAACGGGTAGAGTCCTGCTGACCGAGGTTAATATTACGTTCTTTACTTTTCAGATAATCGAGTGCCGTCATACTGAAATCGACCAATACGGTATCGCTTTTTACTACTGTAGCCAGCAGAGACTTTCCTCCCGGACCAACAAGCGTTCCCAAGTCTACATTTCTTTCACTGATATGTCCGGCAAGAGGTGAACGAACGATAGTATAGCCTAACTCGAGTTCAGCCTGCGCCAAGTCCGCCTCACTCATCGCTACTGTCGCAACAGCGCTTTCATAAGCTGCTTCCGCATTATCCAGATCCAGCTGGCTAGCGGCATTTTGTTCGTACAACGGACGGATACGTTTCAAGTCACGTTCAGCTTTCAATGCCTGTGCTTCGTCCTTTTTCAACTGAGCCCGCGCTTTGTCGGCTTTCGCACGATATTGGTCCTGATTGATCACAAACAAGACCTGATTCTTATTTACATAAGTGCCTTCGGCAAAAAGCATGTTTTCCAGATAGCCTTCTACCCTGGCACGTACTTCGACAAATTGCTGGGCACGGATTCGCCCCACATATTCTCCGAATATCTCTACATCATCTTTTATAACCGGTTCAACAATCACTGTCGGCATTTCCGGTGCAGCCTTCTGAGGTCGTGTCAGTATCCAATACACTCCCAACACAATTACCATACATACTACAGCAGCAATGGTTCTCTTTCTCCTCAGTTTCAACTCATGTTTCGAAAAGAATAATCTCATATCGAATCTTATTATTTAATTTAACTTATGTTTGTTCTACACTCTATTATGCAATACACATACCAAAATATCCTGTTTTATCTTATCTATTTATTATCAACATATTACGTTTTTCCTCTTGAAGACAGAAGTGTGGAAAACATCCTTAAAGTGTAGAATTTATCCACATTTCCGACTTTTAGAACATTTTTTATAGTTCTTGTTTCATCAACTAAACAATTTATCCCCTACATTTGTAGTTATATTGTACATCAACACAATAACATGTCCTAATGAAAAAACAAATCTTTTCAACATTAGTTTTTGCAATGTGCCTGATATTACCTTTTTCTGTTTATTCTCAGGAACAACGGAAGAAGGTCGGCGTCGTCCTCAGTGGCGGCGGTGCCAAAGGAGTGGCACATATCAAAGCACTGAAAGTCATCGAGGAAGCAGGCATTCCGATCGATTATATAGTAGGCACTAGTATGGGATCTATAGTCGGTGGACTTTACGCCATCGGTTATACTCCGGAACAACTGGACAGTATGGTACGCAAGCAAGACTGGACTTTCCTTTTGAGCGATCGTATCAAACGCAGTGCCATGTCGCTCACCGAACGCGAACGCTCTGCAAAATACATTGTTTCGCTTCCTTTTACAAAGAATCCGAAAGCTGCCATGTCCGGAGGAATTATCAAAGGACAGAATCTTGCCAATCTGTTCTCTGATCTGACAATGGGCTACCATGACTCGATCAATTTTAATAAGTTACCGATCCCCTTCGCTTGTGTATCGGCCAATGTAGTCAATGGAGACCAGATCATATTCCATGATGGCGTACTCTCTACTGCCATGCGTGCCAGTATGGCCATCCCTGGTGTATTTACACCGGTACGCAAAGACAGTATGGTATTGGTAGACGGTGGAATTGTCAATAATTATCCGGCAGATGTGGCCAAAGCAATGGGAGCCGATATTATTATCGGAGTCGATGTTCAGAATGCGCTGAAAAGTGCCGACAAACTCAACAGCGCTCCGGACATATTGGGGCAGATTGTTGATCTCACTTGCCAGACCAATCATGAAAAGAATGTAGAACTCACTGATACCTATATCAAGGTAAATGTAGACGGATTTTCTTCCGCCAGCTTCACTCCGGCAGCCATCGATTCTCTGATGCGTCGGGGCGAAGAAGCCGCACGTGCACAGTGGAATTCCCTGATTGCCTTAAAAAAAGAAATCGGTATACCGGACAATTATGTCCCCAAACAACATGGACCGTACTCTTCTCTTTCCAATTCACGGACAGTATACGTCACAGATATATCTTTCTCCGGCGTAGAGGCTGATGACAAAAAATGGCTGATGAAGAAGTGTAATCTCAAAGAGAACAGTAACATTACCACTCAGCAGATAGAACAAGCTGTGTATCAGTTGCGTGGCAGTCATTCTTACTCAAGCGCCAGCTACACACTTACCGACACTCCCGAAGGGTACCACCTTAATTTCTTGTTAGAAGAAAAATATGAGAAAAGAATCAATCTAGGCATCCGTTTCGACTCGGAAGAAATAGCATCCCTGCTGATTAATGCCACAGCGGATCTCAAAACTCATGTTCCTTCCCGATTATCCCTGACCGGCCGATTAGGAAAGCGATATGCCGCACGCATCGATTACACTCTCGAACCGATGCAGCAACGCAATTTCAATTTCTCATATATGTTTCAATATAATGACATCAACATCTATGATGAAGGTGAACGTGCCTATAACACTACTTACAAGTATCATTTAGCTGAATTTGGCTTTTCGGATGTCTGGTACAAAAACCTCCGCTTCGGACTCGGACTTCGTTTCGAATATTATAAATACAAAGATTTTCTTTTCAAGAAACCGGAACTCATTGGACTGGATGTAGAATCCGAACATTTCCTGAGTTATTTCGCTCAGGTACACTATAGTACATTCGACAAGGGATATTTCCCTTCCAAAGGAACTGAATTCAAAGCTGCCTATTCACTCTACACCGATAATATGGCTCAGTATAATGATCACGCCCCGTTCTCCGCACTGAGCGGTTCATGGGCCAGCGTAGTTCCCGTAACCCGACGTTTTTCTATCATTCCATCCATCTATGGTCGTGTTCTGATTGGAAAAGACATCGCCTATCCCTTGCAAAATGCCATTGGCGGCGAAGTATACGGACTCTACATTCCACAGCAACTGCCGTTTGCCGGTGTGACCAATATGGAACTGATGGACAATTCTATCATGATTGCATCCGTGAAACTCAGACAACGGATGGGAAGCATTCATTATCTCACTCTGACAGGTAATTATGGCTTGACGGACAGTCACTTCTTCGAAATTCTGAAAGGGAAACAACTGTTTGGTATCAGTGCCGGATATGGTATGGACAGTATTTTCGGTCCATTGGAGATTACGTTCGGATATTCCAATCAGACTGATAAAGGAAGCTGTTATGTGAATCTGGGATACTACTTCTGATTCCCTATTTCTGTTCCCGCATACATAGGACTATACTTACCATGATGAGAAAAAATTCTCACTGCGATGAGACTTTTTTCTCATCATAGTGAGAATTTTTTCTCATCGCAGCAAGAACACTTGAGAATATTCAGCATCCTAATATGCTGTTATACAAACTTTTCCCTTTTCTGCAGATAAAGTAATCCGACCATCATCCAGACTAAACTGGCGGATAAAAGGAAAATGCGGTTTTTGATAAGGATTCCCTCCCAAATGATCGGATGAACATTATCGGGAACACGAAAAGGATTCAGCAGAACGTTCCAGAAAGAATCCGGCTTACCTAAGAACATCAATGCAATGCCTATAATAATCATAAATACGGCAGTTCCGTTTCCACTCCGCGTAATGGTAGACAGCATAAAAGCCATATTTCCGAAAAAGAGTATCGGGAACATCAACTGTAATGCCATCTCAAGCGGATTGACCGGATACAGCAATAAAATGGCTATGTATGAAAAGATAATCAGAATAACAAAAATTGCCACATAAATCATCAATAACCGCACGCCCCAAACCTTATACTTATAGTCGGGGATTCCAAAGAGAATCTCCAATATCCGGCTATCTTCATCATTCTGAATGCCGAATACAGCCGGATAGAAAATAAGCAGCATAGACGGAAACATCAGGATGCTATAGATGAGTCCCTCGTTAATCTCCTCCCGTTTCCAGGCATTCTGAAACATGAAAAGAGCAAAAAAGCCAAATGCAGCCAGCAGAAACCAGAAAAACTTCCCGGCAAATATAATCTTCAGGTTATACCTGACTACTTTAGGCAACAGTTGTATCAATTGTTTGAATGTCATATCCTTCTTTTCTTTTTAATTCATATTCTTCAGCAGACAGAGATAAGCGTCTTCCAAATTAGCTTCTACCTCTACAGCCCCTTCATAAGGCTGTCCGACAGAAAGATAGCGCACCCGAATCGTATCGCCTTCCTGAATATGATGTATTACCAACGATTTGTCCAGTACTTTTTCAAATTCTGTCTTATCTATATTAAACTGCCATACTTTCCCGTTAGCCATTTCCACCATGTCCGAAGGATCACCGAAATATTTCAGTTCACCCTTATTGATCACCACTACCTGATTACAGGAACTGGATATATCCTCAATGATATGAGTGGAGAAAATAACGATACGGTCCTTACTCAACTCTACCAGCAGATTACGGAAACGGATACGTTCGCGAGGGTCGAGTCCCGCTGTAGGCTCATCCACAACCAGGATACGCGGTAAATGAAGCAGAATAAGCGCAATACCAATACGCTGTTTCATACCTCCCGAGAAAGAACCTATCTTTTCGTCTTTCCGCTCGTACATATGTACCGCTTTCAGTACATAATCCAGACGCTCCTTTCGTAACTCACCGTCTACAATCCCTTTCAGTATAGCCTGATAATCCAGAAACTCCCACGAAGTCATATTCTCATAAGTTCCGAATTCCTGTGGAAGGAAACCTATCAGACTCTGTAGCTCTTCTCTGTAGATACGTGTATCCAGACCATTGATCCAGATACTACCATAGCTCTGCTCAAAGATACCACAGATGACACGCATCAAGGTCGATTTACCTGCCCCATTGGGTCCCAGTAGTCCGAACATACCTGTCTGAATCTCGAATGACACTCCACGCAATGCTTTGAAAGGTTTGCGTCGTTTTCCAATCATAGGAACACTCTTCACCATGCGGAAATAGGAACGGCGAAGCCCTGCAAATCGTCCGGTGACACGCTCAATATTTACATCATGATCATACAGATACTGGGAAGTGACATAGATGGCAATACCCACCAGCCATAACAATCCGATCATGATGACCAGCCCGTTATTATCCAGTTTACGGAATAACTGAAACAGAATAAGGGGAGGAAGACTCCAGAATATCACCCGGTTTACGATCTTTGTTACTCGATTATCTCCGTATCGATAATATAAATAGGAACGTACCTTTCTCCACAAATACAGTATCGCTGCATAAATAGCGAACGAGAACAGGAATATCCAAAGCCTGTTATGAATGAAGAAATAGGTGAAATAAATGGCAAACAGTAAGATACCAAACTGCCATAGCACATTGATAAAGTCCTTCAGGGAATGGTATTCATTGCTCAATCCCAGACGTTTGCGTAATTGCAAACCACTGTTCCACTGACGGCTGATGTGTCCAGGCCAATCGTAGATCTTAACCAGATTGCGGACAGAAATACGAATTTCTTCATCCGGATTGATAACCTCCGCCTTAGCTCTCCGAAGACTAGTTTGCGCAAAGTATGTCATCCCCGGTATGCCTGCAATCAGTGCTACCAGATAGATTGACTGCCAAAGGATTCCGTCAGTGTATAGCCAGATACAGATTACACCGGACACAAAAAGAATCAGGTGAATGGTCCATAGTTTACGGGATAACGAACGGTACCACTGAAGCACATTTTCCAGTCCCATACAAACTGTCGGAATTAAAATCAGCGTCAGCATGGCGGAAAAGAAAAGTCCGCCTATCACTGTAATGGCAAAAGGTGCACCGATAGCCCCTGCATACTCCGTATCTCCCATAGCCAACGGGAGCATGGCAGCAATTGTGGTGATGGAAGTAATCAGAATGGGACGAATACGTGACATACCGGCAGTCATCAACGCCCTGTTCCGGCGGTATCCCCGTTTACGCAAAATGTTGGCGTAATCTATCAGAATGATTCCGTTATTGACGACTACTCCCAACAGAATAAGGAACCCTGTCAATGTATTCGCATTCATCAGACTGTTGCTCGAAAGCAATAATGCCAGCAAAGAACCGATAGCAGCCAACGGAATGGTAAAAAGCAACACAAAAGGCGTCACTACAGATTCGAAGACTGAAGCAAGGATCATAAATATCAAAAGAAAAGCTGCCAGAATAAGGAATTTGAAATCCCCGAATTCATCCTCCTCATGGAATACCTGCACAGCGACTCCGGACGGAAGATTATAACTGGCAATCAACTGGTCGATATCGGAACGATATCCTCCCAATAAATCTTTCGAAGACTGAACATCTCTCGGAAAAGCATAGTATACCTCAATCTGCTTATCTTGATTGACACGGATGATGCGCGAACGCCCACGTCCATAATTCAGAGACGATATATCTTCTAGATTGTGCATACCGCCATTGGCATTTTCTATCCGGATAGCACGCAAGTCATCCACAGTTTTCTCTTTCTGAGCTTTTTCCTGTGCCTCTTCTTCAGTTTCCTTTTCCGGTATTTCGTCACGGATAATAATATCATAAATATCCTCTCCCACCTTGAAAGTAGCTTCGGAAGAGTATTCATTATTAAGCGCAGTTAATCCGGTGGTAATATTGCCACGGTTAATATCATAGGCAGTCAGCAGAATAGGGTCAAAGTTCAGATTTATTTCCGCCTGACGGGGAGTATACGAAACATGAGTATGCTGTACAAAATCCTGTTCGTCCAACAAATAACGCACTTCCTCTGCCACCATCTGCATCATTTCGAAATCAGATCCCCTGATCACCACCCGTTCACTGTTGTCACCGATGCCCAACAAACGCATAAATCCGCCCAGACTGCTCAGAGCCGAGTTATCTCCTCCGCCTCCCATAGCATCAGAAACATAGATTTCCGCACCATTGATATTGGCAACTTTAGTCTGCACATCCGCTTTTATATCGGCTATTTTCCGTTTGGCGATCTTTGTGTAATCTTCCTGCAAAACGAGTGTCAGAGTCGCCTCTTTTTCCCGAATACGGCAAATCAGATCTTTCTTTTCCGGAAAATCCTCCAGACGTTCTTCCAGTACCTTTACAATCTTATCCGTATTTTCAAGCGTACTTCCGGTAGGCATCACGACACTGATGTTGAACCGGTCTGAAGCAACTTCTTTCATCTGTTGCACATTCAAGGTCAATGACAAAATCAACGTTGCAAAAAGCAAGATCACAGCTCCAAAGACTGTCACTCCCGGATTACGCATACAAGTCTTCAATAAGACCAGATAGACCTGCATCGGACGCTGAACGATCGATACTTTTTCATAAACGACACTGTTCCCACTCTTACTCTTCAAAAGAAGGTAAGTAATCATCGGTATAAAAAGTAAAGCTACAAACAGCGAGATCGTCAAAGTTGATATAATGGATACTCCGATATGGTGCCCGATCAGTTTTATCAGGAAATTATCAGAAAAAACGAACGGCAGGAATACAGTAATGGTAGTCAGGGTAGCCGCCACAATGGAGCGCCACACTTCTTTTGTTCCCTGCGTTACCGAACGTTCGGGCGTATAGCCGTTTCCCGACAAACGATAAATATTCTCAAGCACCACGACACTATTATCCAGCAGCATTCCGATGGCCAACGCCATTCCTACCAAGGTAAGACTATTGATAGTGATACCAAAAGCGTAGAAGAAGTTGAAAGCCGTATAGACAGAAATCGGTATGGAAAGTGCGATAAAAAACACCAGCCGCATATTCTTCAGGAAAAGCCAAAGAACGAACACAGCCAATAATCCCCCTACCAATGCCAGATTAATAATCTGGTTGATATTATTTTCCATGGTTTCAGCCTTGTTCTCCTGAATGACAATTTCCAGTTCGAGCGGAGCCAGTTTCTCATTCAGCTTTTCAATCACATCGGATACACGGTGTGAAAGTTCAATCAGATTAGCCTGTGAATCATTGATCAAAGCAACCGAGACGGCTTCTTTTCCATTCACACGACTATAAGTGGTTTCATCTTTCAAGTCAAAAAAGACGGTTGCCACGTCTTTCAGCAGAATAGGACCGGGAGCGACAACTATATTCTCCAAATCAGAGACTTTGGTATACATCGCATTGACATGGACAAAATTCTTGCTGTCGGGTTCATCTGCGAAGCCTACAAATGTCTTTTCCTGGGTATTCTGCGAAAGCAAACCGCTTATTTTGGAAGCAGTGAGGTTCAAAGCCTTGCAAGCCTCCGGATTCAGACGCACTTCAATGGCTTTCTGCCGTCCTCCGTAGATATTGACGGAAGCTACCCCATCTATATTCTCCAGATCGGAACGAACATCCTCGTCTACCAGACTCCGGACACGGTCGGTTCCTCCCGTACCACGCACCTGAAGCACCATGAAGTTATTATTCATCTGAGCAATATCCACTTTCTGTACCTGTACGGTAAAACCGGTCGGCAGGGAGGCAGCGATTTCATTCACCTTCTCTTGCAGTTTAAGACTGGTCATCTTGAAGTTGATATTCTTTTTAAAGTCAATCTGTATGCTGGACTGCCTCCTGTCAATGTAGGATTGCAGTTTGTCTACTCCACCTATCGCACTGACCGCTCCTTCAAGTGGAATAATCACTTCCGACTCTACATACGAAGGGTCCATATCCTGCTGTGACGACACCTGGACAAACAGAACCGGAAGTTCTGCGTTGGGCAGCAACTCCACCGGAAGTTGTTTATACGACACATAGCCCAGCAGACTGAGTGCAATAAACAGCATACAAATCGTTATTCTCCTATTTAGTAAAAAGTTCATCTTCAGCTGTTTTTAGTTCGGCGATTTATACGTCTTTTGATATTCTCCAAGACATAATAGACACAAGGAATAACCATCAAACTCATCAGAGTAGAAGTTATCAATCCTCCGATCACAGCTATAGCCATCGGTGAACGTAAAGATGCACCTTCACCAAAACTGAATGTCATCGGAAGCATGGCCAGAATCGTAGTCAAAGTAGTCATGATGATCGGACGGATACGCTGTTGCCCTGCTTCTACAATGGCATCAGTCAACTCCATTCCCGCCTGACTAAGCTGATTGATACGGTCTACCAGAATGATAGAGTTATTGACGGCAATACCTCCCAGCATGACAATACCGATGACTCCCATCATATTGATAGTGGTTCCGGTAATGAAGAAAAATAAGATAGCACCTACTACAGCCAGAGGAATAGTCAGCAAGATCGTAAACGGATGCAGCAAGGATTCAAACTGGGAAGCCATCACCATATAGACAAGTACAACAGAAAGCATCAGAGCAAACAACAGACTGTTCATTGATTCTTGCCGTTTTTCTTCTTCTCCTGTCACTGTGATACTGTAATTAGCAGGCAATTCAATACCTTTCACCGTTTCACGCACTTCGGCTGCTACTTTATCCAGTGATTTACTCGCATCCATATTAGCCATCACCTTACCGATACGGCTTTGATTGCGACGCAGAATCTCCTTGGGCGCTTGTCCGTGAGTAATGGTAGCAATCTCCTGTAATACAAATTCCTGTGTTCCACTTTTGATAACAAGAGCACCAAGAGAACTCAACGGGATATCCGGCACCTTTATGACAATATCACGCATCTCACCACGATATTCCATTTTACCGACTTCCTTACCGCTTAATTGCTGCTTCAATTGTTCGATTACCATAGCCACACTCAAATTATTGATACCGGCTATTGTACGATCAATCGAGATCACAACTTCCGGAGCACCGTCTTCCACGGAGGTAATAACATCATAGATTCCATTTACGCCAATCATCCGTTCCTTCACCTCTTCAGTCAACTGAGCAATCTCATCCAACTCCTCTCCTTTGACCTCCACAACAATAGGAGCCCCTTCGCTTCCTAACAGTGAACTCAGAGAATTCTCATCCTGCTGAATCGTCAGTTCCAGTCCGTCAGGATTCTTGGCCGATTCCACGAAAGACGCAATCACCTTTTCCGGTGAAAGTGTACATTCCGGTGAAAGGATCACTTTCATCATTGCTGTATTTTCTCCTTCAAATATCGCATTTTCCGAACCACTTCCCTCTCCGATATGGCTGTATACCGTACATAAAGAATCACCGCCAACAATGGTATATAACAATTCTTCCAAATTGCCTACAGCAGCGGAAGTACGTTCCATCTGTGTACCTTCGGGCATTTTGACTACAGCCGTAAACGTCTTGCTTTCCGCACGGGGCATAAACTCAGTTCCGATAAACGGAGTCAGTAACCCAGTCACGATAAGAAGCAACACTGCCATACCGATCACCAGCCAACGTCGCTGAATCAGCCTGCGAAGCACTCTGCTATATCCCGTAATACGAATGGACTTCACTTCTTCCAGCTTAATCTTCTTGCCGGAAAGCTGGATATATAACATCGGAATCACCAGGATAGCCACAAACAAAGAAGAGACCAGTGAGAAAGTTACCGTCCATGCCTGATCTTTAAACAGTTCGCCCGAAGCTCCGTGAAGATAAACAATCGGCAGGAAGACGACAATAGTCGTCAGAGTAGAAGCTATTACCGCATTGACAACTTCTGCCGTCCCGTTAATAGCAGCCTCTTTGATACTCAATCCTTTCTCCTGATTTCGGAAGATACTTTCTATGACGACAATGGCATTATCTACGAGCATACCCGCCCCGAGCGCCAGTCCTCCCAATGTCATAATATTCAGTGACAGTCCATTGAAGAACATCAGATTGAAAGTAGCCACAATCGAGATGGGAATAGCAAGACTGACAATCAGTGTTGTCCCCATCCGGCGAAGGAATACAAACAAGACTACAATAGCGAGGATAACACCCAGAACAGCACTGCTCTTCACTTCTCCAATCGCACTTTTTATAAAAGTACCCTGATTGGAAATCACCTGAAAATGATAACCGGGCAATGCATTCTCTATCACTGCCAATTGGCGGGTTACCTCATCCACCACTTTTACAGTATTAAAACGCATCTCCTTATAAATAGACAGTCCGATACTACGCTTCCCGTTAATCCGTACAATGTTCTCCGGACGAGCGTTCAAAAACTGCACAGTCGCCACTTCCTTCAAAAAGACAGGAGCTTTATTACTGTTGGCAGTCGCTGTTCCCGAAGTATTGTTTCCGGACGATTCCTCTTGTTGTATCGCTTTGTATCCGACAATCAGATTCTCAAAATCATCTTCCGAAGCAAACAAGCTCGAACTTTTCACCAGATATTGTAATCCCAGTTCACTGACCCGTCCACCGGATATGCTCTGATTGTTCGATTCGATGCGCGAAGCGATATCTTCTATTTTCAGTTGAAAAGCATCCAGTTTATAAGGATCAGTCTGAATGGTAAGAGTACTGACTTCTTCTCCCGAAAGCGTCACTTCAGCCACGCCTTCCAGACGAATCAACTCATTGCGGATATAGCTTTCGGCGATTTTCCTTAATTCCGCCATATCTGTAATACTCTGATGAGACATTCCCACCAAAACTACCGGAGACAAGTTCGCATCGTGTTGCGTAATCTTCAGTTCAGTAATATCCTTGTTCTGGGCAAACGGATTCATGGCTTTCTGCAAATCTAGAAAAGCCTCATCCATATCCTTTGTCCAGGTATATTCTACAGTAATTCGTGCCGTCCCGGCTTTAATCACGGAAGAGACCTGAGTAACATCACTCTGCCGGATCGCCATAGACTCCATATTTTTAACGAATTGCTTTTCGATCTCCTCGGGAGGACGTTCACCCGCCTTTAATTCAATAAACAGGCGGGGATTATTCAGATCGGGCAATAAATCCACACTCAACTGATCGTATGATACTTTTCCCAACAATAAGAGGGCAAATACTACCATACAAATCGTAACCGGATTGCCTACTGCAAATTTGATTATATTCTTCATAAGTATTTCCTATTTTCAAAAGATGCGTTCATATATCGCATCCATGATTTACTTTTGGATTTTGACTTTGGCGTCTTCTTTCAGTGTTTCAAAACCCTTCACTACCAAATTGTCATTTACATTAAGTCCGGATAGAATTTCGATATTATATTCATCCTCCAGACCTGTTTGCAGATTGCGTATCTTTGCCGTATTCTTTTCGACGATATATACGTATTTCCGGCGACGATTGGACAGGATTACGTCTTTAGGTATAATGATAGAACTATCAGCTCTGTCAACGATAATATCTGCTTTGGCGAACATACCCGGACGCAACTTCAACTGGTCATTATCAATCAGAATCTTTCCTTTAAAAGTACGTGTCTCTGTACTGATTGCAGGAGACAGCTCACCGACTCTCGCTTTTAAAGTATCTCCGGGGATGGTATAATGAGTAATATATACCGGTTGCGCTTCCTTGACATAACGAATGCTGCTTTCCGGCAGATTGATATCCATATACATTTTATCATAAGCCATCAGACTCACCATAGCCTTTCCCTGCTCCACTCTTGTATCGGCCGTATAGTGAGGCAAATCAACAATCACACCATCAAACGGAGCTTTCACTTTCATCTTCTCCAGATTGAGTTTTGCGTTTTCATAATCGTAACGGGCATTCGTTACTTTTACTTCCGTATTCCGCATTTCACTCATCGTCACCCCTCCTTTTTCATAGAGAGCTTTCTGCTTTGACTGTTCCTGTTCGGCAATTTCAAGACTTAGTTTTTTAGCGTCAATAGCGATTCCGTTTTCATACTCCTTGTCTTCCAGACGGATTATCAGTTCCCCCTTACTTACCCTGTCTCCCATTTTGAAAGGTTTTCCGGTTCTCGGATTAGTCTGAAGTTTATAAAATCCGCTCATTTCCGCATTCTGAGATGCACCGTAAGTCGGCTGCACTGTTCCTGTTGTATTTATTAATTTACTGATAGAACCTTTCTTCAGCTCCACGACAGATACCGGAGTTGCAATATTATTGGGTGCGTTTTGTGGTTTGTTGCCACAGCCGGTTAACAATAGGGTTGTTAACAAAGAAGATGCAATAAAAATTTGATACTGTTTCATGGTCTGCTTATTTTTTATCAATAATGTCTTTCATAGGAACAAGAGGGATATTCTTGTCGAAATCATACAATGAAAGGATTTTAAGATTAAGTAATTCTATTCTGTAATTAATCAACGCCTGCGTATAAGTAATCTTCTTATTCGAAAGCTGAGTCTGGAACTGGCTCATTTCCATACCGGTTATGTCACCTTCCCGATAACGAGTCTGATTCAGATCATAGGTCAACTGTGCATTCTGTACATTTTGCTCGGCGATCTTAATCTGAGTCCGGAGGTTTTCGAGGTTACGCCATACCTGACGAATATTCAGCTCGATATCCACTTTATCCTCTTGAAACTCAAGTTCATTAATCCGTTGAGCCATCTTTTGTGCTTTAATCCTTGCTTTCTTTTCACCCCAGTCGAAAATAGGGACAGCAAAGCTGATGGAAACCCTCGGATTCTGTGTCGGATTATTATAAACTTTATTCAGGTGGCTATTATCTCCTATCAATCCGAAAGAGATGGATACATCTCCTTTAAACTCGTTCAGCGCTTTTGTCTTAATCATATCGAACTCAAGTTCCTTGCTCTCTATTTCACGTTGACGAAGTTCCAGACGCGAACCCAATCCATGCGATATGGCCTGGTCCAGATTTACCTGAATCGGTTTAATCTCCACTTCCGCAAATACGAGAATATCTTCATCCAGCCTCATTCCGAGAGTCTGTTTGAGTTTGTCCTTCGCATTCTCCAGATTCACCTGACTTTCGTCTACAGACGAACGTGCCGTAGCCAGATTCAGTTCCGCTTGAAAGAGTTCGTCCTTCGCTGCTAAATCCGCTTCTACCTTATTCTTGATAATATCATAACTTTGCTGGGCATTAACCAGTTCTTCACGACTGATTTCCAGATTACTCTGTGCCATATAGACAGAATAGAACTGATCGGTTATACTTTTCTCCGTATTCAGTTGCTGCAAAGCATAACTGATATTGGCATTTTCATAATCATACTCTATTTGCTTGAGTTCCATTTTACGCTTGTTGTATGTGAAAATAGGCTGAGTCAATTGCAGATAGAGGTCATTGCTGAATGCCCGGTTACTAGTTTTATCGCCTTCTATAATGGAGCTGTTGTCCTGCCAGCCGAAACGGTTGATTAAAGAAATTGTACCGTCTGTCCATAGAATGGGCTGATCGACCTGAAAGGTCCCGCTGGTATTGAATGTTTCATTCGTGTACCATTGTGACAGACGATTATCGAAACGCCTGTTCTTGTTATAGTCCACCGGGTTCAGATTTAATGAAAATCGAGATTTTAATGAAGCCTTCTGCGCCAGCAGATTCTGCTTATATCTCTCCAGATTCATGTAGGAACGGCGAAGAGAAGGACTGTTCTCCTGCGCAATCTCCATTGCCTTGTCAATCGTTAAAGGAATTTGTCCTTGTGATGTCAGGGCAATTCCCGTAAAAGTTACGATTGTCAGCAGCATTCTTTTTAATAGTAGTAAGTCACTTTGCATATAGTTTGCTGTTTTAATAATTATCGTTTCACTATTTTCACTGCGTCGGCTGTCACAGAGCGTAGCTTACATTCATCCGTCAGCACGACACGAACCGTATCGGCACTAAAATAGTAAGTACCGAGTTGTTCCCAACCCTCATTGGCTTTTCTCAGATTGATATAGGCATCTTCCATCTCACTGTCGTATGCCACCCTGAAATGATATTCACCCTGAAGGCGGTCATTCCATCGCAGCTCATCATCCTTGAATACATGATAATAAAGCTCATATTGACCGGCTTCCGGCACAGGAATTTTCCATGTAGCCGTCTGACTGCCGTCTCCACTCTTAATCACATAGGCCGAACGGATATATTTACCATAATATTTAGCATTGGTGGTGGCCGTCCATTGTAAAGGCGCACGCCACCAGGATATGCCCGAATATTTAAAGGAAGTATCCTCCACTTTATCCAGCCATTTAGGCAGAAGTCCTACGACAGCAGGGGTAGAAAGTACAAAGAGAGTGGAATCTTCATTATCCACAATAACCTCTCCCGGCATTTCTAAGGATGATTCCGGCAAGGTATAGATAGTGTCCTTGACTATTTTATTCCGTTCTTGTTTTACATTACCAATGGATTGCCGTATCATATAAGGAAGATTGCCGGAAACCATCGTATTGATTTCCACATCACGTATCTGTTCTTCCCAGACAGAAACAAATTCTTTGCTTGTATGGGCAGCTATCTCTACCTTTTTTCTGGCTCTAGGATCTTCCATCGGTTGATACCACCAGCCATTTTGAAGAACGTTCATCTGAATGATTCCGTCATAATCCGAGTTATTGCTCACCAGTACTTTCAAGACAAAGAATTCTTCTCCTCCTTTATTGACAACTTTGGTCAGTTCGGGCTCTCCGATCGAATAAAAAGGAAGAGGCGTCAACTGTTCCCATTCTTTCAAATATGAATAAAGATCCGTCCGGCTCATTTCTCCCAGAGTATCCAGCATATTTTCGAACTTTATGTTCAGAAATGTATTACGCTTCAACATCGCATATAGTGAATCCCGGAAAGCATCTACGCCCATGTTTATTTCTGACCGGGCAAAAAGACGGCTTGCCTCCAGTCCTACGATATTATTTTGCAGATTACGCTGTTCCACATCAGCCAGCAACTCCTTGAACGTATGCTTTTCCAGCAGCAGGTTGGCCTTTTCATTGTTACTAAGCCCATTTATCTGACGTTCCCATCCTTCATTTTCCGACTTCTTTTGCAGATATAGCTCAATAGCCCGATTGGCAACAGGCCATTCCGAAGAGTAAATATTGTAACGGAAATTATAAATCTGCGGGAAAAGGAAATAAGGATTTGCCGTAGACGAAAGATTTCCCCGTCCTCTACTACCCGACGAAAAGTTATAATCGCCTTCTGTCTGCAAAAACATCCAGACAAAGTTACTAAAAGTCCGCATCTGGGCTTCCTGCAGACTGATTTCATTATTTCCCGACCACCGGATATGATTCTTCACCTGCCTCTTCACATCCAGTTCCCAGAATATAGCTCCTTTTTCGGGGAACAATACCATTTCAGGTTGTACTGTCTCCTGCGCTTGCGACCAGGCACGTTCATAGCTGGCAAATTGCACAGGAACTTCTACAATAGAAAATCGCTTAAAAGGATAATCCAGTTTATATTGCCGTGCCAGTTGCTCTTTCACATTACGTATCAGCCAGGGAATGGTATCGTGAATAGAATCAAACGAAGCAGTAAAATAGTCATGGTCCCTTAAATGCCAAACGCTATAAAGAATGCTGTCCGCATAAGCACTTTTTTGCTGATAGTCACCTATGACCAACGATAGTGTCTGAGACGGATAATCTCCTTTAAACGAATACACTCCTTCTTCATCACACTTTCCTTCCCCTTGAGAAAGAGGAACTAACCCCGGTAGAGGCTTGACCTTCAAGCGATAATTACTGAAATAAGTTTGCTGCCAGTCAGGATTTTTATCACTATAGCTTGTTCCTGCACGGGGATACCAATAAGTTTCAGGGGTAAGCATCAGATAATTTTTCGTCTGAAAACTATACTGCTTGTCTATGTTGAACAGAAACTTTTTATTGGAAGCTTGCAGCACTTCGGGAGGGATATCCAAATAACAGAATGAGTTATCTATCTGTCCGTCATACCTGAATGTTGCAGAGATTGTATCGCCTTTGGCATGCTTCGTGCCGAAATCCACCAATACTATTTGCTTGTCACGTTTAAACTTGAGTTGCTGTCCGGCCGAATGAACGGAATGAATGGTTAATCCCGGATTCAAACAGAAGGTGAATACGGCAGATGAGTCCAATGCCACTCCTTTCACAGTTACTTCCGACAGAAAATCTTCAGGATGCTGCTCTACAGAAAGATCATATTCATGAATGAACATCTTCGGAGTAGAAACATATTGGTTGTTGATCTTCGTATAGGTAGCGCGTATATCACTTTGATATAAAATCGAATGTATATGCCAATAACCGCATACGAAAGCTAACATGAGAGTACAAAAAGAAATAACCAGCCACGGATAATTACTGTGTGATGAATTCGGCAGACGCCTGAACAGGGAAATCGTGAAAAAGACAAACGCCAGTCCGGCAAGAAAATAGATGCCACGATGATTTAAAATCACCTCCCAGTTGGAAAAACCGACAATGCTGGACTTCACCAAAGGAAGACTATAAGCCATATAATCGAAAAGATAATAAAGCTTATCTTCAATATAGAAAACGGTAAGTCCGATATATCCTAACAATAAAACGAATGTCAGTGCCTGATTTTTCAATACCAGCATCAGAAAGATAGCCAGGCCGATGATGAAAATCAGCGTAGGGACACTGATCAACAGAAAATAAAGCAAGTAAGCCATCCAGTCCACTTCTCCCAATGTCAGGTTGAATGCAGCCGTAATAGCCATAATAATGAGATTCAGCAACAAAAAGACGCGCAGATTTCCCCAAATCTTACCGATGACGTATTCAGCATTGCTTAATGGACGGACATAAAAGACTTCTGATGTATCCAGCTTTTTATCTCTTTTCAGGAAGTCGGATGCCAGAAAGATAGCAATAACAGCCTGCCCTGTATTTAGCAACAGTAAAATTAGATAAGGAATGTTCGATGGAATGGCTGTAGCAATCCAGAAGCCTCCGCTATCTTCCGATACGAACAACTGGAAATTGAAAAAAGTAATGATAGTTACAGCGAGTACCGTGAATACTCTGAAGAACCAGCTTCTGATTAATAATTTACTTTCATATTTTGCTACCGATTGTATATTAGATATAAAGGTCATATCAGCATATCGTGTTTAGTCGTTTGTCCAAAGGTTTAATTGATTCTCCATATAATATACATAGGCGTGTTCCAGATTAGGGGGAAATGGTTCCGCTTCGTATCCTTCTACTTTATCGGCAACCACCTGTACTTCCCAGATTGTCCCCGATGGAATCGTGGAGATCACCGGATATTTTTTATCGATCTCATGCAACTGATCTCCCGCAGCCCTGATTCTCCACACTTTACCCTCGGCTAATTTCAGCATATCTTGCGGAGAACCGTTGAAGGAAACTTGTCCCCGGTTCATTAACGCCATATTGTTGCAGGTACTGGATATATCACCGACAATGTGAGTAGACAAAATAATAGTCACGTCGTTCTCACTGACCTCCGAAAGAAGGTTACGGAAGCGAATACGTTCTTCCGGGTCAAGTCCGGTAGTAGGTTCATCAACAATGATTACCTTAGGATGATGTATCAGCGCTTGTGCAATTCCTAACCGCCGCTTCATACCTCCCGATAATTTATTGGCATATCGTTCGCGAACATCGAACAACCCTACGTTTTCGAGCATTTCATCCACAGCCTGTTTTCTCTGCCTGCTATGGGTCATACCGGACAGACGCGCCGCGTAATCAAGAAACTCATACGTTTTGTATTTGGCAAAAAAACGAAAGTCCTGAGGAAGATACCCCAGAATACCGCGTATTTCTTTCCGCTGCTTCATTAAATCATAACCGCAAATTTCTACTTGCCCGGAAGTTGGTTCCATAAGGGCTACAAGAATACGCATTAAAGTAGATTTGCCGGCGCCATTGGGTCCTAATAAGCCAAACATCCCTGCAGGTATTTCCAGATTGACATCTTTCAAGGCATGATTTCCGTTTGGATAGATCTTATTAAGGTTCTTAATAATTATGCTCATGACATTTTATTTGTCCTATGTTGTATTGGGTGATAAAGATAGGCTTTATTTACAGGATACAAATCATAATTATAAACATTAACTTATATTAGTAGAATTCTGTCTAAAATGAACATTCAACAAACATCCATATATCTCATAAACGAAAAGGAAGAAACCACTTCACAGTGACCTCTTCCTCCTCATATCCCATATGATTATTGCCCAACAGGGTTTATAAAAAAGGGTTTTATTAAAAAAGGGTTATTTTTATGATCTTAATTATTTATTAGTTACTTCCACCCTTACCACCACTATGAGTAGGATTAGTAGTCACTGTCTTATACTGATGATCAGTTCCGGTATAGCGTGTTGCAATTACTGAAATCTTCACATCCTTATTATTATACTTCACTGTGGTCGACAATGTAGTAGTACGAGTCTTGGCATAGCAAGTATAAGTCATTGTTGTATAACCGTTCACATTTACAGTATTATAGGTACGAGTTGTTTCTGTAATACCTGATGCCGATCCCATCAATGAGTATAAACGAGTTTTGAAGAAAGCTACCATAGCATTAACTGTTTCTGGTTTTGCACCTGACAAAGCTTTTTCTACAGCCGCTTTAATATCCGCATCTTTACATTCCCAACCCGACTTTTCTTTATAAGTCAATGCAATTCCTGTTACAGCTTTAGGATTTTCACTGTTATCACGACTTGCCTGTCCTAAAATCTCACTCTTCACTACATTTTCAGTACTAACTTTACTAGTGACTTTATTTTCCATAGCATAGGAAGAGAAATGCTTAACTTTAGTTGTGTAGCTACCTGATTTCTCATCATAAACAACTTTATTAATGTCCTCTGTTTGTGGAACCCACTTTCCATTCTCCAAATAAGTAAGTACCATATCATCAGCGAAAGTCAAGCCAGGAATAGGATTAGGAATAGAAATAGTTGGATAGTGGTCTTTTGCAAATGTCAAACCACTAGGTTCAAAGTGTGCTGCCGCCAAAGGTATGGTCTTTTCTACTTCTTTATTCTCTTCTTCTTTCTTCACTTCTGTAGTCACAGTTTCTGGGGCTGGTACATACGTAGTTACACTGACTTCAGCATTACCACCTTCCAGAACGTCTTCATTACCTTCTGTCTGAATTGCCCCAGCTGGGATTTCTAATTCAGGAGTTACAAGAGGAAGATCTTCTTTCACATCCTCCGGTTCAACAGTACCCGGTTCTTTAACTTCCTCATTCGAAGCACTCTTATCTTCTACCTTAACCTCTTCTGTATTACCATTCTCTCCAACTTCTACAGTCGTAGGTTCACTTTGCTTAGTCAAAGCCACAGCAACAGTCACCACACTACGATTTTCCGCATTAGCAGCAATTTCTACAGAAGTACTTTGAGCAAGATAACCTTTAGGAGCAACTTCTACAGAATACTTACCTACATTCTTCTCTGTTACAGAGAACTTACCATCTTTGTCAGTCTTAATTGTCTCAGTACCAATTTTTACATCAACACCAGACACACCTTTCCCGGCATCCGTCACAGTACCCATAATGTAATACTCAACAACCGGAGCGGGAGTTTCAATCACTTCACCTGGCTCTTGCTTTGGTTCATCGTCATCATCATGACAGGAAACTGTTACAAAAGACAACACACCGAAGGCTATCGCCAAAGAGCATGCATACAACCATTTTAAATTTCTCATAATTGTTCAATTTTTGTTTAAATTACTAATATCAACTCTTATTTAAGTTTTGTCTTTTCATTGGTACGAATCAAATAATAACGGATATAATCCGGCTGCCAGAAACGGCTGTTTTCAGCAGATTTCGGTTCGGTTCTATAGCTTACCCCCAAAGCACGGCGAGCAAATTCATTCCCACTACGCATGTCATATTGAAAAGCGAAATAATCCGGAAGCATCACACGTACCGCGTGACGACTACGCTTCTTACCCGGCAATGGAATCGAAAAATGAAATCCGGCATTTGTTTCTCCATCTGTATACATGCCATAAATTCCCACGACATATTCACCGAAGTAACGTGAAAGAATTCCGCATACCCCATAATCTCCATATATAAAACGTCCACCGCTAACTTTCAATTGAGTATTCACTTGTGGAATGAAATAACCTACGCTAAGCTGTCCATTCACTCTTTTCCATTTACTCATTCCCCAGTCGTTGCCATATAAATGAGACGAACCGGTTATACCACCTTCTCCTTCTACTGTCCAACGGCCGTCAGAAGAAAAATAACCAATACCGGCTGCGAGTCCCTGACGATCATCCGAGAAATTTCCACCAGTCAGGTATCCCTTCCAATGATTATCCAGACGAAATTCCTGGCGCAATGTCAAATACCCCGGTCGGATGCAATCCCATTTGCCCGGCTCATTATTGACGATAGGTAAGCAAACCTGCAGCCTCAATGAAGCACCTTTCCAAAGTTGCATTTCTACAGCCGGTTGCAATTCAAAAGCTGCTTTATATAATTTGTAAGTAACATTATTAACTAACATTACCCCCGGATAAACCACTACGTCCACTTTCCCAAAAGTAGTAGACTCTCGTTTGGTTCCTTTTAAGGCCTCCATTGCAGTTTTGGTGGAAATAGTCATCTGCATACTACGGTAAACTCCATCCAAATCACATTTTCCCGATTGATAATCCTCAATCAGCTTCGCAGGCAAAGTGATACAAAGTTGCGGCAAAGCATTATCCAATATGACCAACTGCAATGTAGAGACTTCCGGAAGAGTGATCAGGCGACGTATTGCAATGCCTATACCATTATAAGATCCCCTATATACGGAAGTCTCAAATGCTGCCGTAATCGTATCCTGCTTCTGTGCTACAGATATATTTTCCATTTGCAATTCTTTCAGGACTTCAGATATCCCAGCAGATTGCGCGTCCACACTTTCCAAAGTGCAGCAACATATTATATATAGTATACTAAATACTCTTTTCATCTTCTTAATGTATTAATGTACATTCATAACGCAAACCGGCAGAAACACAGGTAAATTCGCGCGTAAACACATGGACGGACAAACGTTTCCAAAAACGTATTGCTCCACCCAAATTCCATCCATTGGTATCATACTCTGCCATCAGCTTTAACTCACGGCAAAAAGCGGGAGTATAACGAATACCACCAAAAGGGCCTTTCTTGAAAGCCGGTTGATTGCCCTGATGAAAATACCAGCCTGCTGTAACAGCCAACTGATGACCTTTGCAGAAACCAAACGTCTTAGTTAAGACACCATAATAATCTCCCCAATACTGAGTAGCCTTTTCTGTAAAAAGATCATCAGCACCAATTACCACAGCAGGGAAATAACGGCTTTCTTTCAATGGACGAATACGGATAGTATTGGAACGATCTTGGTTGTGATAACCGACTCTGCCATTATATGTTCGCATTTTGAGTAACGTCATACGGTAAGTCAGTTCAACAAAAGAGAACAAAGACATGTCTACGGAGTAATTCATGGTAGGATAGTTAAACTTATTAGGCGTAACCTCTTCAGGAAGGAAGTTTGCGCTTCCCATAAAGGTTCCTGTTTCCTGCATCTCGGCTGTAGGTATCATCATCTGCCCAGTTGCCCCAAGAGCATATTGTGCATGAATCCGGCTTGTTGTCAAGATTAGAATCAGAATTAATACAACACCCTTTAATGGAATAAATCGCATATCCCCCAAAATAGCTTCAGTTTGTTTCATTTTTTATCTATGTATATTCCTAAATAGAGACCTTACCCCAATTTGATTCATAAATCCTCTATTTTTACCATTCTTTTTTCTGTTACTTCTTAGGTAACGGAAAACACAGGAGGGAAGGGAAAAATCTCTTAAAATACGAAAGATAGGACATGCCAAGCCACCAAAGGAAGCTCAGTCTAAGCGTAGGGTGAAATTTCTTTGATTATGGGACGTAAAAATCTTAGAATATGAAGAAAAGGGTTCTTTCATGTTCCAGGCTATTTTTATCTTATTTTTGAATCAAAAAAGAAAAAAAGGATAGTTTATTTGCTTGTTATTTATTTTTTTGTCTATCTTTGTGCCATTATTATTTCCGTTACCTAAGAAGTAACTCGCATATATTTATACTGATTATTAATACTTTGTATCATTTACACGTTTTACCAAGCAATTCTTTACGTAAGACAAATTCATTCTATTCACTTCAGTACGTTCTTTCAAAGCAAAGCCTTTAAGGTAGATTTGTGTTGTTTTGATTGATTTGTGTCCCAACGATTCGCTGATCATTTCAATAGGAACTCCGCGATATTTCGCAGTAGTAGCCCACGAATGGCGAATGGTATAAGAAGTGACAGGAGAAGTCAGATGCAAAGCCTTTGCCAGTCCTCTCAAATGGTTATTGAAATTCCGGAGGGCAGACTGGTATTCCCGATAAGCACTTTCATCTTTCCGCTTTTTATCACCATTCAGAATACTAAATAGATAATCAGGGCAATCCGGATAAGCAGGCTGCCTGTTCCAAAGCTGATCAATCATATCTTTAGCGGTATCCAATATTTCCACACTCATCGGAGTCTTCGTTTTAACACGATTATAATGAAGAACATTCCTGTCTAAAGACGACTTCTCCAAATGCGCCAAATCAGCAAACGACATACCACAGAATTGGAACATCAAAGCAGCAATCGCCTGTGTACGTCGCAAAATATCCGATTTAGGATCTCCGTATAAAAGCTTATGTAACTCAGTTGCCGGCAAAGCCTTCTTTTGACGGACATCCACTCCCGTATACACCCCGTGAAACAATCGGTGAACATAAGGAGCCCTTCCCGATTCTACTCCACGATTATAAATACTACGCAGCATACGCATATACGTCGAAACCGTATTAAGCTTCAAGCCACGTTCATAAAGATACTGCCCGTAACACCGTAAGTGTTCGCGGGTTACTTGTCCGAATGACACGGTAGGTGTGCCACAAAACCCTCTAAAAGAAAGAAGTGCATTTTCATACACATGCGCAGTAGAATAGCGCCCCTCTTTTCGTAAACGACCGATGTACATCTCAGCGCATCGGCTAAACCCATTTTTTTTCATCATTTATACACTAGTTAATTATATAAATCACCTTCTCAGATGAGAGAACAAATATACTTCCTCTTAGGATTTTAACCATCACAAGAATTATTTTATTTCGAACGAAAATCAGAAAGCGACCCTCACTCACGTGAAAGTCGCTTTCTGATTTTCATAACTTAATGAACAAACTAATAAATAATTAACCTTTTCTTAAAAATCTCAAACATTATATCTTAAACGGTTGCATCTTCAAATATACCTTATAGTCTTTAATCATCCCCGTTTTACCGGCTTCAGCCCTGGGTAAATAAGAGAATCCCGTAATAACTTTATCTTCACCAAGATCTATCACAATCTGATGAGGAAATGCAGGTTTGGAAGAGGAATAATTGGTATGCCAAAATGTTGATTCCTGCAAATCAAAAACATTTGTTGCAATATTGTTCGCGGCATCCGTCTCCTCACTATCGGCATAAATCACTTTCCAATGCTGACGGGATACCGGTTTGCCATCTTCGCCCAACAACTCCAATTCTGCAATAGCCGCAAAATCTTTCCCATCATGGGCATTCAAAGCCTCCAGACAGAAGAAACGAGTCTCCACCTTCTTACCGAATTTCACATGTTGCCAACCATTGCCTGACTTAAATATCCCTTGATAAACAGGAGTTTCATTTGTTAAGTCCAAGTTCTCACCCATCTTACGATGAGCATAAGCTCCGTTACCACGTTGTACATCCAGAATTGGTTGACGCAGACCTTCAGTTTCGGCTTTTGAAGGACCAGCCATATCCAATATAATGATTTCATTCTCTCCTTTCTTCAACCAGCAGCCCGGCACATATAAGGTCTGTTGAGGTCCGATTTCCCAATAACGACCAATCGCATGACCATTCACCCATACCATACCTTTACTCCAGTTCATCATATTCAAGAATGTATCCCCTAACTCATTGAGGTTAAACGTCGACCGGTAATAAGCCGGTTGATTGCCAGCATTCTCCTGTTGTTTATACTGCTTATCACGGGCAAAACTATAATCTACCGGAATAGTATATACCTTCCAGTCCTTCACTAGTTCAACTCCTTTATCCGATTGCAGTTCTACTTTCTCGGTAATACCTTTCCAGTCATAAATACCTTTGCCGAAATTCATTCTTCCCATTGCTTCCACCAGAATATCCAGTCGGTCACCTTCTTTCAGTCGTGGTAACTTTACTACACCTTCCCCCTTCAAACGGCTCAGAGTAGCGAGTTTCTTACCATTCAAAAAGACTTGTGCCCAGTCATGAGCTTCTGTGATCAGTAATGTCTGTTCTTTATCAGAAGCGGATAATGAAGTCCGATACAGAATACTACCCCATCCCTGATCAAAAGCTTCCATTGTCCGGATATCCTCACTCTCTTTGGGGTGAGGCAGATTATCAAACAAGACTGCCACTTCAGTCATTTTAATAGCAGGAATAGCTATAGTCGGTATCGAATCCGGAATTTCCGGCAAGGTTTCACCTTCCGGCAGGTAGTTACCAAGCAGATTCCGTACTTCCAGATATTTAGGAGTCACTTTACCGGATTCATTGATAGGAGCATCATAATCATACGATGTGCAAGTCGGTGAAAAGTTCGGGAAATTCGCGCCTCCCCAATGCCCGAAACTAGTCCCTCCATGAGTCATATACAAGCTGAAAGAAATATTGCGGTCCAGCATTTCCTTCATACCTTTTACCAATTCTTCGGCACTTCTTGTTTCATGCTTGGCTCCCCAATGGTCAAACCATCCGGACCAAAATTCACTGCACATTAATGGAGTGTCCGGCCGTAGTTCTTTCAACCGTTTAAACTGCTCATCGATGTTAGCACCCGTACCGAAATTAATAGTCCACAGCAAATCATCCAGTGCATTATTCTCAAAATTCGAGTTCCAGTCACACTGGAATAAAGGAACACCTGTAAAACCGGCTTGTTTTACCATGTCACGGATTTCGGATATATACGGCTTATCGATTCCAAATGCTCCATACTCATTCTCCACCTGTACCATAATGATATTCCCTCCTTTACTAATCTGAAGATCAGCCAGCTGTTTGCCCACTTCGTTCAAAAAGAGTTTCACACGTTCCATGTAGTATGGGTCTTGCTCGCGAAGTTTGATATCCTTCTTCTTCAGCAGCCACCAAGGCAAGCCGCCCATTTCCCATTCCGCACAGACATAAGGGCCGGGACGCACTATGACATACATCCCATTCTCTTGAGCCAAACGGCAAAACGCAGCTATATCTTTCTGTCCGGCAAAATCATACCTTCCTTCTTCCGGTTCATGAAAATTCCAGAACACATACAAGCAAATCGTATTCATACCCAGTGCCTTGCACATTTTAATACGATGTTCCCAATATTCTTTCGGGATACGCGGATAATGAATCTCTGCCGCTTTTACAACAAACGGTTTTCCATTCAGCAAGAAAGTATTCTTCCCCACTTCAAATGTGCCCTCCGAAGATTGAGAGCATGAGCTGCCAAGAACAGCCACTACTAAAATAAGTAAATACAATAAAGGTTTCTTCATTTTCTATCTATTGTTTTCATGATATATCTCATATTTAATAAAGAGAATTCACTATCGGCTAATGTTTCCATTCAACCGACAGCGAATTTGAAAATAATCCAAGTGTTCCTAAAAACTAAAATAATACCTATTGAAAACTGAGTACGGTGCAAAGATGAGGTATTATGCGTAAACAAAGGTCCTCAAATAAGTCAAAAGGGTATGAATATCGTTCAAATGAACTTTATTTATCATTTTATGAACTCTTTTTACAGAAAAAATCAAGATATTTGCAAGAAATACCATAAACACTAAAACACCTCATAACGGGAGACCTTATGAATAAAACGACTTTTATACTACTAATAACATTAATTATATCATACATCAATACTGCTTATATTCAAGCACAGACTCAACGTGTCACAGTACAGGGGACTATTCTGGAAAAAGACACCCAGTTCCCTGTTGAGCAAGCTACCATACAACTGTTATCCTTGCCCGACAGTAATTATGTAAAAGGCATTTCCAGCTTGGAACAGGGAAAATTTTCACTCACAACTCTCCCGGGACGTTTTTTGCTAAAAATTTCTTTCATAGGCTTCACTACCGAATATAAGACTCTGCAAATAAACACAACCCAGACTATTATTCAACTAGGCAAAATAGAGTTGAAACCCGATGCTGTACTTCTTAACGAAACCGTCATTGTAGCCCAAGCCCCGCCTGTTGTCGTCACAGGTGATACAACCGCATATAATACTTCCGCTTACCGTGTCAGTGAAGGTGCTGCACTGGAAGAACTAGTCAAAAAGCTACCCGGAGCCGAAATAAACGAAGAAGGGAAATTAATCATTAATGGTCAGGAAGTCAAAAAAATCATGATGAACGGAGAAGAATTCTTCCTTAACGACCCCAATACGGTTTTAAAAGAACTGCCAGCCGATATGATAGATCAACTAAAAACTTACCAAAAAAAATCAGACATGGCACGTATCACCGGAGTTGATGACGGTAAAGAAGAAATGGTACTCGACTTACGCGTAAAACCAAGTATGAGAAAAGGATGGAATGGTAACTTTGAAGCAGGATATGGAAATAACGACCATTATAGGGCAAAAGGAATGGCCAATCGTTTCAAAAACAAAATGAACTTATCAATCAATGGTACCGCCAACGACAATGGGATTAATTCCAATCAAAGAATAGGTGCCAACTATTCTCAGAATACTCAGAAACTCAAATATGGAGGTAGTATTGAAGTCCGGGAAAATAAACGCAATTCATGGAGCAAGCGTCATACAGAATCTTTTTTGTCAGACAACACTTCTCAGTTTTCCCTGCAGAACAACCAATCCGATGGAAAGACAAGTGCTATTTCCGCTAATTTTCGTTTCGAATGGAAATTAGACAGCCTCACCACTATTATGTATCGACCGACGTTTAATTTTTCCAAAGGAAATTCCAATTCAGGCAACTTCTCAGAAACGCTCAACAACGAGTCAACTCCTATCAACCGGAAAGAAGCCACAAACCGCCAAACGAATGACAGATTCTCCACCAATGGCTCTTTGCAGTTGAATCGCAAATTGAACAGTAAAGGAAGAAACATCGCCTTACGTCTTTATTACGATCTGGATGACGGCAATTCCGATCGATATAGTCTTTCGAATACTTATTACTTAAAGTATGGTGATAGTATAAAAGCTTTGAATCAATGGATTGAAAAACTTGACAATAACAATAAATATCAAGTTCAGATAACATATATGGAACCTGTATTTACCAATCGGTTTATCGAAATTAATTATAGCTATCAACACCGTTCCTCACTCTCTGAAAAATATGCCTATGACTGGGATAAACAAGAAGATACATACAGTCAATATCCTGACACAGCGCACAGTGATTGCTACAAAAATAAATATTCCACTCACCAAACCGGCATATTTTTCCGTACTATCCGCACCAACTATTTTTATAATATAGGTATAGAAGTTGAGGCGCAAAAAACGGCCAATAAAAGCTATATGCGGGACACGACCTTTGAGTATTTATCCAGAAATGCAATAAACTACTCCCCCACCATAAACTTTAAATATACCTTCTCTAAACAAACAACCTTAAGAATAAACTATCATGGGAGAACAGCACAACCCAGTATGACCGACTTATATAGAAAAAAAGATATTTCTGATCCTTTAAACATACGGCTCGCTAACCCCGAACTTAAACCATCATTCAATAACAACATATCAGCTACATTTAACACTTACTTTACTGAAACATCCCGCAGTTTCAATGCTAACCTCTCCTATAATAATACAATGAATAGTACAACACGTATTGTCACATATGACGAAAATACCGGAGGACAGACTACCCAACCGACTAATGTGAACGGGAACTGGCGAATAAACGGTTCGCTTACCTTCAGTACTCCATTATCCAACAAAAAATTTACAGTAAATACACACACCAATACAAATTACGGCAACTCTGTCGGTTTTACTGTGCTCAACAAAGAGTCAGATGCAGTTAAAAGTAATACAACTAACCTCTTTTTATCAGAACGTTTAAAAGGAAGCTACCGTAGCGACCTGATTGACTTTGAGTTATCTGCAGAAGTCAGATATCGAAAATCAGAACATTCTATCAAAAAAGAGAACCGACGGGAAACATTTGATTATACATTCGGAACTGAAGCAAACTTAAACTTACCTTGGGATATAAAAATCTCATCCAATATCAATTGTAGATTAAAAAGAGGATATGGCGGTAAAAATGATACTAACCGCACCCTATGGAACGCACAAATATCGAAAAGCTTCCTCAAGAAGAAAAAGGCAACCGTCCGATTTCACCTATATGATATACTTCGTGAGAATGAAAGTTCGGAACGTTCCATTTCCGAGAATTCTATCACCGACAGAGAATCCAGTACATCTAACGTATATTTTATGGCATATATTGCCTATCGGTTCAATACCTTCGGACAAAAAAGAAAACGACAATCGGTACAAAACTAAAATTATAAAAGAGGAGGAAATGATGTATCCACAACTACATCATTTCCTTTTTGTTCTTTAAACATGCTGAGTAACATTGAAAAAAGTCATATTGCAAGATATCAGAGATTCTCAAAAGGAGTTCGGTATCAATACTTGACTTCCCGAAGATTTTATACACATTGGTCCGCGCACAACAAAGCTGTTCTGCAAACCAAGTGACAGACAATCCTTGTCGATGTAGTTCAATTTCTATAAGCCGGCCAACGTGTATCATATTACTCTTGTGGAATAATTAAGAAACTGAAACCACACGCTCCTCCTCCGCCATTTTCCAATCGCACAAGAATACGGTTCCACCCTTGACGGAACTGGAAAGGAGCAATATGTTCGTCAATATTATACCAACTGGTACCATAATCGCGCCATACATCCTTACCATTTATCCATACCCGGCCACTATCATCCGTACCGATGGCAACCAGCATGGTAGTAGCCTCATCAAAATAAAGTTCCGTATAAGCATAATAAGTAGAATGTCCGGTAGTGACAGGAACCGTATTATGCATTGATTCACTTTGCATAAACTTCCATCGCAGCGTACCATCCAAATACACTTCTTCCCCTATGACCTTTATCGGATGAGAATCCGTTTCCATCACCCCTGTACCTACTTGTCCGTCAGTATATACCGCATCAAAGTCCACAGATATCTCAGGCGGATGGACAATCGAAAAGTCCTCTCGCCCAAAACTTTCCCACGGTCCTATCATATACCATGTGTTAATATATAACCACCCTTTACGATCCGCGCTTTTTGAGAAACGCCGTCCAGGCAATGCCTGAGCTTTTACCATTTCCTGATTAAGCCGGGGACCTGCATAAGCATTCATCGGACGTCTGTTTCCACTGCCCTGAGCTGCCTCCCCCATGCCACCGAAACCGTTCCCATTGCCACTGCCTTCACCTCCGCCCGGCTGACCATTGCCAATTCCAAAGCCGCCACCGGGCTTTCCGACCTGCTTCACTACTCCAAAGAGATTTTCCAACCGAGATTGAGCAAGTCCGGCTTGTCGGGTCGCTTGTCCCAACAGACCACGGTAGTTGTTCAAGTCTGCCGTACTTTTTATTTCCAGACCTGCGCTGGCATTACTTCCCGCTGAAGTAGCCCATTCCCCTCCTTTAGTCTGCATTCGAATCAGTTCATCAAAACTTGGCATACGGGAAGAACCTGTCTTCAGAGAACTATAAACCTCGGGAAACGAAAGTCCCTTGGAAAGCGCCTGTTTAGCTGCATTGGCAGCCAAATGGTTCTGCTGTATTTCAGCCTCATATTCTCTTAAAAGAGCATACATATCTTCTACCGACGGATTCGCAGATAACTTGCCCGCCTGCGGAATATTCCTTGCTTTCGAAGTATCATTAGCATCATCCGGTGCCGTACGTGGTAACTTTCTTTGCTCTACTTTAGTCAACAATTCATTTTTCCGCTGCCTCATCTTCTTAGCCATTTCCTGAAATTTACGAAGCTGATCTTCCAAATTTTTCTTGACCAATACTTCCGACTGCTTCACTAATTGCTCAGAATAATTAGCGGGAAGCTCCCGCTGAGCCTGCTCCTGCTTTATTTTATCACTGATACTTTTCGGAGATTTCTGTTTTTTCGCTTGCAAGTCAATAGCTCCCTGTCCTGGTGATGGCATCAGCCAGATAAACAACGCTCCTCCTACCAGACAGACCAGTGCAATAACCCATGATAGGATAACCGTCAGACGGCTACTCCCTGTTGTAGTTTTCGTCATATGTTCGTATTCCTATATTCGTTAAATTATAAAACTGACAAGCATCCATTACTTCCACAAAACGTCCGAATGGAGTGTTTTTATCCATATCAATGCGGATACGCCGACCCGGATCAGAGATACAGGTCTCCCGCAATTGTTCCATCATGAAATTGGTCGAACAAGGTTGTCCGTCCCAATAGAAGTTACCTTCAGCATCCAGTCCTACAATAGCCTGTTTATCATCCGGTTTCAGTTTTATGGCTGATTCCGAAGTCGGCAGATCCACTGAAATATCCCTGTTTTTCACCTTCGTCATTGTAGAGACAAGAAAGAAGATCAATAGCAGAAACACACAGTCGATCAAGGGCGACATAGACACTTCCGGTTCATCTTCATTATTAAATAGTGATAATCTCATAAGCTTAATAAGGTTTACTACCCAAACGGACACGCGTACGCGTGAATCCTTGTATTTGACATTGATCGAATATCTCTATTACCGTATTTACGGGTACAGTCCGGTAAGCCGCCACATCAATAGCAATTTCCGTACCTTCACTGTTGCGGAGTTCTGTAAGGAAAGTATTCAGATCAGAAATCGGCACATAGTGGTTCTCACCAGTGTACGCATCATGTCCTACTACCTGATACACATTTTTCTCCTCATCCACTGCTATGATAACAGCTTCCTCTCCGGCGCGGGTGGTAGACAAGCTGGAAGTCATTGAAGGAAGTGATAAAGGTATTTGCATTTCCCACTTCTTCATCATAGTAGTCACAAGGAAGAAGATCAGTAGCAGAAAGACGCAGTCTATCAAGGGCGACATCTGCACCTCTACTTTGTCTTCTTCATCATAGTTTAGTCTCATGCTTCTCCTCCTTACTCCCCGGTGTGTTCATATCCGTCGAATCTCCTTCCAGATAGAGCGTAGTAATTACATTTTCAACTTCTACTTCCACCAAAGAAGCCAATTTCATAATACGATTTTTAATAATGAAATACAAAGCAATGGCAGGAGCTGCGATGATCAAACCGGCAGCAGTCGTAATCAAAGCTTTTGAAATAGAATCGGACAATATAGAAGCGCCGCCTTCGTCACCATACAATGCTACCAGACCAAACGCTTCGATCATACCGACAACTGTTCCCAGCAAACCGATAAGGGGCGACAGGGAAGCTATGACTGACAAAGGATATATGCGTGACAAATGTGTACGGATATCACGTGCGGCCATATCACCAGCTGTCTGGCTGACAGCTTCTCTTCCGGCTTTCACATGCTCGAAAATAAAACGCAGCGAATTTCCTAATGTGGAAGGGTATTTATCACAGGCTGCAATCGCACCTTTCAAATCACCTTGTGCAAGGCATTCGCTGACTGTTTTACGCAGTCCTTTTGGTGCCAGTCTTCCTTCTCTTGAAGTTAGCAAGCGTTGCAAAGCTATTACTAAGGCAAGCAATCCAAGCAAATACAACGGATACATCATGAATCCTCCCGCTTTAATCTGTGCAGCCCAGTCAATCTGTACCCCTTGCGGTTGTTCATCCTCATTAGTTGTTCCCTCTTCATATACCAGCCCTTCCTCTTCTCCATCAACGGGTACCGGAGTTGCAATTTCGCTCGGAAGTACTTTCGGAGCATTCTTTATATCATCCTGTGTCTTAGCGAGAAAGATTTCATCAAATCCCGCATCACGTCTCTCCGGGCAGATAAAAGAAATACCAGTCAACGTAATATTACCAAAATCTTTCCATAAGTCCCTGGTCATCACCATCCAGTGTCCCGGTAGTTCACCGAGATTAAGACCCTCCATCGGATTTATCAAATCCTTGGACTTGCCGGCTATATAAGTAAAATCATATTTCTTGCCTTTTTGATTTGCAGACTTTTCGGAAACATGAAATTTCATTCCAATTTGATCACCTCCCCATTTTACCCAGGCAAAAGTGATATAGCGAAACTCACCCGGTCCCGGATTCTCGCGAATAGGAATGGATAGCCCGGTCAGTTCTGCCGGACTTTTAGAGGCTCCTACATATATATAATTTTCTGATTTTTTAGAGTATCCCCCATCACGGACAAATTTATTATCCTGAGCTTTCCACTGCGCCCCGTCCGGTATTTTAGTACTAAAGATTTCATATAATCCTTTACCGGATCTACTATTTGTTTGGGCTGAGAGCGGATAAGTGAAAAACGTTATTACTCCTAAAAGAAGTATACTCAACGTACCTTTTCTAAAAAGTTTTTTCATCTTTGTGCAATTCATGTCTATTCTATTATTTATTAAAATTTAAAAGCCACCGCAAATCATCGAATGATTCACAGTGGCAAAGTTGATAAAAATAGAAAAGAAATGAGTACTCAAATCATTCAAAATACTCCAATTCCTTAAAATGATACAAAATAAAGAGTTCAAAAATCACTCAATAGGTTTAAAAATAATCCATTACCAGAAATTTCCAGCTGTTTTTTATCTGCTATATCAGGTTTTGTATCTATTTTCCTGACACTACCATCCTGACATATTGTGGAGGTAAATAATTATATATAGAGCCATTTTCAAAAGAGGCAGTTTCTAAGGTGGGGGTTCTAAAGTTTATAGTTTCAGCATGGTATCCTTTAGGAACAATCAATTTTAAATACAAACCAGATATGTATCCATTTTTCACACCCTTCTCTCTTCTATCATAGAAATCACACATAATTAGCTTCACTTTTGTCTGGGACAAGTCCAATACTTGCAATGTACAATTTAAAATATTCAACGAATACAAGTTGACATTTGAATGCAAATCAAGCTGAGATATAGCATTACTACTACAATCCAAAACCTCCAAATATATATTTGCACTAAGATCAATTGTTTTTAGTCTGTTATCAGCACAATTTAATTCTTTTAAATAAGGGTAGTCACTAAAAACCGGAATTGCTTCTTCTGATATTTCTTTAATAGAAAGTTTACGCAGCGAAACTCCTTCCACATTCTCTTTTTGCTCAGGGAGTATCAATTTCTTCAATAAACGATAATCATTCCCTTCTTGGCGTATCCACTCATATCCCTGCAATCCGCAAGTTAAAAATTCCATCTTTAGGTTAGCACTAAAATCCAACTCTCCAATATAATTTGCTTCACATTTTAGTTCCCGCAATTCTTGATTATGTGATGTTTCAAGTGCTTTTAGCTTATTCCAACTACAATTTATTTTTCTAAGATGCGGTGATCGACTAATATCCAATTTCTCCAGATTATTATCCGAACATTCAAGTATACTTATTCCTTCTGTATTCGATCGGTTATCCGGAAGAATCAACTTAGATAATATCCCGGCACGACCTCCTTCCGAAAGTAATCCTTTATTTCTTTGAGATTTAACAATAACCGTTCGAAGTTGTTTATTATGACTAAGATCCAATTCTATCAGTCGGTTATAAGTACAATCTAAAGTTCTTAATTGAATATTCTTTTTCAAGTCTATCGTATTCAAATCACAACTTCTACAACTTAAATTCGTGAGATTTTTACAACCACTTATATCCAGTTTCGGAAGGTAGATTTGTATAATTTCCAACTCACGAAGTTCTTTAAATCTAGAAAAATCAGGAATACACTCCAATGTATCAGTCCGATTTCCCACCAACTTTAACCGACGTAGAGAAGAAAAATACTCAAGGCCTTTTAATGAGGTAATTTCATGTCTCGTAGTTTTCGCTCTATTCACGTCATTATTAATCCATAAACTGGTTTTCAGCTCCAAATCCTCCACGTAATCAATATCCGATAATAAAATAGAGCTGGTATCAGCTATAATCTTCATTTGGAACAACGCTGCTTTAAGCATCGGATCAAATTTATCTGCCACATTCTTATTATCAGAAGAGTTCAATATGTCTGCCCGACTACTCACACCCATCAATAATAAACTTACTATTAAAATAATGTTTTTCATTTTCTATTAAATTTTATGTTGTCCATAATCAAACATCTCTCTACTTCACCTTTTTACATGAGATGAATTATCATTCGCAAGATAAGAAGAAAAAACGAAAAAGAGAAGGAAAGAGTGTCCCCAAAAAGGATACAATTTTTCATCCCAAATAAGCAAATCTCCTTTCCTCCCTTCACCCTTCACAACTCCCTCTGGCACGACGATTGCGGGTGAAGGTCTCCTGTTCACCATCCGCTTCACCTCCCATCAGACGGAGACTACCCGATACACATTCCCAAACTTGGTATGCTTACGTTCTATCCCCACTGCTATCAGTATTTGTGCCAAACTCGCCGGATTTGCCCCACGCATAGCTGCCGGATTTATCTTCTTCAATCGCTGAAAGATATCAGCAGACGAAAGAAGTTCACACCCTTCTCCTTTTTCTGCCGCCCGATAACAGGAACGCAATACGTCTTCCACAGGTCCCTGACGATAGAACGTCATGTTACTTTGCTGCAATTCCGTCTCTTCCTCTTTTGTAAACCAATAATGTTCACCCGTCAAAATCTCCGCTTTCAATTGAGCATAAAGTTGTGCATAGTCAATCCCCTCACAATCGATAGGATACTCTACCAGCACACAAATAAACCTGCGGCTACCAGTCGGGTCAGTCAATAAATCTTTTCGATTCGATGTCCCGATAAAAGAAGCTATACGAGGTAGCGAGCGATAATTTTTCTGATAAGCTTTGCACAGGCTTAATGAAGCCATCTGCATCAGATTCTTCAATAACGGCATTTTCGTCGGAGCATATTTATCAAACTCATCCAGATTGAGAAGTCCCATCTCCGCCAATCTCCGTTCTATATGCCCTTGACTGGTTAAATCCACCTTATCCATATAATAACGCTGAAGCGCAGGAGGAAGTAGCGATTTGCAAAAGGTAGACTTTAAATATCCTTGCTCCGTACTGATAAGCAAAGGCGCCACACTATTGGCATGACTTCCCGTAACCCCCATCCATTGTGCTGTCATACCCCGCATCCATATATGGAATTCTTTCACCCACAATTGGTCTCTCGAAACTCTGCGTGCCAAAGCCGCCAAGCGATCCACTCCATCCCATACCGGCAATTCTTCCAAATAAAGTTTGAAAGGATGATACTCTGCAATACGGGTGGAGAAAATACAGCGTGAAAGATCACGATCCCAACAAGAAATACCTGATTCGTGAGCTTCCAGGCAGAATGTATTTAAGACACGCTGATTCACAGGTGCAAATCCTTCCTCCATTCGTTCCAACAAACGATATTCCGTTTCCTCTGTCAGCACATTGTAGCGGAAATCATAGCGGGATTTTAAAAAAGTATCTACGCTCTCAGTTAGTGACTTCACTTTCGATGAGTCTTTTTCTTTAGACGATGATACCCCCTTAATCGACTGAATAATAGTATTGACAGGTGCTACACTTTTTGTATCCCCTACTCCCGTTTCATCTTGTTTTGAAAGACACTTCATCAATTTTTGCCAAAAGGCAAACCAACCATTTTTTTGTTCCATTTTCTTCTTTTTTTTATGATTAATGGATGCGAATATAATATCAAAAAAAAGCCATTTGCAACTTTTTATCCTATTCATTTTATGAAAACCAGACTTATCATTAATATCCTATCATTTCTTGTTTATCATACTATTAAACCTTATCTTTGTCACCGACAAATTATATTTATCACCAATGTGATAAGATATTATCACTACTATGATAAAGTAACATCATTATTGTGATAAGATCTTATCATAGTAATGATAAGTATAAAATATCAGCACTAAAAACAAGAAATCATTTAAAGATAAAGCAGAAATGGCAGTACAATTTGAATTATATAAGACTCCGATGCCAAAGGAGAAAAAGAACAAGACGCGTTATCATGCCCGTCCGGTAAGTTTTGAGACCGTCAATACCGAGAAACTGGCTTATCGCATCCATGATCGCTCCACATTTAGAGTATCGGACATTATTTCAACCTTGGAAGAACTGAAAAATGAAGTAGCTCAGTGCCTCCTGGAAGGTAAAAAGGTGCATGTCGATGGATTAGGATTCTTTCAGGTCACTCTTTCCTGCGAAGAAGAAATACGTAACCTGAAAGACAAACGTGTGCACCGGGTAAAATTGAAAGCTATAAAGTTTAAAGCTGATAAAGAATTGAAAGGGGAATTGTGTCACATGAAATTCCAGCGTTCTAAAATCAGACCGCACTCCGCCAATTTATCAGAAGTAGAAATAGACATGAAACTAACTGAATATTTTGCTGAAAATCAGATTATCACCCGGAAAGATTTTCAATATCTCTGCGGAATGACACAAATCACTGCATATCGCCATATCAAGAGGTTAATGGCAGAAAAGAAATTGCAAAATAAAGGGACGATCTATCAACCGATATATACTCCGGTTCCGGGTAATTACAGGGTGTCGGTGGATTTAAAATATAAAGAACGATGAAAGAGCCATGAAACAGGAAGCCCTTCACCCGCTCTTCCCCATTTGATAAGGGATGTAGAGAGAAGGTGAAGGGCTGATAAATTATACAGAACTATTCCGTATTAACTATGGTTTCAAATAATTTTCCAAAGGTTCCATAGACAATTCATCTTGATTTGCTCCCCAACAATAATAAGGCTTTTTATCCTTAAAGAAACATATATGAGGATAAGTATTTTCTCGAGTTAAAATAAAAAATGTCCCATCATCAGAATGCTCTCTAGCATATTCAAACTTCTTTGTTTCATTTTTCTGCGGTGTAAACGACATAATTTCCCATCTTTCCGCTTCTGTCCTCTTTATACTACTTTCTACCATCTTGTCCGCAGCTTCCTTCCCAAACACTTCAACATATCCTTGATAATAACTTTTCGGATTCGTGTCTTTCATAAAGTTTTCAGCATGATATATAGCATAAAAATATATTGTTTCCCCATTATCATTCTGCCCATAAAAACAAGCAAACTTTTCTGGAATTCTAAATACCTTTTCTGAATCGTTCACTAAATATAATCTTGAAGGCGAATCAATAACCGGTACAAACTTTATAGTGGACTTCATCAAAGTTAAGGACAAGGATGAATCATTCCATCTCCCTGCAATATTCATGTTTAATCGTTCAAGTATGGTATCCTGAACATTTTTATTAATCTCCTCTACAAGCAGTTTGTTTTGAGGTGTAAGTTGACTGATAGCCTGAGTAATCATCTTATCTCTTTTTATAACTTGCTTGGAAGTGCCATCAACATACACTTGTTCGCTACATGAAAGTAATAGTATCTGGACAAGAAATAGGATTGATAATTTAATTGTTTTCATAATATTTCTTACAGATGTCTTTTATGATTGATAAAAAACTATAATTACAACTTTATTAATTGAGTGAGAAGAGTACCGACATAAATATTTAATCGATACTCCTCCATTAATTCCAGCATCAAACAAAGTTTTCTTTTTTCGTCAAATTATTCCGTATCCACCTCTTCGCGCCATTCTTCTGAAAGCGCATAGTTATTGATAAACACGTATCCATCTAATGTGGATGGCACCGAGATGCCTAACCAATAGAGAATTTGCGGTACTATCAGCGTATTCTCAACACAGATTCTTTCAGCATTGACATTGGTAGGCAATGTATTTGCAAACATGGCAGAAGCTTTCTGTTCGATATCCGGAGAACTGCTTGTTTTATCTTTAATATAATACATATTGAGTCCACCTTGTATCTGATTTTTAATTACTAATGTATCCTCCTCTAATTTCTCAAGTTGCTCTGTTGGCTTGAATTTCCAATAGCCGAGCATATCACTAGAAGGTTCAATATCAATTTCTCCCGATAGTTGCAAAAATTCTCTTTCAGCAAGATCCTTTTTCCATAGACGTACTTCCGATATATAATAGGAAGTTGGCACAGAATAACCACCTATCGCCAAAAGGCTTGAATCCGGAGCCAATCCTTGGGTATCCGTAGTTCCAGATCCCTGCAACTTACCATCTAAAGTAATGAGCCAATTTCTCCTTCCGGAGGCAGCGGAACTTATGCTAACACCATAGTGATGCCATTTAGAATCATTGTATCCGGTAATAGCTTGCTCAAGAGCAGGACCTTCCTTAGGATTTGTTCTCATGGATACAGTTCCTCTCTGCCTATATAGTCCCCAGCCGGCTTTTCCAAGTATGCGATCCCAATTGTTACCATTATATGTACCGTCCTGCCTAGGAACCATACGCATTATGATCTCCATTGAAAATGCATCCATACCTAAAGAATAATATTTACCTATACTATCAAAAACGACAGCCTTGTATTCATTCTGAGAATCAAAATATGCACCGTATAGTCTATTACCATTCAATTGTTTTTCCGTATAATGATTGTAGTAAAACAGACCAAACGTGTTACGCTCCACTTCCGAAGTGCCACCATAACGACCATCAGCCGATCCACCGTGATTGGAAGTTACAACAATAAGCCAGTCTTCGTAAAATGCATTCTCACGGGCATCAATCGCTGACAAAAATTCACCAATGTATCCGTCTATAGTTTTAAGTGCACTGACATAAGCGGCGTTGTCCGCTTTGAATCCCCCACTCTTCCCAGCCTCCAACATTCCTGAAAAATCGGCCAGAATGAATGTGTAATCTTCATTCGCAATATGATTGAGAACCACATCCCGAGTTTGAACGTCATTTTCTGAAGTAATGGTAGTCTTAGCATTGTTAAGCATATTTTTGTTCAGTTTCGCCCAAGGTGTCACACACAATGAAAGCATATTCACGTCATTATTCGAAATATAGCTAATAATGTTTTGATAGTGAATTACCTTTTCATTCGGATTATTCGGATTGTACTCCACATTAGCAGTATAAGATTCATCGGTTATACTGTGCTTTTCGGGTATGACCCCAGTGAGCATGGTTGCCCACGTTACAGGGTCTTCGTTCCTTTCGACAGACAGGGTTCGATTGTCACTAACTCCTGTCCACGAATATTTACTGTTTTTCAACATCTTAGCAATGGCACCATCGGCAGGAAGGGAGTTCTTCACCACTTCACCAACCGCACCATCTATATTTATCCACAATACTTTACGATGGATTTTGGTAGATATTCCGGTATCTATAGTTCCATCGTCTGCTATTTCAGTAGGTGTATCGTATTCCGTGCAAGCATAGTTAAATGCCAGGACACAAACAACAAGCAAGCTGTATGTGAGAATATTTAATAGTTTATTCATCTGATATAAATTTACGGTTTATAATAAAATGTACCAAACTCGGTAAACGACTGTACTCTGAACCTAAAACGAGACATATCTGTTTCATTCCAGTTATCATTACGATTAGGTTCAGGAAGTTTTATACGCAGATATCTCACTTGTTCTTTTGACGGAAAATCATAGAAACCCTCACTTTTAATATTGGGCAACTCGGGATGTGCAATGGAATCAATCTGCACAATTTCCCTCCAAACTATATTTTCGTCAAGCGGATCATTAATAATATCCTGATTGACAGGAGTCTCGATAATCAGCTTAGTTGCCGCAAAGTCTGAGTTGTTGCCAGCCAGAAATACACCATTAACATCTGTCGTCTCTTTCATATCAATAAACAAATAATACGGAAGTGGCGGAGTACTTGTATCGTTGTTGTAATATGAAGTCCATCCTGTTGATTTGTCGCTGTCCAGCAATCGGTCCGGCGACTGCCCTGAATTAAAGTTATCGCTTCCATTTGCATCCAGTGCATAAATCTCCCAGTCAGCTCGATTATGACGGTAGTGATACCCGTTACTTGGGAAATCAACCACACCACTTGATGGATTTTCTGCCAGAGGCGAGTATTTCCATATGGCTTTATCCATCAGCGGATATTTCGATGCATAACTACGGGCTTCGTCTGTCAGCGAATAGCCCCAATGCTCAAAGAATGGTGAAAAATCTTCCTTAAAATAGTCACATAAAGCCTTAAAGAAATAGGTAGAAGTAGAATGATCTATGGAAATTTTATCTTTAATCATACGGTTCAACTCTATATAAAAAGCCCAATCGTCATCTTTGTAGTTAGCTAATTGAACGAGGCTTGCCAATGCGTATGTCGGCCGTACTTCCGACTTTATATCAGATACAAACCAGCGGCTACTATCGGTATCTGCATATGCCAATGCTTTGGGGAATTGCTCCGCAATGCTACTGCCTTCTTCCGGGAAAATCGGTCCCATCGGATACCCATCCTCTCTTAATCCTTTCTCAGCCATGCGATATAGGGGAATTGCTTTTACCGCATCAGATACTTCGCTCCACCAGGGTGATTTTATATCTCTGAAAGAGTAATTTCTATATAACGCATTAAAAATAGCAACAGAATTACCGGATTTCAACGTTTGATAGCTAGCCAGCTCATTCAACAGATAATTTGTATTCAATGCCACTACACCATAATCGGCATTACGAATATACAGATTGTCCAACAACTCCACATCCAGCACCACACGCTCAGGAAAATCGGGAGCACGCATTGAAAAATCCTGTGCCCCAACCTGCAAACTGTAATAGTTATAATAATAGGTCTCGACAGCATTGTCCCATGCTTCCAGTGTGTTCGGCATCTTTTCAGCAATGATAGGATCATCATTTATCATATCCAATAATCGCTCACGCTGAACGGAAAAAGCGACATGCCGGCCACGCAACTCGAGCCACGGTACAGTCGTTGTACGCAACTGCTCAACCCACGCTGTTACATCAGTAGAACCGACAATAAAATCAGGCGAACGATAAGCCCCGTTAATCTCCATAACAAAATCCGCACTACCATTCACATCCTTGCTTTTTTCGATCCATATCATACCTCCCAAAGGATTACGAATCGTGTTTTTTCCCGGGAACAGTTGCTTCGAAGTAGTAACTACCGGCAAACGCAAGTAGGGAGAAATATCCGTCAAATCATCTAAATGAGAACCGATGATAACCGTCAACCCCATAGTGTTGTCATTAATGGTTATAGTAATCAATTCACCTGCTCCGGCATAAAGCCCGGTGCTGTATATCGGACGAGGAACTTGTTGCACGTCAAGATCGTATGCAGGAATTATCCAAACCCCAGCATTATCCTAAAAATATAGTTTTTTATTCTGTAAATCATT
>ENA-OPAP01000039-OPAP01000039.1-human-gut-metagenome-genome-assembly--contig:-NODE-39-length-105499-cov-7.178161_pt1 | contig 105499 bp, 89 predicted proteins | sample MGYA00241059_ERZ501434 | MGnify/ENA primary metagenome ERZ501434 (study PRJEB25962, sample SAMEA1967055) | human gut metagenome | biome: human gut; feature: human-associated habitat; material: faeces...
GGATTCGAACCCTTGACCTCTCGGATGCGAACCGAACGCTCTCCCAACTGAGCTATAGGCCCATGTGATGACCCTGTAAGTGTAACTCTGTTCGGGAAATTTGTCAAGTATTTTGGGCAGGGCCAAAAAGCATCGCTCAGCGGTTGCCTAGCTGCCAGAAAGCAACAGCGCTGGCAGCGGCAACGTTCAGGGAATCCACGCCGTGGGACATAGGGATTTTTACGGTGTAGTCACAGGCGGCAATGGTGCTGTGGGCAAGGCCGTCACCCTCTGTGCCCAGCACGATGGCAAGCTTCGGCTCGGCGGAAAGAGCGCTGTCGTCAATGCTTACGGAGCGGTCGCTCAGAGCCATGGCAGCAGTCTTGAAGCCAAGGCCGTGCAGTTGAGCAATTCCGTTTTCCGGCCAGTCGGCAGGGCAGGTGCCGATCTGCGCCCAGGGCACCTGAAACACGGTGCCCATGCTCACACGCACGGCACGGCGGCACAGCGGGTCGCAGCAGGAAGGAGTAACGAGCACGGCATCCATGTTCAGTGCAGCGGCGCTGCGGAAGATCGCTCCCACATTGGTGGAGTCCACAATGCCCTCCAGAACGGCCACCCGGCGGGCATTGCGGCAGACCTCTTCCACGCTGCGCGGCAGCGGGCGGCGGAAGGCGCACAGCACGCCGCGGGTCAGCTCGAAGCCGGTCAGGCTGGCAAGGGTCTCGCGGTCGGCTGTGTACACCGGGGCATCACCGCAACGGGTCAGGATATCGGCAGCCGGGCCGGTGATCTGTTTGCGCTCCATGAGCAGGGAGAGCGGTGTGTATCCGGCATCCAGCGCGCGGGCGATCACCTTGGGACTTTCGGCAATAAAGATGCCTTTTTCCGGTTCCAGACGATTGCGCAGCTGCGCCTGCGTCAGGCGGGCATAGACATCCAGCTCCGGTGAGGAAAGGTCTGTGATCTCGACAATATTCGGCATAAGGAAGTTCTCCTTTGGAAAAGCTTTTTTCTTATTCTAACACAACCTGTGAGGGAATGCAAAGTGCGGGCCGGGCACGGGCCGTATTTTCGGCGCTGGCAGAGCGCCGGGATACACATGCCGGATATGTAAAACTGATATGGACCAAGCTGTAAAAATATATTATAATAGGGTACGAAAAGAGGGGAAAAGGTAATATGAAAACAAAACATCATGGGCAGATGTCAGAGTCCTTCCTGACGGCGGTGTTCCTTTCGCTTTCGGGCGGGCTGCAGGATGCCTATACGTATCTGTTCCGCGGTAAGGTGTTTGCAAATGCACAGACCGGCAACATCGTGCTGCTGAGTTCCAACATCATGGATGGTCAGTGGGATCGGGTGCTGCACTATCTGGTTCCTCTGTGTGCTTTTGCGCTGGGCGTACTGGTGGCAGAAAAGATGCGGGAGAGCTTTTGCAACATGCAGCGGCTTCACTGGCGGCAGCTGGTGGTGCTGGGCGAAGTGCTTCTGCTGTTCATTGTTGGCTTTCTGCCACAGGAGCAAAACCTGCTGGCAAACGCCATCGTTTCCTTCTCCTGCGCAATGCAGGTGCAGGCGTTCCGCAAGGTGAACGGCTATGCATTTGCCAGCACCATGTGCATTGGTGACCTGCGCAGCGGTGTGGAAGCATTCTGCATCTGGAGCAAGACCCATGAACCGAAAGTTAAGGACCGGATGATGCGTTATTTTGGCATCATTCTGTTGTTCGCGGTGGGTGCCGGTATTGGAAGCATGGGCGCAGCGCGGCTGGCAGGAAAGACCATCTGGATCTCCTGCGGGCTGCTGCTGGTAAGCTTTGCGCTCATGTTCATCCGGGAAGAAATCGAAGAAAACCCTGCGATCGAAAAGGATCTGGCTGAGATCCGGCAGGAGACACGGGAGATCGACCGGACTCTCAAGCAGGAACTGAAGGAAGAGCGCGAGGAACTGCATGAGGAATTACACGAGAAATTGAGATAAATCACCGGACATCAAAAAAAGGAGCCGCTGCGTGATGCAGCGACTCCTTTTGCTTGTCGAGAAAGGAAATTACTCAGAACGCAGGGCGGTGACGGGGTTGCACTTGGCTGCGCTGCGGGCGGGAATCAGACCGCCAAGGATCGTGAGCAGGGTAGCCAGAACGATCAGGACCAGTGCAGCCTTGGGCGGCAGCACAGCGGTGACGCTGGTGGTTCCTGCAATGGAGTGGATGAGCATGTTGCCGGGGATCAGCAGCAGCAGGCACAGGCCCACGCCGATCACGCCGGAGCACATTCCGATAATGAAGGTCTCGGCATTGAACACCTCGGAGACATTGTGCTTGGATGCACCGATGGCACGCAGAATACCGATCTCCTTGCGGCGTTCCAGCACGCTGATATAGGTGATGACACCGATCATGATGGAAGAAACCGCCAGCGAGATGGCAACAAAGGCCACCAGCACATTGCTGACCATATCCACGATCTTGGTCACGGCGCTCATCAGGGTGCCGACCGTATCCGAGAATACGATCACCTTGTCCTCTTCGCCCTGCGCACGCATGGCGGCGTTGTAGGCGTTCAGGCTGTCCACGATGCGGTTCTTGGCCTCAAAGCTCTTGGGGTAGATCCAGATGCTGCCGGGCTTTGCATAATCCGAATAGCCCAGTGCACCAAGAACACTGCTGTAGGAGGTGGTGCTGGACTGCAGGTTCATCTTGACCAGATCCACAAGGTCGTCGGTGCTCATGTTCACCTGCACGGCACTCTGGAACACGGTGGGGTCGATCTTCAGGGCATCTTCCACCTGACTGCTGAGCTGAGCGATGTTGTTCTGGATGGCGGACTGGATCTGCTGGCTGAACTGAGTGGTCAGCTGGGTCATCAGCTGCTGCATCACGGTGCTCATCTGGGTCTGAATGGCAGCGGTGAGTTTGGTCTGCAGAGCTTCGCCCAGCTTCTGGCTCAGCTGTTCCGAGTAGCTTTGCAGATAGCTCGTCATGATGCCCTGCAGGTTCTGCTGCAGCGAAGCGGTGAACTGCTCCTGCAGGCCGGTGGTGTCCAGCAGGTCGCCCATAGATTCGGACAGAAGCTGCTTGAACTGGTCGCTCTCCATATAGGAAGAGAAACCAATCTTATCCAGATTCAAGATGCCGTTGCCGATGATATAGCGCTTATAGCCATTCATGATCTTCTTCATCAGGCTCTGCAGCGCATCCTCCGAGACGGACAGGTCCATATCGGCAAACAGCTGGCTCAGATCCAGCGCGTCCATGTCCGGAAGCTCCACATCGCTCATGTCGATGTCGCTCAGGTCCAGATCGCTCAGATCCAGCTGGAATGCGGACGGATCAAGGATGGAGGAAAAGTCAAAGCTGCCATCCTGCAGATCAAATGCACCGCTCAGGTCGAACTGCAGCTTGCTTGCATCGAACTGGAAGGCATCCTTCAGCATATCGGTATCCACCGAGAACAGGGAAGAAATGTCAAGATCGGTTTCGCGCTGGTCGGCATCAAAGCGCTCGCCGGTCAGCACGTTCACTTCCGGGTCGGCAAGCTGCTGCTTTACCACTTCACTTTCGGCTGCATGGTCGATGGCGTAGTAGGTGAGTGCATGGGTATAGGCAACGCCTATGGGCAGAATGGTGGAGCTGGCATCTGCGCGGGGCTGCACCACGCCCACGATGGTCAGATCCGGACTGTTTTCCACAAGCTGCTCCACATACGCTTCATCATCGGAGCGGTTGCGCCAGATCTGGCGTTCTTCGTCATAAACGTAATAGTCCGAGCTGGTAACGATCTTATATTTCAGGCCCACAAAGGTATCGTAGGGGTAGGTGCCGTAGCCGGTGGGAGCCTGTGTGTTCTTGTTTTTTGCGTACTCCTGCAGAAAACGCATCATCACGCTGTCGTCCTCAATGCCCAGAATATAAAGAGCGTAATCGCTGATGCTGCCATCCGAATTCAGCACAAGAACGGCCTCGTTGTAGCTTTCCGGCCAGCGGCCTGCCTTGACATCGTACTGATCTTCGTACAGCGAAGGCTCTTCGGCCATCTCGGTAAACACGCTCTGATTGGTCATGGAAGAGACGATGCCGGCGGCAGAGGTGGTGTTGTTCAGCACAGAAAGGCTGCTGTCCGGGAAGATCTGGCGCACGGTGCCGTCCTTGTTCTGGCGGTAGATCAGCGGTGCGATGCCGTAGGAATACTCGATGGAAGCAGCATCCTCCGAGATGGTGCACTCGTCGCTGTCCAGATATTTTTTCAGGGAGGCAAGGTCATTGACGGAGGAATTATCCTCGGTCAGCTGGCTCAGCAGTTCGCGCACCGTGACCATGCCCTCCGGGGTGGAAGAAGCGCTGGTGGCGCCCACATTGGTGTTGTTGGCAACGGCGCTGGTGTAGCTTCCCGGGTCCAGCAGGGCGGCAAGGTCTACGCCGGTGGTCGAGATCTGCAGCGGATATTCCGAAAGGGTGGAGCGTTCCATCTCCTGGATATAATTGCTCACACCGGCCGAGAGCGAAAGGATGAGCGCAATGCCGATGATGCCGATGGAACCCGCAAATGCGGTGAGCAGGGTGCGGGTCTTTTTGGTGAGCAGGTTGTTGAAGCTCAGCGCGAGAGCGGTGAGCGGCGACATGGAAGAATGGCCCAGATTTTTGTGCACCGGCGGCACCTGAGCGGAATCATCCGGCGCAAACGGTGCGGTGTCCGATTGGATCACGCCGTCCCGCAGGCGGACGATGCGGGTAGCATACTGCTCTGCAAGCTCCGGGTTATGGGTGACCATGACCACAAGGCGGTCTTTGGCCACCTCCTTCAGCAGCTCCATCACCTGAATGCTGGTGTCGCTGTCCAGTGCGCCGGTCGGCTCGTCGGCCAGCAGGATGTCGGGGTTGTTGACCAGTGCGCGGGCAATGGCCACACGCTGCATCTGGCCGCCGGACATTTCGCTGGGGTGCTTGTGCAGCTGGTCGCCCAGACCTACCTGCTCCAGCGCCTTGGTGGCCCGGCTGCGGCGCTCGGCACCGGAAATGCCGGAGATGGTCAGCGCCAGCTCCACATTGGAAAGCACTGTCTGGTGCGGGATGAGGTTATAGCTCTGGAACACAAAGCCAATGGTGTGGTTGCGGTAAGAGTCCCAGTCGCGGTCGGTATATTTTTTGGTGGAGATGCCGTTGATGATCAGATCACCGCTGTCGTAGCGGTCCAGACCGCCAATGACGTTCAGCAGGGTGGTCTTACCGGAACCGCTGGGGCCGAGAATGGCGACGAATTCGTTGTCCCGCAGGTTCAGGCTGACATCATCCAGTGCTTTCTGCACCAGATCGCCGGTTTTGTATTCTTTCTTGATGTGGTTGAGTTGGAGCATGTGTGAGCCTTTCCGGCGCATCCTCGCAGGAACGCTGCCGCTGTACATTATAATAAACTGCCCGGATACAGGACCCGCAGCAAGGCGTTATACACTTCTATTTTACCGAAACAATATGAAAAAACTGTGTATATTTCAACGTAAATTTTGACCGGACCGGTATTTTTGGCTTTTAAAGCAGAAAAACAGGAAAATAAAGGAAAAATTGACGTGGAGGTTGAATTTGCGTCGCCGTCGTGCTATTTTAATAGCGGAAGATCCTGATAAAACAGAAAAGCATCGCGAAAGCAGAATTACACTGCCAATACGACGCAAAAAATCTGCGATGAACCGTAAGCACAAAATAAAATGCGTCGCAGAACAGAAAAACACGACAAAAAAACGCAACGAATGTGATTTTGATGTTTTTAGACGCTTTTTCAGGATTGAACCAGCCCTCTCTGCTCTTTAAAATAAGATAAGAAAAACAAGGAATGCCTTGAAAACGTCGCAGGACCTTGTAGCAAGGGAGGAAAAATTATGGAACGTACATTTTCACCTATGATCCGTCAGTTTTCGGCAATCGACGGGTTGCAGAAAGCATATACGCTGGTATACTCAATGGATACAGGCAACGAAAACGGTTGCTGCCTGACGCTTTGCCGTACCGGGAACCGGCAGTACATGCAAAGCTGCTACATTGCAGCTGCACCAGAGTTCTGCTACCGGATCCTGCGCTATCTGTGTGAGAATGGCGTCCAGCCGGAGATCTGGCAGGATGTGGTAGAAGAACTGACCGATACAGAACAGCTCAGGCAGAAAGGCGGCGCGTTGCGTGGAGAGTGAGCACACAGCAAAAACGCTGCAGATCGCCCTTGGAAGCTACGACCGCAAGGAGCTGCGGGTGGAAAAGAACTACCTGCAGGAGCAAAGCCCTGCGTTGGAGTGCACCTGCTTCCAGAACGGCGGCCGTCTGCTGGAACAGCTGCGTCAGGGCCGTCAGTTTGATGTTGTGATCCTCTGCAGCCAGCTGGAAGATATGAGCGGGCTGGAGTTTTTAATGAATATCCGCAGCATGGATCCCAAACCGAATGTTGTTCTGTTTGATGAGGGCAGGCGGCAGAATACGAGTGCCATTTGTCTGGAATCGGGCGATGGATTCTGCTATGTGGGCCATGCCGAACTGAAGAACCTGCTGTGGGAGCTGTACCGCCTGCCGGGACGGCAGAGCCAGCGCATGGAACGCAAGTGTCAGGAACTGTATGAGGGCTGGGGCATCCAGCTGCCGGACGTGAACTGCAACTATCTTTCCTGTGCGGTGGGCGTGGTGTACGGCACCAGCCAGAAGCTGGCCATCCGCAAGGAGATCCTGCAGGCGGTGAGCGAGCAGTACGATGTGTCGGTCTCTGCTGTGGACAGCGGCATCCGGCGTATGATCGACCAGCTGGAAGCAAAGCCCTCGGCCAAGTGGCTGCGCTTCAAGGACGAAAGCGGATTTGCGGACGAGAAACCTACCACTGGTAAACTGATCTACACTGTCAAGAATTATCTTCAGCGTCAGAAGGACGACTGAGCATAAAACACAGGAGGCGCAAGGGTATGGAGCAGATGCGGCAGAACGAGGCGGGTGCACTGACCGCGCAGGCGATCCCGCAGAAGGATGTGGAACAGGCATGCTTCCATGCACTGGGCCTGATCGGACGCAATTGCGAATATCTGGACCAGCACCTTGCGCATGTGGGTGCCGACCAGCAGACCCGGCAGGCGGTGAACGATATCAGCGCTGCGTCGGCAAGGCTGGACCGCACTGTGAACGAAGTAATGTCGCTGCTGGATTTTCTGCGCACCGAGGAAGACCCGCGGCTCTATCCGCTGGACCTGTGCCAGCTGCTGCAGCAGGTCGCCGCACAGGCCGATATGGTGCAGGCGCAGCTTGGGGTGGAACTGACGCTGGACTATGGCGGCTGGACAGCCTGCCGGGTCATGGCGGACCGCAATGATGCAGAACTGCTGTGCCTGCATCTGCTCTCGAATGCCTTGCGGGCCTGCAGTGCGGGCGGCAAAGTGCGGCTGATGCTGCGCCGCAGCGAAAGCTTCTGGCAGCTGACGGTGATGGATAATGGCTGCGGCCTGCCGGAAGCAGGCGAGGATGCATGGCTGGAGAACCGGCGCTGCTTTCTGGGCGGCGCAAAGCTGGGCCTGCTGCTCTGCCGCGAGTGCTGCCGCCGTATGGGCTGGGGCCTGCGGGTGGAGCGCGCACCGGAAAAGGGCACACAGGCAGTGGTGACCATTCCGCTGTGCACCGACCGCATAACGGAGCCGACGGTAGAGCTGCATACGGGCGGCGATACGGCACAGGCACAGCAGCATCAGTACCAGCTGCGCAATATGCTGGTGCGGGAGCTGCGTACCATGCCGGAGCGCGGCGACCCGGACGAGCTGTGATGCATGCTGCATGATTGCATTATAATAATGAATAAGGACTGCTGCGGGGGGAGATGCTCCTGTGCGGCAGTCCTTTTTTGTTGGCAAAGGTTAAAAAACTTTGCCGAGACACCGGCGCAGCCGCATAAAAAGCGACAAGTTCACAAAATGTTTAACTTTTTGAGCGGAAAATACTATTTTTTCTGTGTAAAATAAAGGACGCTGATTGATTGTGCCGCAAAATTGGATTATAATACATTTGTATGCGAATTGACAAAATGATTCGTTAACAAACTAATTTTTGGCAAAGAAATTGATTTTGCCGTCCACCGGGGGCTTTGCCTCCGGCATTTGTCCTTAGGAGGAAAAACAACGTGAGAGTAGGTCTTGACATCGGCAGTACCACCATCAAGTGTGTGGTGCTGGATGAACATGATGCGCTGCTGTATTCTACATACGAACGGCATTACAGCCATATTCTGGAAAAGGCGCAGGAGCTGCTGCGCCGCATCGATGCCGAGCAGCTGCACGGTCAGAAGGCGCTGCTGAGCATTTCCGGTTCGGCGGGCATGGGTCTGGCCGACAGCTGCGGCGTGCCCTTTGTGCAGGAGGTGTTCTCCACCCGCGTGGCGGTCAAGCGCTTTGTGCCTGCCACCGACTGCGTGATCGAACTGGGCGGTGAGGATGCCAAGATCCTGTTTTTGACCAACGGTACCGAGGTGCGCATGAACGGCAGCTGTGCCGGCGGCACCGGTGCCTTTATCGACCAGATGGCCACCCTGCTGAAAATGGGTGCCGACGAGATGAACAAGGCAGCAGAGAACGCACAGCGCACCTACACCATTGCGTCCCGCTGCGGCGTGTTTGCCAAGAGCGACGTGCAGCCCCTGATCAATCAGGGTGCCCGCACCGAGGACATTGCTGCCAGCATTTATAAGGCTGTGGTCAACCAGACCATTGCAGGCCTTGCACAGGGCCGTCCCATCAAGGGCAATATCCTGTATCTGGGCGGCCCGCTCACCTTCAGCAGCGTGCTGCGCAAGAGCTTTGACGAAGCGCTGAACGTGACCGGCATCTGCCCGGAGAACAGCCTGCTGTATGTGGCACTGGGCGCTGCCCTCTATGCCGACAAGGCTTTCGTTCTGTCTGAGGTGGCCGATGCGCTGGATCAGTATGCTGCCACCGCCACCTACGCCAGTGAGCCGCCGCTGTTCGCCAGCAAGGAGGAGTATGAGGCGTTCCACGCCCGCCACATGTCCCACAGTGTGCCGCGTGTGCCGTTCAGCGCGCAGTGCGGCCCGGTGCATATCGGCATCGACTCCGGCTCCACCACCGTCAAGCTGGTGGTGGTGGACGAGAAGAGCCAGATCCTTTACACCAACTATCAACCGAACCTCGGCAACCCGCTGCCCCTCATCCGGGAGCAGCTGCTCAAAATTTACAAGGAGCACCCGGGCCTGCAGGTGGCCAGCGTGACCACCACCGGCTACGGCGAAGAGCTGGTGAAGAACGCATTCCGCTGCGATTACGGTCTGGTGGAAACGGTGGCGCACTTTACCGCTGCAAAATACTTTATGCCGGATGTGGATTTCATCATCGACATCGGCGGTCAGGATATGAAGTGCTTCAAGATCGAAGATGGTGCCATCAGCAACATCTTCCTGAACGAAGCATGTTCCTCCGGCTGTGGCAGCTTTTTGCAGACCTTTGCACAGGCACTGGGCTACGATGTGAAGAAATTTGCCAGCTTGGGCCTGTTCGCAGACCGTCCGGTGGATCTGGGCAGCCGCTGCACCGTGTTCATGAACAGCTCGGTCAAGCAGGCCCAGAAGGACGGCGCCAGCATCGAGAACATCTCGGCTGGTCTGTCCATCAGCGTGGTCAAGAACGCACTGTACAAGGTCATCCGCGCTTCCAGCCCGGAAGAGCTGGGCCGCAAGATCGTGGTGCAGGGCGGTACCTTCTATAATGAAGCCGTGCTGCGCGCCTTTGAAAAGGAGATGGGCGTGGAGGTCATCCGCCCGGACATTGCCGGCTTGATGGGCGCTTACGGTGCGGCTCTGTTCGGCCTGCGCCAGAGCCAGAAGGCCCACAAGACTGCTTCTGCCATGATGAACGAGCAGGAGCTGGAAGCCTTTGCACAGAAGGTGGTCAGCGTCAAGTGCGGCGGCTGCGGAAACCACTGCCAGCTCACCGTCAACACCTTTGCGGATGGCCGCAAGTACATCTCCGGCAACCGCTGCGACAAGCCTGTGACCGGCAAGAGTGCCGACGACAGTCTGAACCTCTACGCCTACAAGCAGCAGCTTCTGGCCGAGTACAAGCCGGTGGCCGGCAAGCGCGGCTCCATCGGCATCCCGCTGTGTCTGGGCTTCTACGAGCTGCTGCCCTTCTGGTGGGCCTTCTGGACAAAGCTTGGTTTTGCCGTGCACACCAGCCCGGTGTCCAGCCGCGGCCTGTACCTCGCCGGTCAGGCTACCATCCCCAGCGACACCGCCTGCTTCCCGGCAAAGCTGAGCCACGGCCACATCAAGGCCCTGAGCCAGATGCAGCTGGACGCTATTTTCTACCCCTGCCTGACCTACAATGTGGACGAGGGACTGGGCGACAACCACTATAACTGCCCGGTGGTGGCCTACTACCCCGAGGTTCTGGCAGGCAACTGCCCGGAGCTGGAGGGCACCAAGTTCATCTATGACTATGTGGGCATCCACCGCCCTAAGGACTTTGTGCACAAGATGGCAAAGAACATCCTGCCCAAGTACTTTGGCGGCATCTCTGAAAAAGAGGTGCAGGCCGCAGCGGATGCCGCCTATGCGGAATACGAGTCCCACATGGCAAAGATCCGCGTGAAGGGCAGCGAGATCATCGATGAAGCCCGCCGTCAGGGCAAGCGCATCATTGTGCTGGCAGGCCGCCCCTACCATGTGGACCCTGAGGTGAACCACGGCATCGACCGCCTCATCACCCGCCACGGTGCTGCCGTTGTTACCGAGGACAGCATTTCCAACCGGGTGCAGAAGTTCCCCACCAGTGTACTGAACCAGTGGACCTACCACAGCCGCCTGTATGCCGCCGCCAAGTACTGCACCACCCAGAAGGATATGGATCTGGTGCAGCTGGTGTCCTTCGGCTGCGGCGTGGACGCCATCACCACCGACGAGACCCGCGAAATTCTGCAGGAGGGCGGCAAGCTCTACACCCAGCTCAAGATCGACGAGATCACCAATCTGGGTGCCGTGAATATCCGCCTGCGCAGTCTGTTTGCTGCTCTGGACGAGCGCGATGAGGTGGCCGCAGAAAAGGCAGAATAAAATAGAGATAGAGCAAAAAGCTTTTTAAGAAAGCAACATAGGAGGAACCTATGGAATACAATTATCCCAAATTTACTCCGGAGATGAAGAAGACCCATACCATCCTCATCCCCAACATGGCCATTACCCAGTTCCGCCTGCTGGAGTACGCTCTGCGTTACGACGGCTACAAGTGCGAAATTCTGGGCAACTGCGGCAGTGCCGTGGCACAGCTGGGCCTGAAATACGTCCACAACGACACCTGCTACCCGGCTCTGCTGGTCATCGGTCAGTTTCTGGACGCGTTGAACAGCGGCAAGTACGATCTGGATCACACCGCGCTGCTCATCACCCAGACCGGCGGTGGCTGCCGTGCCTCCAACTACATTCATCTGCTGCGCAAGGCACTGGTCAAGGCGGGCTATCCGCAGATCCCGGTGGCCAGCCTGAACTTCTCGGGTCTGGAAAAGGACAGCGGCTTCCAGATGACTCTGCCGCTGGCCCGCCGTGCGCTGGCCTGCATCTTCTACGGCGATATGCTGTGCGCTCTGCGCAATCAGGTTGCACCTTACGAGAACGAGAAGGGGGCTGCCGATAAGATGGTAGACCTGTGGGTGGAACGCTTGGGCCGCGTGCTGCTGGCAGGCAAGGGCTACACCGCCGGGGAGATGAAGCACACCTTCCCCCTCATCGCAAAGGACTTTGCTGCCATCCCCGTTACCCGGGTGCCCAAGGTCAAGGTGGGCGTGGTTGGCGAAATTTACGTCAAGTACAGCCCGCTGGGCAACAACGACCTGCAGAAGTTTCTCGAAAGTCAGGACTGTGAGGTGAACTTCCCGGGCCTGATGGGCTTTGTGCAGTACTGCGCCTTCAACATGGGCGAGGACCACGTGCTGTACGGCGGCAAGCTGGCGGTGAAGATCGGCATTGACCAGTTCCTGAACTGGCTGGACAGCATCGAGCGCGCCATGCTCAAGGCTGAGGCCGACGCAGGCTTCTACGCCCCCGGCCCCTTCAAGGAGCTGGTGGAAAAGCCCAAGGGCATCATTTCGCTGGGTGCCAAGATGGGCGAGGGCTGGCTGCTGACTGCCGAGATGATCGAGCTGGTGCAGGGCGGCTACGGCAACATCGTGTGTGCCCAGCCCTTCGGCTGCCTGCCCAACCACATCGTGGGCAAGGGCATGGTGAACAAGATTCGCGCCCTGTACCCCAGTGCCAACATCACCCCCATCGATTACGACCCCAGCGCCACCAAGGTCAATCAGGAAAACCGCATCAAGCTGATGCTGGCAGTGGCCAAAGAGCGCCTGAATGCCCCGGTGGAGGCAAAGCCTCTGACGGCAGAGGAGATCGCAGGCGGCGCACCCAAAGTCGGCGCAGCGGTCTGATGTTCTAAAGCGGAAAATACCGAAATGCAAAAAGCCCGTCCGGGCCTAAAACTCGGACGGGCTTTCATCATGCCTTGAGAAAAATCAATGCAGGAGAGATCACTTCTGATTCTTCATGTAGATGTGGTGGGGCAGACCGGCAATGTACAGCGGGGTCAGCTCGGCCTGGATCAGCGGGCGGGCATAAGCCAGGAACTCATCGGTCATCTGGGTGTGGTTGGCGTTCATCCAGCTCAGCGGCACCTTCTTTTCGAGGTTTGCAACCTCGCTGATGGGGTGCAGCTCGGTGGTGCACTGGTACGGGCTGTTGGAGATGCGCTTCAGGGCCACCATCTGGCCGGTAACGCCCTCAAAGGCCGCCTTGGCGGCAGCACCGCCCACCTGATAGGCTTCGGTGATGTCGGTGCGGCTGGTCAGATGGCCTGCGCAGCGCTGCAGGGTGGAAAGCTCGATGCAGCGGGTCTTTGTGTCCAGATTGCGGGCCACCACATTTGCCAGATACCGTGCGGTACCGGTCAGGGCCTTGTGGCCAAAGGCATCCACTGCGTGCACATCGTCGGCCAGCTCACAGACGTAGCGGCCATCCTCCAGCTTCACGCCTTCGGAAACGGCGATCACGATGCTGGGCTTCTTCTCCTGCATCACGCGCACCTTTTCAATGAAGTGTTCCACATTGAAGGGCACTTCGGGCAGGCAGATCATGTCCACACCCTCGCAGTCGTCACTCTTTGCCAGAGCGGCGGCAGCGGTCAGCCAGCCGGCGTTGCGGCCCATGATCTCCACCACGGTGACGTACTTGGTGCCGTACACGGTGGCATCGCGGATGATCTCCTTCATCACCACGCCGATGTACTTGGCAGCAGAGCCGTAGCCGGGGGTGTGGTCGGTGACCATCAGGTCGTTGTCGATGGTCTTGGGCACGCCCATAAAGCGGATGTCGCTCTGGATGCGCTCGCCGTACTCGGCCAGCTTGCCGATGGTGTCCATGGAGTCGTTGCCGCCGATGTAGAAGAAGTAGCCGATGTTCAGCTTTTCCAGAATGGCGAACAGCTTTTTGTAGACGGTCTCGTCCTCATGCCAGTCCGGCAGCTTGTAGCGGCAGCTGCCGAGGAAGCTGGACGGGGTGCGCTTGAGCAGCTCGATGTCCAGATCGTCTGTCAGCACGGTGGAAAGATCCACCACCCGCTCCTCCAGCAAACCGGCAACGCCATTGCACATACCGTAAACGATCTCTGCGCCGCGGTTCTTGCAGCTTTCAAATACGCCTGCAAGGCTTGCATTGATGACGGAAGTAGGGCCGCCAGACTGACCAACGATTGCATTTTTTCCCATGATGATTTCTCCTTTTTTGTTTTTCTGTTTCGGCAATATAATATTACGTGCAGGATGCACGAAAACAGACGCGGGAAAAGGGGTTACAGGCGGATATGGCGCGGGGTGCCGTTGACGTAAACGGGGGTCACCTCGTCCAGGATCAGCGGGCGGGCGTACTCCTCAAAGGCAGCAGTCACCTGCATCCCGTCGGGGCTGATCCAGTCCAGCGGCACCTTCTTTTCAAGGTTTGCCACCTGCTGCACATCCACCGACTCGGTGATGCACTGGTAGGGATAAGCGGAAATGCGCTTGAGCGCGATCATGCGGCCGGTCTCGCCCGCAAAGGCTGCGGCGGCTGCGGCACCGCCCACAGCGTAGGCTTCGTTCACATCCGTGCGGCTGGCCAGATGGCTGGCGCAGCGCTGCAGGGTGGAAAACTCGATGGCGCGGCTCTTGCAGTTCAGCTTGTCGTGGATGAGGTCGGACAGGTAGCGGCTGGTGCCGCTGAGCACGGCCTTGTGGCCAAAGGCATCCAGCTGGCCTGCGGTGGACACCAGATCGCACAGATAGGTGCCGTCGGCGGTTTTTACGCCCTCGCTGGCCGCAATGATCACATTGGACTTGCGTCGCTGCAGCTCGTCCACCTTGGCAAGGAACTTGTCCTGATCGAAGGGCACCTCCGGCAGCAGGATCAGATCCGGGCCTTCGCAGTCGTCGCCGCCCGCAAGGCAGGCCGCACCGGCAAGCCAGCCCGCATGTCGGCCCATGATCTCGGCCACGGTCACGCTGCGGATGTCATACACGGAGGAATCCCGGATGACTTCCTTTAAAATAGTGGCAATGTACTTGGCGGCAGAGCCGTAGCCGGGGGTGTGGTCGGTCAGGCACAGGTCGTTGTCGATGGTTTTGGGCACACCGATGAACCGCACACTGCTGCCCACGCGCTCACCGTAGCGGGAAAGCTTTGCGATGGTGTCCATGGAGTCGTTACCGCCAATGTAGAACACCGCGCAGATGTCGTACTTGTCAAACAAGGTGAACAGTTTGATGAAGGGTGTGGAGTCCACATCCGGGTCCGGCAGCTTGTAACGACAGCTGCCAAGGTAGCTGGAAGGCGTGCGCTTGAGCAGTTCAATGCTCATGCGGTCGTCCAGCAGGACGTTCAGCTCCAGCATTTCTTCCTTGAGCAGACCTTCGATGCCGTATTTCATACCGTACACCTTGTCTGCACCCAGGCTGCAGGCGGCTTTGTACACGCCTGCCAGACTGGAGTTGATCACGGCGGTAGGACCGCCGCTCTGACCAATGATCACATTCTTGGCCATGAGTACCTCCTTTTGCAAATTTCATTCTTATCATTTGTACATCGCTGCAGGTTCCGGCTTCCGCGCCGCCAGAGTGGGGTTTGGTCTAAAGGCCCTGCACTGCCCGCAGACCGTGCGGCAAACAAACCGGATGCTGCAAGTGATACAAAAAAGTTTGCGGCATGTGCACACCCTTTTGTAAAATGTGCAAAATTACCACATCCTTATTGTACCTGTTTTGCCTGTTGTATGCAAGACCTAATTGGTTGCACAGGCAAAAAAATTATGATAAAATAAAAAACGCACAGCCCCGGGCGGATAAAACCCCCTTCTGTGCGGGAAAAATGGAGAAAGCTGGAAAAACCATGGGCATTTCACACGAGTATCATTCTGCGCCGCGCCGGGCACGGCGCGGTACAGTCAGCGGCAAGCTGCGCTTTCTGGGCGCAGTGGTCGCCATTTTGCTGGTATCCTACGCCATCACGGCCATTCTGGAAAAGGGCGCAGAGGGCGCGGACGATACCCCGTCTACCAACGCCAGCGGCATTGCCGAGAACATTCTGGCACCGCTGCCCATGCAGGGCGAAGCGGATAGCAGCAGTGCTGCACAGGATGGCAGCACCGGTGGGCAGGCCGTCACACTGGAGAACTTTGGCCCTGCAAAGCAGAGCGCTGGGGCCTACACCGTCAAAGCCTATGATGCCAGCGTCATCCGCCAGCCCAGCTGCGGGCAGGTGGACCTGAGCTACTTTGCGGACGCAGCCTTTCTGGGCGACAGTCTGACGGTGGGCTTCTCGGATTACCAGATCAATCTGGACGGGGCACTCATCTGCGGCTATACCGGCGTTGGCCCGGATGCCATTGTGAACCACAGCGCAGTCAAAAGCCCCACCCGCGGGCAGGAGGTAGCGCTGGATGTGCTGGCCGCTGCCCGGCCCAAGAGGCTGTATATCCTGCTGGGCACTAACACCCTCACCACGCTGGGCGCTTCGGATCGCTTCCTTGCCTACTATGGCCAGATGCTGGATATGCTGCGCGAGGCTTTGGGCGAGGACTGCGTGATCTACGTGCAGTCTATCCCGCCGGTGCGACCCTCGGCAGCTGCTGAAAAGCCCGGCCTTGCATCGGATGTGCTGCGCGGTGTGAACGAGCAGCTGGCTCAGCTGGCCGCCAGCAAGGGATGCGTTTACCTTGACCTGTGGGAGACCCTTGCCGACGGCGAGGGCAACCTGAAGGAGATGCTTGCAGCGCCGGATGGCGTGCATCTCTCTGCAGGCAACGGCTACGGCGCATGGGTCACCTACCTGCGAAACCACGCCAAGTACAGCGCGGATAATTCCTGGACGATGGGCAGCATTTACAGTGCACAGTAAAACGGAGTGAAAAATAAAGAGCCGTTGCACAAAATGGATGTGCAATGGCTCTTTTGTGTATGATGCAGTTTCCCACAGCGACCCTACGGTGAAAAAGTGTTTCAGAAAAGCCCGCAGGCTTTTCTGAAACACAAATATAAAATAAATTTTCCGCTGAAAATGCCCAGAGCGAACGCGGAGGGCATTCCGATCATAAAATTACTCCTGCTGTTCCAACTCCAGCAAATATTGCTTCATCTCCACGCCATAGGCGTAGCCGGTGAGCTTGCCGGTGCTGCCCACCACCCGGTGGCAGGGCTGAAGGATGGCGATGGGGTTGCAGTGGCAGGCACCGCCCACGGCACGGCTGGCCTTGGGCTTGCCAACAGCGGCGGCCAGCTGGCCGTAGGTGCGGGTCTCACCGTAGGGGATCTTGTTCATCTCGGCCCAGACAGCCTTCTGGAAGGGGGTGCCCTTGGGGGCCAGCGGCAGATCGAATTCCCTGCGCGCCCCGGCAAAATATTCGTTCAGCTGCTCCTCGGCTTCCTGTAAAAGCGGTGTCTCGCACACCTTGCGGGGCAGCGGTTCCAGTTCCGGTACGCCGTCCGGGCAGAGGGTCAGCCCGCAGATGGCATCGTTTTCCTCTTCCAGCCGGAAGGTTCCCAGAATGCTGTTCACATACCAAACGTTCAAAAGTTGCGCTTCCTTTCCTGTGAGTTTGTGTTATACTGAAGCTATCTTAACACAAATGTACATCCGGCGAAAGGGGCGTTTTTTGTTATGGTACAGGCATTGGAAGAGATCATTGCCAAAAGCAGCAGCATCGTGTTCTTTGGCGGGGCGGGCGTTTCCACCGAGAGCGGTATCCCGGACTTCCGCAGTGTGGACGGACTTTATCATCAGAAGTACGCCTACCCGCCGGAAACCATCCTGAGTCACACTTTCTGGGAGGAAAACCCGGAGGAGTTTTACCGTTTTTACCGCGATAAGCTCATCGTGAAGGGGGCAAAGCCCAACGCGGCCCACCTGCGGCTGGCAAAGCTGGAACGGGAGGGCAGGCTGAAAGCGGTCGTCACCCAGAACATCGACGGCCTGCATCAGGCGGCGGGCAGCCGCACGGTGTACGAGCTGCACGGCAGCACCCTGCGCAACTACTGCACCCGCTGCGGTAAGTTCTACGATGTGGATTTCATTGCCAACAGCACCGGTGTGCCCCGCTGCACCGAGTGCGGCGGCATCGTCAAGCCGGATGTGGTGCTGTATGAAGAAGGGCTGGACGAGGAGGTGCTGTCCGGCGCGGTGAACGCCATCCGCCATGCGGATACCCTGATCATCGGCGGCACAAGCCTTGTGGTGTACCCGGCGGCAGGACTGATCCGGTACTTCCGGGGCGACCATCTGGTGGTCATCAATATGCAGCCCACCGGGGCAGATGCGGAAGCCGACCTGTGCATTGCAAAGCCCATTGGTCAGGTGCTGAGCGAGGATGTAACGCTGGATCTGTAAAACAAAAAGAACGGCCCTATTTCGCGCCGATTCTCGCCCCCGGTCCGGTATGCTGGATGCATACTGAAAAAGAATGGGGGAAACCAAATGATCCAGGTTTGTGACCCGCCGCGCACGCGGCAGGTAAGGCGGCTTTCGGCGGAGGAATTCTGCCGGCTGGCGCAGAGCGAAGTGAGCAGTGTGTACCGTCCGCGCAGCGAGGTGCTGCGGATGCTGACGGTAGGCGAGGTGTGGGGCGTGTACAGTACACGCGGTGTGCCGGGAGCCGGGTGCATCCTGCTGCCCATGGATGCCGATGTGGCAGCGGCAGCTGCGCTGCGCCGATTTCTGGGCTGGAACCGCACGTCAGGCGGATATTTTTTGACCCCGGCAGCCGGGCCGGACGGCCATGCCGCCGAGACCCTTGCGCCGCTGCTGGCTGCGGCTGCTGCCCGGCAGGAGTTTCTTGCCCGGCAGCGGGCACGGTGGGCCGTGGTGGAATGTGCGGCAGAAGAGCTGATCCCGCTGTATCTGCGTCAGGGGTTTGCTTTGCGGGCTATCCGCCCGCTGGACAGTCTGGCACCGTGTTTCCTGCTGCAGGCCGGGTGCCTTGCGCAGAATGTGCCGCCGGTATGGCTCCCGCTGGCCGACCGGGTGCACATTGCCATCCTGCTGGCTCGAGGTTATGCCGCGCTGGAAAGCCGCGAAAGCCCGCAGGGCACCGTGCTGGCACTGTATCCCGTATGATGTGAAAGTGAGGAAGTTGAAATGAAAGCAGTGGTTCTGGAAGATTATGCCATACAGCAGGGAGATCTGGACTGGTCGGGTGTGAAGGCGCTTGTGCCGGACATCACCCGCTATGGGCGCACCGCGCAGGAAGATGTGGTGTCGCGCATCGGGGATGCGGAGATCGCGTTCCTGAATAAGTGCCGCATCGACGAAGCCGTTCTGGCCCAGTGCCCGAAGCTCAGGTGGGTGGGCATCATTGCCACCGGCACGGATAACCTTGATCTGAAGGCCTGCCGCCGTCATGGCGTGCCGGTAGCCAACGTGCCAGGCTATTCTACTTACAGTGTGGCACAGATGACCTTCAGCCTGCTGCTGGCCATCTGCCAGTGCGCCGACCGTTACCATCGCCTTGTGCAGGACGGCCATTGGCGCACCGAGGAGCCTGCGGCCTACGGTCTGCTGCCGCAGGTGGAACTGCTGGGCAAGACCTTTGGCATCTATGGCTACGGCAGCATTGGCCGACAGACCACCCGCATTGCCAAGGCCTTTGGCATGGAGGTGTTGGTGTGCACCCGTACCGTTCGGCCGGAGTACGAAGCCGACGGTGTGGAATTCGTGGATCTTGACACCCTGCTTGCCCGCAGCGATGTGCTCAGCCTGCACTGTCCGGCAACACCTGCAACACAGGGGCTGATCAACGCGGCCACCCTTGCAAAGGCAAAGCCCGGCATGATCTTGCTGAATACTGCGCGCGGTGCACTGGTGGACGAGCAGGCCGTGGCCGATGCGCTGAAAAACGGGAAGCTTGGCTTTTACGGTGCCGATGCCTTTGGCACTGAACCGCTGCCGCAGGCAAGCCCTTTGCGCGGCCTGTCGAATGCCCTGCTGACACCGCACATCGCGTGGGCCACCAACGAAGCCCTGCAGCGGCTGATGGATATTACTGCCAACAACCTGCGCACATGGCTGGATGGCGCGGGAGAGAATATTGTGAACGCATAAAAAAAACGGGAACGCCGCATGGACGTTCCCGTTTTTTTAGTTCAGGATACCGCTCTCTTTGATGGAATTCACCGCCTCGGCAATGCGCTCCGGCGGCAGGGTGAGGGCAAAGCGCACGTAGCCTTCGCCCAGCGGGCCAAAGCTGGAACCCGGCGTGCACAGCACACCGCTCTTTTCCACAAGGTCAAGACAGAAGTCCATGCTCTTTGCGTACTTTGCCGGGATGGGTGCCCACACGAACATGCTGCCGTGACTGTCCGGCACATTCCAGCCAATGGAACGCAGGCCGCCGCACAGAGCGTCGCGGCGCTGCTGGTACAGGCCGCACTGCGTTTTTACCATGTCCAGCGGGCCGGTCAGGGCGGCGATGGCCGCTTTCTGCACCGGCAGGAACATGCCGAAATCGATCTGACCGCGCAGCTTTTTAAAGGCGGCTACCACGTCTCTCCGGCCCACAAGAAAGCTGATGCGTGCACCGGTGACATTGAAGCTTTTGGACAGGCTGAAGAACTCCACGCCCACATCCATGGCACCCGGCGTATTGAAGAAGCTGTTGCCCACGGCCCCGTCAAAGATAATGTCGCTGTAGGCGTTGTCGTGGATGATGAGAATGTCATACTTTTTGGCAAAGGCCACCAGTTCGGCGTACAGCTCCGGGGAGCCGACGCTGCCCACCGGGTTTGCGGGCAGGGAGACGATCATATACTTTGCCTTGCGGGCCACATCCTCCGGGATGTCCTTCACATAAGGCAGGAAGCCGTGCTCCTTGGTCAGCGGGTAATACCACGGCTTTGCGCCGCCCAGCAGACTGCCCGCAATGAACACCGGGTAGCAGGGAGTAGGCAACAGCACGGTGTCGCCCTCGTCGCACAGCACCATGCCGATGTGGCCCACGCCCTCCTGACTGCCCGCACAGCTGGCCACCTGATCCGGGGTGATCTCCACATGAAAGCGGCGCTTGTAGTAGCCGCACACGGCATCCAGCAGCTCAGGCAGGTCGCGCAGGCTGTACTTCCAGTTCTGCGGGTCGGCAGCGGCATCCATCATGGCCTTGCGGATGTGCTCGGCGGGCGCAAAGTCCGGCGTGCCGACGCTCAGATTATAAATGGTGCGGCCCTGAGCTTCCAGAGCTACCTTGCGTTCGTTCAGTGCGGCGAAGATCTCGTCGCCGAACAAGTCCAGTCGTTTGGAAAATTCCATGATACAATACCCCTCAAATCCTCTTGTTTTCAACATGAACCATTTTAATAATAGAGCTATTTTAGCACGTTTTTCCAAACCGCGCAACGAAAAGGGCAGATGGGGGAGAAAGTTTCAACTTTCGGTGATGGGAAGCGAAGGATGTTTCACGGGAAGAAAACCCTCTCAGTCACGGCTGACGCCGTGCCAGCTCTCCCGAAGGGCGAGCTTTATGAGTGCAAACCATCAGATGCAAAAGAGCTCCCCCTTTCGGGGGAGCTGGCGAGCGAAGCGAGACTGAGAGGGTTTATCAATCAATCGTCGTTTTTGTCCGTCCCACGCCGATGACGGCGGTGCTGATCTTTTTCCAGCTGTTGCAGCCGCACACACCGTCCACACGCAGGCTTGTGCGCCGCTGGAAGCCTTTCAGCGCTTCCTCCGTCCGGGCACCAAAGATGCCGTCGATGCGGCTCCCGGTCTGGTAGCCCAGCGTGGAAAGCGCGTCCTGCAGAATCATCACATAGCAGCCGCGGCTTCCCCGCCTCAGGGTGGGGTAGCCTGCTGTGGTGCCGCTGCAGGCGGGCGTGCCGTAGCGGCGGTCCATGTGCACCCATGTGGGGGTCTGGCTCAGCGGCTCCACATAGCCCCATGCCCCGGTGCCCCGGGCTGCGTTGTAGATGGCCGTGCGGGCGGTCTGGGTCAGGCTTTGGCCCACGTCAAAGGATACGCCCGCGTAGTGCTGGCTGCGGGTGCCGTGGCCGCCCTCCCAGATGCGGCGGAAGGCATACCCCACCGGGATGCCCTTGCCGTACTTGCGGCGGGTCAGGTTCCACGCTTCCATGGCCGCAATGGTGGTCCACAGGGTGGGGCTGGCGGATTTGCCCCGGAATTCCCGCACCCGCAGGGTGGTGCCGGTGCTGTAGGGCATGGGGTCGTTCTCGTTCAGGTTTGCATAGGTGTATACCTTGTTCTCGTAGGCATCGTAGATCAGAAGTCGTGCCATCGCTCATTCCTCCTTGCTGCAGTGTGGGCAGCTCTGGGCCTGCAGCGCAGCCCATGTTCCGCGGTCCACGGTGCCGGTCACCAGCAGCCCGGCCCGCTGCTGTGCCAGCCGGACGGCGGCAGTCTCTTCCGGGCCGAAGCAGCGGTTCTCGGTCACATAGCCCTCGGTGCAGTACAGGCAGGAACGTCCGTTCAGCCATGTCTCCACCTGCGCCACGTCCGGCCCCACGCTGCCCGCGCCGATGGCCCGGCCCGGGTAGACCGGGCCATGCCCGATGCTGCGGTCGGGGTTGGGCATTTCGGCGGCGAGCTGCAGGCTCAGCGCTTCCACAGCTGTCCATGTGTCGGCATCCGCAATGCCGGTCTCGGGCAGGCCCAGCAGCTCCTGTGCGCTGCGGGTGGCGACGGCAGTCTCGTCGGTGTACTGGTCGGAGAGGGGCGGGGCCTCCACGCTGGTAAAGTAGTAGGCAATGCGCTGCAAAAGCAGGCTGTAGTAGAGCACTGCACTGCCGGAAGACCCCACTGTGAGCGGGGTACCGGGGTAGGGCAGGCGTTTCAGGGTGACCACCGGCCCGGATGTCCGCAGAGTGGACGCCTTGTCGTACAGGCTGTTCCATGTGGTACGTCCCACGATGCCATCTACAATCAGCCTCGCAAAGCGCTGGTAGGCCCGCACGGCAGCTTCGGTGGAAGCACCGAACTGTCCGTCGATGCCAATGGCCGGGATGCTGCTCTCGTAGGCGCTCATGAGGTAGAGGTAGAACTGCAGCTCCCGCACCGCTGTGCCGGAAGAGCCTTTGCGCAGCACGCCCGGGTACTCGCCGGGGCGCAGGCTGGACGACAGCAGCTTGTTGGCGATGTCGTTGTACACCTCGTATAGCTTGTTCCATGTCGTGCGGCCCACCACACCGTCGCTGGTCAGGCCAAAGTAGGTCTGGAACCGCTTGACTGCCGCTGTGGTGGCACTGCCGAACTTGCCGTCCACCGTGATGTTGGTCAGGTTCGAGTACACCGTGCGCGCGATCTTGAGCCAGAACTGCACCAGCCGCACATTCTGTCCGCTTGCACCCTCCCGCAGGGCGGTGCCGGGGTAGGCATTGGGGGTGCCGTTGTCGGACTGGATGCTGCGGAACTGGTCGTACAGTGCGGTCCATGTGTCACGGCCCACCACGCCGTCCACGGTCAGGCCGTATTTGCGCTGGAAGGCCCGCACCGTGTTGGCCGTTCCAGTGCCGTAAACGCCGTCCACTGTTAACGATGGGATGGAAGGCTCATACTGTGCCAGCGTATTCAGCCAGAACTGCAGCTGTTCCACGGCGCTGCCGGTGGAGCCGGTGCGCAGTACGGTGCCGCCCCATGTGCCGTCCGAGAGAGTGCCGCTGGACACCTCGCCCTCGCTGGTCAGCTCCGCAAGATCCTTGACCGACACATAGATATAGCTGATCTTGTACCATGTCTGTCGTCCGACTACGCCGTCGGCGGTCAGGTTGAACTGCCTCTGGAACGCCCTGACCGTGGCGGCCATCTTGGCCCCGAACACGCCGTCCACAGTCAGCAGGCCGAGGAAGGGATAGTCCTTGGTGATGCGGTTCAGCTGGCGCTGCAGGGTGAACACCGCTGTGCCGCTGTCGCCCTGCCGGATGGGCGAACCGGGGTAGCTCTGGGGGATGGACTGGATGTTCGAGGTGCGGATGATCTCGATGTCGTTGCCGTAGTAATACTTCAGGATCTGCAAGGCGTTACGGCCCTGATTGGCCAGCGTCACGGTGCCCCACTGCTTGAGACCCGGGCAGGTGACCGATTTACCGTCGCAGTATTCAGAGTAGTAGGGGTTTACGGTGCCGGTCTTGCGGATATAGGTGTTGAAGATGTCGTCGGTGATGCGCACCATCACATCGAACACGGTGCGTCCGTGAACGTAATACTGGTCGTAGCTGGTGGAGTTGGTAATGTTGAAGGTGTAGCCCTTGCTGGGGTACCACTCGGTGTAGATGCGGTTGAGTGCCAGCGAGATCTGGCAGTGGATGTTGGCCCGCAGGGCCTGCTCCGGCCACGGGGAGCAAAATAACCCAACGAGAAAAACAAACGTACAATCGTCTAAGATGTGCCGATTTGGAATGTTCAAGAACTGATTTTTGTACCGGATAAGTCATACTTATAAAAAGGGCGGTTCCGGCAGATTTTTCGGCCAATATTTACATAACGTGTTTCTGATGGGCATCCAACTGGCCAATGGAAACACGTTTTTTATTTTCAAAAAGACTGGAGTGATAGACATTGAGCGAAGTTTAGATTACTTCTACGGACAAGCCGGAGAACTTTTCTCATTCTACCGCATCCCCAAAGCACTGTTTCAGGAACAACGGTTCCAGACTTTGTCGACCGATGCCAAAACACTGTACGGTATCCTGCTCGACCGCATGAGCCTTTCTGCTAAAAATGGCTGGCTGGACGAGCAGGGCCGGGTGTTCATCATCTTCACAATTGAGGATGTCAAGAGGGCATTGTGTTGCGCAGACAACAAAGCGACAAAGATGCTGCGGGAACTTGAAGAATTTGGTTTGATTGAACGAAAACGCAGAGGCTTGGGCAAGCCAAGTTTGGTGTATGTGAAAAACTTTTCGGCAGAATCGTTAAAATCAATATTCCAGAATCGTGATTTTAACGATTCTGGAGGCTTCAAAAGCGCAAGTCAAGACCCTGCAAAATCACGATGTAATAAGACTGAGGAGAATAATACTGAAAAGAGTGAAACTAATCCTTTCTATTCCGAAGAAGATGATGGGATGAGCAAGCGTGAACAACTGGAAGAATATTTTTCACAGTCTTTGGAGATAGAGACCCTGCTCCGGCTTTGCCCGGATGATGAGGATATGTCAAAACCCAAAATCGCCTTTATCTGTGTCCATAATTCCTGCCGCAGTCAGATTGCCGAAGCCTTTGGCAAGGTACTGGCCGCAGATGTGTTTGAAAGCTACTCGGCTGGAACTGAAACCAAACCGCAGATCAATCAGGATGCTGTGCGCCTGATGAAAGAACTATATGGCATCGACATGGAAAAGACACAGTATTCCAAGCTGATTCCTGCAATTCCAAAGCCGGATATCGCTATTTCCATGGGCTGCAATGTCAGCTGCCCGTTCATTGGCAGACCTTTTGATGAGAATTGGGGTCTGGATGACCCTACCGGAAAAAGCGATGATGAATTCAAAGCAGTCATAGAGCAGATTCGTCAGAACGTTCTTGCTTTGAAATCGAAACTTTGCGGTTTCAGTTTTTGAAACCCTCAAAAGTGAGGTCTTGATAGAACGCTTCGATTCATGCTATACTAAAACCAGTTTTAATTCCATAAGCGAGTGACCTTAAAAGGCCGCTCGCTTTTTTGTTTACAACGAGATTGAAGGGAGGAACGCTATGCCAAGCAAAACCGAAGAATATCTCGCCCTTGCCCAGCGCACGGCCAACGGCTTGACCCGGTACTGGGAAAGCTGGACGGACTACCTGACCACTGCATCCCGGTTGTACAAGTACCCCTTTGCAGACCAGTTGATGATCTACGCTCAGCGGCCCGATGCCACCGCCTGCGCCGAATTTGACATTTGGCGCAACCGGATGAACCGCTATGTCAGGCGTGGCTCTAAGGGCATCGCTCTGCTGGACGAATCCAGCGGATTCCCTCGACTGCACTACGTTTTTGACGTAAGCGACACCGGGGTGCGCCGCAATTCCCGTGACCCGGAGATGTGGCAGTACAATGACGACCTGAAACAGCCGGTTTCGGAAATGTTGAGCAAGACCTACGGCATCAGCGGGGAGCGTGTCAGCCAGCAGCTTGCCGATGTTGCCGGGAAACTGGTGGCGGATTACTGGGACAACAACGGCGAGGACATCCGTGCCATCGTTGACGGCTCGCTGCTGATGGATTATGATGAAGCCGGGGTGGAGATGCAGTTCAAAAGCGCAGCAGCAATGAGTGTCACCTACACGCTGCTGGAACGCTGCGGGTTTGAGCCTGCCGGGTGGTTCGACAAGGACGATTTTCAGGCAATCTACAATTTTTCCACCCCGGATGCCGTCTTTGCCCTCGGCGCAGCAGTCAGTGACATGAGCCGGGAGGTGCTGCGGAACATCGAGCGCACCGTAAAAACAACCATTCGCCGCCGAAACAATGAAAGGAGCCAGCATGAATATGAGCAGCAATCTGAGTTACACGCAGACCGGGGATTATCTTCTCCCGAACCTGACCCTGCATCAGCCGAAGACCCCGCTGGGCAAGTACAGCAGGATGCGCCTGAGCTTTCTGAGGCAGCAGCACCCGGCACTGTACAACACGATGCTCCTGAACGGGAGCCTGTACCCGCACCTGATGGAGGTGGAGCAGACGGCAGAGAGCCGGATGCAGCAGACCATGGCGCAGCTTCTGAAACAGAACCCGGCCCCGGACAAGGAGCAGAATCAGATGGCATGGGTGCAGCACATGAACAGCCTGCGGGCACAGGCAGAGGAACTGGTGCTGAACGAACTGATTTACAGTTAAGTTTCTTCGATGCCCACATTCCCACCGAAGCCAAACAAATTGAATCCATCGACCAAGCGGAGAGCAAAAAATCGCCCTCCGCTTTTGTTTTGTCGCAGGCTGAAATTGAGAATGAACTGCGCAAGCATGGTTCCGGTTTTCAGGATGGCAAGCAGCGGATCATCGAACTGTACCAGACACAGCCCGACCGCAAACTCCGCGCTAAAGCATTGGCGAAAGAGTACGGCATCGGCGGACATTCGCAGGATTTTCTGGATGGCAGCAGCGGTTTTGTAAATCATGATGGAAAAGGACTTGAATTTGACCACTACCCGGATCATCAAAAGGTTACGTTAAGCTGGACACAGGTCGAGAAATACATCGACCTGATGATTCAGTCTGACCGCTACCTGACCGATAAGGAAAAAGAGCATCGTGCCGCCGTGCAGGAAGCGGAACGACAGCTCCCAATGCTGGATGGTGATGCCGCTGCCGAATACAATGCTCTGAAAGAGCAGTACCCCAATACCCTGATTGGCTTTGAACTGGGCGGATATTTTCTGTTCTATGACAAAGATGCAATCACTGTAAAGGAAGTTTTTCGTTCTAATTTGCTGTCACAGGAAAATGCGCTGGGAAAAGTCAAAGTGACCGGCTTTTTGCGTAGAGAGTGGGTAGCAAAATCGCAGAAGCTGTGGGCCGAGGGCAACAGCATCTATCTAGCCGGACAGGGCGGAGATGGTACCCACCATCAGACAAAATATCTGCGAGAGGAAGATTATCTGCCGATCGGCATCATCATCAAGCTAGATGGCCGGGATTTCCGTGTGGATCACGTCAACTTCATGTTCAAATCCGTCAGCTTGCAGGACATGGACTTGACCAACAGCGGACAGCCCATCTTCCGGGTTGAACGGTTGCCCAATATCCGGGAACTGTATGAACAGCAGCAGGATGAAATTATTGACGTTTCTCCTGAAAAGGCTGTTGATTACAAGGTCGGTGACGAAGTTGTTGTTGACCTTCCCACCCGAACCATCGAAGGCAAAATCGGCTATGTTGGCGAAACCGATGTGCGCATCGACACCAGCGCGCATGGGCAGTCGTGGGATAACGAGGTACTCAACAAGCAGCAATTCGAGGACGGTCTGCGGCGGGATGAACCTACACCTGATGAGGAACTGGACAAGTTGCCTATCTCTGTGGAGGTCAATGGCGAGTGGCAGACCTTTCCGGATGCTGCTGCCGCAGACGAAGCCCTGAACGCTGAACCGATGCCGGAAGCCGCAGGAAATTTTCACATCACGGATGATAATTTGGGTGTCGGAGGCCCCAAGCAGAAATTCGCCCGCAATATTGAAGCCATCCAGACCTTGCGCACTTTGGAGCAGGAGCACCGTGGTGCCACCGCCGAGGAGCAGCAGGTGCTTTCGCAGTATGTGGGCTGGGGCGGTCTGGCAGATGCCTTTGACCCCGGTAAAGACAGTTGGGCAAAGGAATACGCCGAACTGAAAGGGCTGCTCTCCGAGGACGAATACGCCGCCGCCCGTTCCAGCACCCTGAACGCCCACTACACTAGCCCCACCGTGATCCGTGGTATCTACGATGCCGTGGAGCGCATGGGATTCCGCAGCGGCAACATTCTGGAGCCGTCTATGGGTGTGGGCAACTTCTTTGGAATGCTGCCGGACAGCATGGCGGACAGCCGTTTGTACGGCGTGGAACTGGACAGCATCACTGGGCGCATTGCGAAAAAACTGTACCCGCAGGCTGACATTACCGTTGCTGGATTTGAAACCACCGACCGCCGTGATTTTTATGACCTCGCTGTGGGCAACGTGCCCTTTGGTCAGTACAAGGTCAACGATAAGGCGTACAACAAGCTGGGATTTTCCATCCATAACTACTTTTTCGCCAAGACCATTGACCAGATTCGTCCGAGTGGCGTGATTGCCTTTGTGACCAGCCGTTTCACGATGGACAGCAAAGACAGCACCGCCCGCAAGTATATGGCGGAACGCGCCGACCTGCTGGGCGCAATTCGTCTGCCCAACAATGCGTTCAAAGCCAATGCGGGCACCGAAGTGGTATCGGACATTATCTTTTTGCAGAAACGTGACCGTCCTGCGGACATTGAGCCTGCATGGGTGCAGCTTGGGCAGACCGAGGATGTCCAAAACGCTGATTTTCTTGCAGGAGAACAAAATCAGCAACGTAGATGAACTGAATAAACGCGCAGCAGCGGCAACAGAAAAATATCACCAGCTGGGAGATTCCATCAAAGCCGCAGAAACACGGATGGCGGAAATTGCTGTGCTGAAAACGCACATCGTCAATTACGCCCGAACACGTCCGGTCTACGATGCTTATCGCAAAGCCGGGTACAGTAAGAGATTTCTGGAAGCCCACCGGGAAGAAATCACACTGCACAAAGCAGCGAAGGCCGCTTTTGATGAGGCTGGCTTGAAAAAGCTGCCAAAGGTCAAAGCACTGAATGCGGAGTATTCCGAACTGCTGACCCAAAAGAAAGCAGCCTACCCGGACTACCGCAAGGCGCGAGAAGAAATGCAGGAACTGGTAAAGGCACAGAAAAACATTGAATTGTTCTTCGCAGAAGAAAAAGACGCACAGGAAAAGCAGCAGAGCCGATAAACGAAAGTCGCCGAGGATTCTAACCCTTTCATGGGACGGAATCCTCGGCGGCTTTTTTAGTTTATGTAGCAGCGGTCTTGCGTCACGAGCCAATCTTCGCACAGCCGCTGGGCTTCGTCTTTGGAACGGCAGGTGCAGTTGAACAGCTTACCGTGCAGGGAGCAGTAGGTGTAACGGATTTTCGGCACACCGTTCTCATCTTGAAACTTTGTATAGCGTTCCTCACCGGGCATCAGATAAAGCTGCTCCATCCTGCATCTTCCTTTCCGTTTTCATGTGTCAAGCACACAACGCTCTCATTTTATCACGAACATCAAGGCTGCGCTATTGACGCTTACACCAAAAAGCAGCCTTCATTTTCAGAGAGAGTGTGCATTGACACATTCAAAAGCGTTCAGAAAGAACGCGCAGCCTGCACCGGAACGGTGCAGATCAGAAAGGGTTTGGGATTTCCCAACAAGCATTTTGCAACGCAAAATTTGCATTTGTGCGCACGAATGCACTGCTTGCGGCAACTATGCGTCCTTTCAGTCCGCAACTCAAAAATTTGAAATGAAGTCGATTACTGTACGCTACAAATCTTGTCAAAGCGCAATGCCAGTCCGCGTGAGAAGCAGAGTACCATAGCAACCACGGCACCCACAGCGGCTTGCAAAATTTGGAACGGCAGTTTCAGGATTGCATATTCCACGGTGCTGTAGATAAATGCGCGGCCAAGAGAATAACCAACCACCATGATGATTGCGCCCAGCAATACACCAACACCTGCGCCCAGCACAGGCTTTTTCTTGAACAGATGATGTGCGCAGAGTGAGATGACCACGGATTGCAGCCCATGCGTCACAAGAGAGACAAACATCGGAGTGGGATAGAAAAAGAAATCTCCCAGAAATGCACCGATGCCGCCAACAACGAAAGCGGCAAACGGGTCAAGCAGGATGCTGGCCGTGCAGATCACCACATCGTTTAGATACAAGTGTCCGCCCGGTACGGGAACACCAAAAGAACTTAAAGCAACATTCATTGCGAGGAACACTGCCGTCATAGTCAGCCAGAGAACAGGCTTTTTCTGCGCAAGTGTATTCGTATTTTTCATTGGAATATCCTCCCGTCAAAAGATTTGACAAGATGATACCGCAGAAACTGACACCATTCAAGTGCCACTCTTTGAGAATTTCATGGTGTCAGTTTCTAATATTTGCGAAAAAATTCAGTCCGCATACTTTTCCGCTTGAAGGGTGGAAATGTTCTTCTCCAATTCAAAGTTCTGCTCCAGCGGCTTGTACAGCAGAAAAACACTGAGCAGGAGCGGAAGCCATGCTCCGGTCAGGGCAAAAATAATGAACGAGAGCGGCGACCACAGCCAGATCGCACCCCAGTACAGAATCTGGACTGCCACGGCGCCAAGCGCACGGACGGGAGAAATCAGAATCAGAAGCACCGCGTTGCGGATCATGTTGCCAAAGGAAAGGTTCATCACAGCAGACTGCATCCAGACCAGCAGGAAAATGCTGACCGAGATGAAAATGCCCAGAAGCAGTGCAACGGCCAGACCAGCAGTTACGGTCAGTTTGCTGAGATTGCACAGGACAAAGAACTGCATCCCGACCAAGATTCCCATGACTGCGCCGGGGAGCAGACAGAAGCGGGCATTGCGCTTCCACGCCTGCACATAGGTGTGCCACCAGAAACCGGCTTCATCGCGCAGGCTGCGCAGGATGGTGTCTGCGATGCCGCACAGCTGTGGGCCGGCGATCATTCCACCCAGTGCCGCCGCAAGGAGCAGTACAAAGGCATTGCCGGTAAGCAGCGCGATCCGCATCCCGACCGCAAGCGGAATGCAGCTGACCAGAAGCAGCGCACTCGCTTTCCAGAACGAAAAGAAATCGCGGCTCAGGACTTCCACGATGCGGGCAAATCCTGTTTTGCGCGGGGTGTCGCGTTCCACGCCCGGCCCCGGTTTCTCATAACTTTGCTGAAAGAAACTCATACAAATTTCTCCTTTCCGTCATTCCGGCTGTGTGCCAGCCTGCACGGTGACATTTTCAAAACTGACATTTTGGCAGTGTTGCATCTGGATATTCTGGGCAGGGCCGTTGTTGTCCTCCAGAACCACATCCTTGAACCGGACGTTCTTCACTTCGTACCCCGGCACATCAAAGCCGCACAACTCAATGGACGGGCAGGAATGCCACACATGGTCGTGGTCGATGTATCGGCCCAGCAGGGTGACCCGTTCATACTTGAAGTTTTCCAGAATTGGAGGTACATCAGAACCGATGCCATCATCGTTGTAACCTACCGAATGTACCATCACATGAGAAAGCACACAATCGCGCACTTCCACGTCCCGGACGTAGCCGCCGCGCTTTTTGGTGGCTTTGATCTCCAACCCGGAGGTGGACACAGCCATATTGCAATCCCAGATCTTCACGTCTTCCACGCCGCCGCTCATCTCGCTGCCAATGCAGATGCCGTGGCCGAAACCGCTATGGCAGTCGAACACCCGAATGTGTTTGGTCGGGCGGTTGATGGCGTTGCCTTCCGGGTTCTTGCCGGACTTGATGGCCACCGCATCGTCACCGGTGCAGAACTCACAGGCGAAAATCGTGCAGTTGGTGGAGGAATCCGGGTCCCAGCCATCGCCATTCCACACGCCGTCCGATTTGATCAAGCAGTGGTCGGTCACAATTTGGTCGGAGTAGATCATGTGCAGGTTCCAGCTGGCACCGTTGGCGAAAGTCAGACCGTGCATCCAGATGTTCCGGCAGTTGCTCATATTCATTAACCGGGGACGGACACGGCCCGGAATGGTATCGGCGTTTTCACAGGTGGATACCAGTTCGGCGTTCTGCGCGAGATACTCTTTCAGCCGCTCCCGCTCGCTTTCGATGATGCGGCTGGCCAGCAGTTTGCCGCCGGATGCAATGGTGCCTTTGCCGCGCAGGATGACGTTTTCGCAGTTCGGCCCTGCCGTGTGGTCGAGGATGCCGAGATTCAGAAGGCTGCTGTAACACTCCATTTCCGTGCCTTCAAAGCGGCTGTGGATGCGCGGCAGATAATCCTCCGGGTTTGCTGTACCCTGCAAGACGACTCCTTCTTCCAGATACAATTCCATGTTACTGTGAAGCCGCAGGGCACCTGTCATGTATACGCCAGCAGGGAGGTAGACACACTCGTTTTCCGTGCAGTCGTCAATGGCTTTCTGCAATGCGGCGGTATTCATGGTCTTGCCATCGCCCACCGCAAAGTAAGGCGCAGCGGTCACATCCAGTTTCTGCTTGATGGGCGTGGTGCGGACGGTCAGTTCCCCGATACCACCGCCCCGCCACTGGACGAACAACGTGTACTCGTTTTTCGGATGCAGATGCTTCAGTGTAAAGTGGGTCTTGGTAGTCGTGTCTATGGCAGCATCATTCCGCAAAACTGTATAGGTTTCCACCGCTTTCGCTGTGGCAGGCTTCTCCCAGAACAGGGTGATGGTGGTATCGGTACAACAGGCAGTCAGGCCGTTCTGTGAAAAATAATGGTTCGGCATAAAAACTCCTTATAACAGACTTTTATAAGCATCCAGATAGCGTAGACCCAGCGTGCGCAGGCTCTCTGTGGTAAAATGCAGTCCATCTGGACGAGCGGTCAACCCTTCCGCAGACACAACGGCACACCTTGGCAGCTGCGCAGCCAGTCCGGGCAGACGATGGTTGAACTCGTTTACCAACTCTGCCGGTGTGCCATGAAAGCCGTTTTCCGGGTGGCCCAGTTCGCCGACAATGATCGGCAGATTGCTCAGTTGTTTCCGGAATCCACGCATCGTGCGCAGAAACTGCTCCGGGTAGGCTTCCAACTGTTCCGGCGCAAGGCAGTCGCTCTCACCTTGGTGCCAGAGGATTGCTGTCAGCATCGAGGTGCGTTCCGCCAGTTTTGCCTGAAAAACGGCATGGTCGAACAGAACTTCACCCGGCTGCCACTGACTGATGCGGGTACCGCCATCGGCGCAGGGAATCAGGCCGATTTGGGAACCGGTTTCTTTCTGGAGTTGCGCCGCGAAGCTGGCAGCGAGGTTTGCACCGCTGCGAGGGCGGCTTTCCTCTGCCACTGCGCGGTCTACATTGATCGGCTCACTCATTTCTTGCCAACGCCCCATCCGTAGCATAAAGCAATCCGGGGCAGTAATGGAATTTTCGGCGGTCAGATTACCGCGCCCAGCCATATTGGACTGCCCCACCAGCAAAAAAGAATGGATACCGTTTGCTGCCTCGTGCAATCCATCGTTGATCCATAGCGACGTAAAAATCACCTCATAACTTCAGTACTTCTAAATGTATTCTATCGTTGATTTAGCAGAAAGTACATATAAATTTTTTCAGAAGATATTAAGAACTGTAGAATACAACGGGGCAAACCCTTGACGAAATCCGTTTCATTTTGGTATTCTCAAAACAGGTAAACGGAAAATGGGAGGATATTGTCATGTACACTGTGTTACTTGTAGATGACGAGGAGAAAATTCTGGAAGTGATGAAAGTCCGTATCGGTTGGCAGGAACTTGGTGTGGACAAGCTCCTGACGGCATCGGATGGGCAGGCGGCATTGGAGTATTTTGAGCAGCAGCGCATCGACCTGCTGGTGACGGATATTCGGATGCCCCGCATGGATGGTCTGGAACTGATCGAGAAAGTCCGCAGTCTGTACCCGGATACGCACTGTATCCTGCTGACTGCTTACGGCGAGTTCGAGTATGCCCGCCGTGCCATCCAGCTGGGCGTCGAGAACTATCTGCTCAAGCCGGTCGCCGATGTGGAAATGGAGCAGACCATTCAGAAAGCATTGGATAATATCTACAACCGCCGCAAAAACAGCCGGGATCTTCTGAGGGAAAACACACTGAACCGCTGGGCATCCGGCTCCATCGGCAGTGAGGAACTGAGCGAACGTGCCGCTGTGCTGGGCATCAATCTGTATCAGCCGGAGTATTGCGTGGTCTGTGCTGTGCGGCGCGGAAAATCATCCCTTGCCGCATTTCGGGCTTCCTGTCTGGAACTGCTGGCGCAAAAGTATGAAGTGAATGGCTTTTGGGATGAAAAAGGCCGCTGGGTCATGATCCTCGGCGGGCGTGACCTTTCCAGAGAGAATGTTTCGGCAGAGATTTCCCATGCGGCGCAGGAGAGCGGCGCAGTGGACGCCGTCCGCGTTGCCATTGGCACCTCGGTCAAAGAGACCGACCTGCTCCACATGAGCTACCTGAACGCCTGCGACACCATCGACATGAACGACCTTTCGGACAGTCCGGTGCTGCTGCAAGAAGAAACCGATACCCTCGGCATTGATGCCGATCTTTTGGCAGAGGAAATACGAATCCTGTATTATCTGCCCGACCAGAGCATCCGGGACACCGGTTATCGCCATCTTGCCATGAAGCTGTACCAGCAGGATGGGAAGGAGACTCCGCTGAAGTCGCTTTCCCGGCTGCACAAGGGCTGTCTGCGCGTCCTGATGAGCGAATTTCCGGCACAGGAAAATCTGCGGGAAGTTCTGCGTGTCCCCACGTGGACGCCGGAAAAGCAGCACTCGGAGAGCGATTTCGCCCGCGCTGCGGAAGAAATGCTCGTGACCGGGCGGCAGGCATTTATGAAGTGCCTTGCCGAACTCAGCCCCATCGTTCAGGTCGCATTGCGCTATGTACATGACAGCGTGATGGAGGGCGCAGGCATTTCCATCAAGGATTTCTGCGCCAAAAACGGCATGAATCCGGCCTATCTTGGACATTTGTTCAAAAAGGAAACCGGAACATTCTTCAACGATTACCTGATGCAGTGCCGCATCAATCAGTCCATCATCCTGCTGCGCAATCCCAACCGGAAGATCAAGGACATTGCGGAGGAAGTCGGCTTTGCTTCGGCAAGCTACTATGTGAAATGCTTCCGCGAGAACAAGGGCATCTCGCCCTCCCGGTATCGGATGGGCCTGCACATGAACGAGGGGTAAAAGCGAATGGACAAGACAACGCAGCCGATCCGCCAGCGAGGCAATATCTTTTTGTGGGTCGGGTCCCTCTACTGGCTGATCATGATCTTGACAAGTCTGCTGGTGTGCACGCTTGCCTATCAGCAGAAAAAATCTGAGATTCTGGCAGATGTCAACATCCGCCGCACACAGGTCGGCAGCGCATACCAGAGCCTGACCGAGCAGTTCTGGGTATCCTATCTCCCGATTTATGAAAATCAGAACACATCGTACCGCCTGCTCCGTGACTACTTTGCGTCCCCGTCAGAGGAAGGTCTGACCCCTGTGGAGATGCATGATATCTCCAGCGTGCTGGCGCAGCTGACGATCCGAGATGACCGCATTCACTGGATCGCAGCCTATTCGCCGCTCCGAAAGGTCAACTATATTTACTATGCGTCCTCCAGAGACGGCACTGGTGTCGGGACGATGGAGGTCCTGCCGATGGATTTTCCGTTTATGGAACAAATGCTGAACAAAAGCAGTCTGATGGAAATTTACGGTCAGATCGACAGCGGAGATCCCCGGCTTGCGAATACGATCGCCGTAGCGGGCGGCACACCCGCTCTTTCCAAGGGCGTTTTGCTGTTTGGCTACGGCATCAGCCAGATCCAGCAGCTTGCAGAAGAAAATCTGCCGCTTTCCAGCCTGCAATTTGAGATTCTGGGCAATGACGGACAGCTTTTGTATAATTCGGGAAAAGAACACGTGGAACTTCCCGATGCAGTGATCCAGAACGGGAGCGGCGTTTTCCAAACGGACAGCGGGAGATGGTTTGCCGCAGTGGACCCCTTTACAGAGCGCGGCGGCACGGTCTACTACACGATCTCTTGGCAGGAGCTGTTTCTGAGGTCGAACGCGAATACACCGCAGCTGCTGATCGCCATCCTGCTGCTTTCGGCGTTGAGCATACTGGTGTTCTGCCTGACCATGCGCGCGATCAACCGGGAAGTCCGTACGATTCAGGAAGGGCTGAACGCCCTTGGACAGAATCAGCTGGATTACCGGATCAAAGGCAGCTTTTATCAGGCGGCATTCACCAACATTGCACTTTCCATCAATAAGATGGCCGAAAGCCTGAAAGAGAACATCGACAAGGCTTATTACTATCAGCTCAAGCATAAGGAAGCGGAGATGCAGGAGCTTCAGGCAAAGTTCAACCCACACTTCCTGTATAACTCGCTGGATGTGTTCCGCGCCCGCTGCTATGAAAACGGCGATGACGAAACGGCAGAGCTGATCGCACAGACAGCTTCGGTTTTCCGCGGATTCATCGGCGCACAGACCTTTATCCCGGTGCAGCAGGAACTGGCATTCAGCCAGCGGTATCTTGCAATCTACCGTGCCCGCCACAACGACGCCATGCAGATCCTATATGATATTGACAAAGAGGTTCTGCAATACGGCATCATCCGCAATGTGCTGCAGCCGTTGATCGAAAACTACTTTGCACACGGCTTTGACCCCTCCCGGCAGGACAATGTCCTGCAATTCCGCGGCTATCTCCGGGATGAGGATACCTATGTTCTGACCGTAGAGGACAACGGCTTTGGCATGGAAGAAGATGCTTTGCAGGCATTGAACGCCCATTTACAGGAGCCGATTGCCACCGAACAGGAAAGCTACGGCCTGAAAAATCTGCATCAGCGGATACAGCTGTATTATGGCCCCAAGTGCGGTCTGGTGATGCGGAAGAATCCGACCGGCGGACTGATCGCTGAGCTGTGCGTTCTGCGCAAGAAACCGGAAGAAGATCCTGAATAATGTGAAATGGAGCTGTACGGATGAGCAAAACCGTACAGCTCCATTTCGCATTCACATGATAGAAGGAGAGATAGGGGAGAAAATGAAGAAAGGCAAAATCTGCGGGGATTTTACGCTGTGAGTACGGAGTGCAGTTCTGTACACATCAGCAGGAATGCTCCAACACCGTGCAGATCGTTGGTGGAGCAGGGACGGCCGCAGTAGAATTCGTAGCTTCCAACGCCCGTTCCAACACAAACATTGCCGATCAGCAAATCATTGCCTTCCCAGTTCAGAGAGCGGATCACGCCTTCGTAGCCCTTTTTGGCTGCGTCCAATGCGCTTGCGGGAAGGATCTTCTGCCGCACTGCTTTGCTGAGTGCGGCGACAAACAGACAGGTGCAGGAATTTTCCGGCCAGTTGCCCGGCTGGTCTGCCTTGTCGATCACCTGATACCAACGCCCGTCTGCGGACTGGTATTTCAGCAGGGAAGTCAGCAGATCTTTGACCAGCGCACGGAGTTCTTCGTAGTGTGCATCTTCCGGGTTCATCTGATCCAGAACATCCATCACAGCCACCGGCACCCAGCCAAGGCTGCGGCCCCAGTATTCCGGCGCAAGACCCGTTTCGGGGTCGCACCAGTCTGCCGTTTTGGTCTCGTCCCACGCATGACGCCACAGTCCGGTTTCCGGAATTCGGGTGTGGTCGCGCATCAGGAAGATCTCTTTTACCATAAAGTCCAGCCACTCCGGGTGGTTGAACTTGCGGGCGTACTCAGCGGCAAAAGGCCCTGCCATGTACAGACCGTCCAGCCACATCTGGCCGGTCAGGCTGACCTTATGGTACAGACCGCCGCATTTGCACAGCGGAACATCCGGCAGCTGTTTGGCAACGAACTCAATGCACTTGCGGTATTTTTCGTCGCCGGTTTTCTCCAGCAGAGGGAACAGCAGGATGCCGGGCTGGATGTCGTCCAGATCACCGTGCTTGTAGTCGTTTTTGATGCGGCCATCCTCGGTGAATACGGAATCGATCCAGTCTTTCATATAAGAGAAATAGGCTTCATTGCCGCAGAGCTGGTAAGTCTTGTATACGCCGGAGAGGAACACACCCTGATGGTAGTGAAAATGCCCTTTCGGCGGAAGATCAGCGGCAGCGTAACGGCGCATCATGGTATCGCAGGCACTCTGCGCATAGGCGAGCGGAGTGCTGGGACGCACCGCAGGATCTGTGGATTTTGTCAGCATGATTGGTTCTTCCTCCTGAATCTGAAAGCGCCCCTTGGCAGAGCGGCTTTGCGTCTTTTTCTTCATTGTAACGGGAGGCCTAAGAAATGTAAATTGCAAAAATTATGGCTTGTATCATAATTTTCAGTTGTTGAAAAATGAGATTTTTTGCATGTTTGCACAAACCGTTATTTTTTACACAAACCGAAATTTTTGTTATATACAACGGCGGAAAGCTCGATTATACTCGAAACACAACAAATCGTTCACACACGATTCACAAATCTGAAAAGGAGTTGACGCCTCAATGTCGTCCAGCAAAGCCGCTGCAGGCAAGCTGCTGGAAACGGCCGGTTCGCGCCAGAAGCGTATCGAAAGTTTCAAGCTGTTCCTGCTCGTCCTCCCGTGTCTCGCACTCGTATTCGTATTCCATTATATGCCCCTGTGGGGTTGGGTCTACGCATTCTTCCAGTACAAGCCCGGCATGTCGCTGGCAAACTGCAAGTTTGTAGGCTTCCAGAATTTCACCAACCTGTTCGGCAACCCGGTCATGCGCCAGAACCTGTTCCGCGTTCTGCGCAACACCCTCGGCATCCAGTTTATCAATTATCTGCTGATGCCGGTCCCCATGCTGTTCGCCATCTTCCTCAGCGAGATCAAGAGCACCCGCTTCCAGAAATGTGTGCAGACCCTCACCACGCTGCCGCACTTCATCAGCTGGGTCATCATGTTCTCTTTGATGTCCAGCCTGTTTGGTTCCTCCGGTCTGGTCAATGCGCTGATGCAGAAGTTCGGCGCAGAAATGACCGTGAACATCCTCACCACTGACAAGCACGTCTGGCTGATCCAAGCACTGCTTTACACATGGAAAAACCTCGGCTGGAACGCAATCATCTACTTCGCTGCCATCACCGGTCTGGATCAGGAAGTGAACGAAGCGGCCATGATCGACGGTGCAAACCGCTGGCAGCGTATCCGCTACATCACCATTCCGCTGTTGATGCCCACTTTCTTCGTTCTGCTCATTATGAGCATCGGCAACTTCCTGAACTCCGGTATTGACCAGTTCCTCGCTTTCAGCAACGCTCTGAATAAGGAATACATCGAAGTGCTTGACCTTTACGTCTACAACCTCGGTATCGGCAGTGGTCAGATCTCGTTCTCGGTCGCCGTTGGTGTCATGAAATCCATCATTGCACTGATCCTGTTCGGTCTGGCCAACACCGCATCCAAGAAGATCCGCGGCACCAGCGTATTCTAAAGAGAGGAGGAAGCATTCTGTGACTGCAACAAAACTCGCGCCCCGTCAGAAACCGTGGGCCAAAAATCACCACATCAAGATGAGCCGGGAGGATAAGATCTACAACATCGTCGGCATCATCCTGTTCACCATCATCACGCTGCTGTGCGTGTATCCGTTCTACTACCTGATGATCTGCACTATCAGCGATCAGAAGCTGGTTGACCTGAACCAAATCATCCTGCTGCCCAAGGGCATCAACTTTGAAAACTACGTTGAAATTTTCAAGGTGCAGAATCTGGGAAATGCTGCCTTTATCTCGGTGGCGCGTACCGTGATCACCACGGCACTCAGCCTTGTGCTGACCAGCTACATGGCCTACTTCTTCACCAAGCAGAATATGTGGAAGCGCAAGTTCTGGTATCGCTTCACTGTCATTACTATGTACTTCTCCGCAGGCATGATCCCCATCTACCTCAACAACCGGATGCTGGGTCTTGTCAATAGCTTCTGGGTCTACGTCATTCCGTCCTGCCTGTCCGTGTACAACATGGTTCTGGTCAAGACGAACATCGAAGCGATGAGCCCGGAACTGGAAGAATCCGCTTATCTGGATGGTGCCGGTTATCTGACCCGCTTCTTCAAAATCGTGATGCCGCTGCAGACCCCCATCCTTGCCACCATTTCGCTGTTCACCGCCGTGAACCAGTGGAACGACTTCTTCACCACCAAGCTGTACATCACCAACACGAAGCTCTACACCCTGCAGTATCTGCTGTACGAACTGCTCCAGCAGGTCACCGCAGCCGCCGAGCAGATCGCCGGCGAGAACCCCTATGCGACCATTACTCCTACCGGTATCCGCCTGACCTTGACCGCTGTGGTCGTTATCCCTATCATCTGCGTCTACCCCTTCGTCCAGAAGTTCTACGTCAAGGGCCTGATGGTCGGTGCCGTCAAGGGCTGAGAGCCTTTCTTTTGAACCAAAAATTGTGTATTATATTATAAAAGGAGAACAAGACCATGAAAAAGATGATTTCCCGTCGTAATTTCCTCAAGGCTTGTGCAATCGCCGGTTCTGCCGCCGCCCTGACCGCCTGTGGCGGCGGCTCCTCCAGTAGCACTGCCGCTGGCAGCACCGCTGGTTCCGGTTCCGCTGCTTCTTCCAGCGGTCCTCAGACCATAACCTTCTATCCTCGCGATGCAAACGTGTCCAGCGGCCTGATCAGCGGCTTCAAGGGCGATTACTTCGCAGCGCATGGCTTCAATCTGGAAGTCTGGGCTTACTCGGATGAAAAGACCAACGCCATTCTCGCCAGCGGCGATCTGCCGGATGTGATGTTCATCCCGGAAAAGAGCCTGGACATCATGATTCAGGGCGGTATGCTGCTGAATCTGGACGACTATCTGGACAAGATGCCGCACCTGAAGGCTTTCACCGAAGTTGAGCCTGCTCTGAACTACGTCCGTGAGTTTAAGAGCGCAGGTACCGGCAGCGTCTACGGCATTCCCACCAGCATCGGCGACAGCTACGTCAAGTATAAGTGGCTGGACTCTACCGAGCGCAACGCAGTCCGCGTGCATTGGGACACCTACGAGAAGATCGGCGCACCGGCGATCAACAGCTTTGAAGATCTGATTGATGTCATGGAGCAGATGCAGAAAGCCCGCCCCACGGCTGACGATGGCACCACCTGTTATGGCACGGTGCTGAACAACGGCTCTGACTCCAAATTCTGGGCTTGCATGACGATGTGGTACCGCTGGCAGGGCTATCTGGAAAACCAGCTCGCCTACCTGCTGGAAACCGATATGGTCAACGGTGAATATCACTCCATTCTGGACAAGGACAGCCTGTACTATAAGGGCCTGAAGTGGTATCATGAGGTCTACAAGCGCGGCTTGATCGACCCCGACAGCATCAACAATGACCGCCCCACCCAGAAAGTCAAGGTCGATGGGGGCTATGCACAGGTTCCTTCCGGCTATCTGCCGGGCTGGGCACCCACCTATCTGGAATACCACATTCCCGGTGTCAAGAGCTACTACAGCGCAAACTCCACCTACGGCGATTCCCGTTACATGATCGGCATCAGCGCAAAGACCAAGAATCTGGATGCCTGCCTTGCTTACCTCGATGTTCTGTCTGACCCCGAAGCCTTCATGATCCTGATGCAGGGTCCCGACGGCGAGTACTGGGAGAGCGATGACAAGGGCAATGCTTTCCTGACCGACCGTGCAAAGGAGTGGCTGAACGCCGGTCACAACGACTTTACCGGCTTTGAGATGTCCACCGGCGAAACACTGGAACTGTGGAACACCCCCTTCATCGTGATGAATGGTGTCCTGACCCAGTATGGCGATGGCGAGGGCGGCTACCGTTGCGCTTCTACGCTGGGCTGGAGCGACGTCAATGAGATCAGTGCCCAGAGCGAGAACTTCCAGAAGTGGCAGAAAAGCACTGGCCACGAGAACTGGAAGGAGTGGCTGGGCAGCGATTACTGCGATGAAAGCCCCCTGAAGAATGTTTCCAGCTTCACCAGCCTGCCGGATGACAATATGCAGCTGATGATCGATGCCATCAAGGATAAGGTCACCACCGCAAGCTGGAAGATGGTCTATGCTTCTTCTGACAGCGAGTTTGATGCCCTGTGGAATCAGATGGTCGCCGACTGCAACGGTCTGGATGCCAACAGCATCATCGAGTGGCGTCTGGCTGACCTCGAAAATGCAAAGACGATCCGCGACTCTCTGTAAAAATCATAGCGGACGCAAGCTCCGGTCTGCATGATACCCTGCTGACGGAGTTGAGATCTGGATAACACAGAAGCCGTGTTCCGCAACCTTTTGCGGGACACGGTTTCTTCTTTTATGAAGCAAATGATATGACACAGAATAAAACACCTGCACATCAGACAGATATGACCCATGGTTCTATCCTCGGCTGCACCCTGCGCTTTGCTCTGCCGATTTGCGCTGGCAGTGTTCTCCAGCAGATGTACAGCACCGTGGATACGCTGGTCATCGGCAATTATTGCGATTCCGCCGCACTGGCGGCGGTTTCCACCAGCTCGCAGCCGCTGGAAATTCTTTTGTGTGTCTTTCTTGGCATTGGCTCCGGCATTTCGATCCTTGTTTCACAGGCTTGCGGCGCATCCGATCAGGCCGCATTGAAGAAGCTGCTCAGAACATCCGTATTTTTTCTCTACGCAGCGGCCATTCCGCTTACGGTGCTGGGGCTTGTATTGGGGCCGACGCTCTTGCATCTGATGCAGGTGCCCCCGGATGCTATGCCTTATGCAGTGCAGTATCTGCGCATTGTTACCATCGGCATTCTTGGCAATATGGGCTACAACTTCAATGCGGGCATCCTGCGAGGACTGGGCAACAGCAGTTCTTCTCTGGTGCTTCTGCTGGTTTCCTGTGTGGTCAACATTGCGCTGGATTTGCTTTTTGTGGCAAAGTTTGGCATGGGTGTCTACGGTGCGGCGTGGGCGACCGTGATCGCACTGGCACTCTCGTGGCTGTGCAGCATCTGGTATCTCCGCCGCTATGCCCCGGAACTGGAATTTCCGCTTCTGCCCCATCAGTTCGATGGAAAAACGCTGCGGAAGATGATACAGATCGGCCTCCCGCTTGGAATGAACACCGCACTTTATTCCACAGGACATCTGATTTTGCAGATTCTGTTCAATCTTCAGGGCTCAACCTTTGTCGCGGGCTGTTCGGTAGCCGGAAAAGTGGCCAGTTTTGCAAACCTTGCCATTGCATCGCTCTCCTCAACAATGACGGTGTTCTCCGGTCAGAACCTTGGTGCCGGAAATTATCGCCGTCTGTGCCGTGGAGCATGGCTGGTTCCGCTGTGCGCTGGGACGATCACGCTGTCTGCCGGAATCCTTGTTACGATTTTCTGCAACCCGCTGCTTTCGCTTTTTACACAAGATGTCACCGTTCTTGCCGTTGCAGTACGCTACATCCATATCGTGCTTCCGTTCACATGGATGTATGCGATTATGAACGTCATCATGTGCTTTGCCAATGGCATTGGAGAGATCAAGTATCCGACCATCGTGAATCTATTCATCCTGTGGGGTGTACGGATACCGGTCGCGTATCTGCTTTCACGGCTTGGCTATGGCGGCTATGCAATGGCCAGCGTACCGCTGAGTTTTCTGGCTGGTATGATTTTGATGCTGTTCTATTTTCGTACAAAGCATTGGGCAAAACTTTGTGCCCTTGCAAAAAATGAACCATAGGAGGTTTGTATGGAGTTACTCACACTGCTTTCCAAACCCTCGCGCGAATTTACCCCGATCCCGTTCTGGTTTCTGAACGGCAACCTGACCCATGATGAAATCCGCCGCCAGCTGAATGATTTCAATGCCCACGGCGTATCCGGTGTGGTGCTACATCCCCGCATCGGCCTTGCCAAACGCATCAAATACCTTTCCAAAGAATACTTTTCCTACATCCGCACGGCGGTCAAGGAAGCGGCTGCGCTGAACATGACGGTCGTTCTGTACGATGAGGGAATGTACCCGTCCGGCTCTGCAAACGGTATGGTCACCGCAGGGCGGCCTGATTTGGTCAGTCAGGGCATCACGCTGGTGAGCGAGAGCCAGCCGGGGGATGAAGTTCTTGCACAGACATCACAGGGGATTCTGGTGGTGCGCAAGAGCGGCGGCACCATCCGCGGCATCCACTGGGGCGAAGACGATGGCGAGCCGAACGCCCCGGAAAGTGCCGACATCCTGAACCCGGAGGTCGTGCAGCGGTTCATCGGCCTGACCCACGATGCCTACTACCGTGAACTGAAAGAATACTTCGGAAACACCATCATCGGATTCTTCACCGATGAACCCAGTATTCTGGGTCGGAACGTGGGGAATATGTTCCCTTGGACAAAGGGCTTTGCCCAGCTTTTCACCGAAGCAGGCGGCAAGCTGGAAAACCTGACCGCACTGTTCGAGAAAACCGAAAATGCAGATACCCGGCTCTATCACCAGATGATCCTTGACCGGGAGGGTGGCGTTTACTATGCGGCTCTTTCCGGCTGGTGCGAACAGCACGGCATCTGCCTGATGGGACACCCCCATCAGAGCGATGATATTGAGGTGGAAAAATACTTCGGCATCCCCGGTCAGGACTTGTGCCTGCGCTGGATTGCACCGGAAAAGGACTACCTTATGGGGCTGGATTCCACGCTGGGCAAGTGCAGTGCAGATGCGGCCCGCCTGATGAACCGCCGCCGCAACTCCAACGAGTGCTTTGGAGCCTGCAACAAGGACAACAACCCGTGGCAACTCTCCGGTGGGGACATCAAGTGGTACACAGACTGGCTGGCCGTGCGCGGCGTCAACCTCTTCATCCCTCATGCGTTCTATTACAGCATCACCGGCAAGCGGAAGGATGAGCGTCCGCCCGATGTCGGCCCCAACAGCAACTGGTGGAAACACTATAAGCTGTGGTCTACCTATATGCGGCGGCTGTCCTGCCTGATGACCGACACGACCGCACTTCTGCCGGTGGCAGTGCTGTGCCGTAACCGCGCATTGGAACCGGATGCCGTCCGTCCGCTCTATGAGCAGCAGGTCGGCTTCCAGTATCTGCCGGAAAGTGTCTGGAAAGATTGCCGGGTGCAGGACGGAAAACTGTATTGCCGTGGCATGGAGTTCTCGGCGGTGATTGATCCTGAACAGCGGTTCCCGGATGCACCTGCTCTCCCCAAAGTTCTCTCGACCCTTGCAGACCTTCAGTGCAGTCCGGCTGCTCCGCAGCTGCGCAGTGCGCATTTCCTGCGTGCAGGCAGTGAGTGCTGGTTCCTTGTGAACGAGGGCAACACTGACCTCCATACCACCATCACGCTGCCCACCACCCAAAAGATCGGGCAGTATGACCTCTGGGCAGGGAAAGCGGCCCGTGCGCAGGCAAAGGAGTTTGCATTGAATCTGCCTAGCCGCAGCAGCCTGCTGCTGTTCACCTGCGAGGAGGCAGACTTTGCCGCTCTGCCAGAGCAACCGAAGCCGCTGCTGCTGCCAGTGCCGGCGTTCACCCTGAAAAAAGCCGATGGCATTCAGGTCAAAAAGACCTACGTTGCCGAGGCGGAATACAGCGCAGAACAGGCAAACGCCGATTATCCGCTGTTGGAACTGGATGCCGAGGAGATGGCCGAACTCTGGGTTAACGGAAAATTTGCCGGAGTTTCGTTCTGGAACAAGCACCGGTTCGATTTGAAGGGTCTGCTCCATCCGGGCAGCAATGCATTCAAGCTGGTCGTGACAGGCAGTCTGGCAAACCACTATGGCAAACGCGCCGTTCCGTATGGTTTGCAGGAGGCTTCTGTATGAGTTTGAAGAACATTTATACCTGTTTTCCCGGCGGCAAGCACAAGGCTCTGACGTTCAGCTTCGACGATGGCCGCGTGGAAGACCGCCGCCTTGTGGAACTGTTCAACCAGTACAGCATGAAGGGTACCTTCAATCTGAACTCCGGCCTGCACAATGCAGAGCGCATCCCCGTCTGCGAGTATAAGGAACTGTATCGTGGACATGAGGTGGCCTGCCACACCGTGCTGCACCCCACCATTGCACGCTCTCCGCTGGATCAGGTGGCCCAGCAGATTCTGGAAGACCGCCGTGCGTTGGAAGAACTGGTCGAGACCCCGGTGCGCGGCCTTGCTTACCCCAACGGCAGTTACACCCATAAGATCATGGAACTGCTGCCGGCACTGGGCATCCGCTATGCGCGTACCGTGCGCAGCACGCAGGGCTTTGCCATTCCAGAAGATTTTACCGAGTGGGACCCGACCTGTCATTTCCGGCACGGGATGCTGGAACTGGGCCAGCGGTTCCTCACCATGCACAAGACCCAGTATCTGTACCTGATGTACGTCTGGGGCCACAGCTATGAACTGCCCGAACAGGATGGCTGGGCGCAGATGGAGCAGTTCTGCCAGATGATGAGCCATCAGGATGACATTTGGTATGCCACCAACATCGAGATCGTAGATGCGCTGGAAGATGCTGCCCGGCTCCAGTTTACCGTGGACGGTGATTTGTGCTATAATCCGAACGCTGCATCCTGCTGGGTCAGCGTAGGCGGAAAGATCTACGAGCTTCCCGGTGGAACGACAACACGATTTGAATGAGGAATACAGCAATGAAACATGAACTTGAATTTTTCCCGGATGGAACGCCAATCGACGATTGGTTCTATGAGATTGAAAACCCGGAACTTTCTGCACTGGGTAAGCCCTATCGGCTGACGGACTACGGCATCCTGCCGGATGGCCAACTGCATACAAAGGAGATTCAGTCCGTCATTGACCTTGCTGCCAAAGAGGGTGGCGGTGTTCTGGTCGTTCCGGCGGGTGTCTACCACACAGGTGCGCTGCACTTCAAGCAGGGCGTGAATCTGTATGTGGCACAGGGTGGCACCCTGATGGGCAGCGATGACATTGCCGATTATGACCTCTGCGAAACGCGCATCGAGGGGCAGAACTGCATCTATTTCTCTGCCCTCATCAACGCCGATGGGGTGGATGGCTTTACCATCAGCGGCCCCGGCACGATTGATGGCAATGGTCTGCGCTCTTGGCGGGCGTTCTGGCTGCGCCGCAAGTGGAACCCCAAATGCACGAACAAGGACGAACAGCGTCCGCGGCTGGTGTATATCTCCAACAGCAAAAATGTAACCTTTGCCAACATCACCCTGCAAAATTCGCACTTCTGGACGAGCCACCTCTACCGCTGCGACCATGTGAAGTACCTGAACTGCCGCATTCTCTCTCCGGCTCATCCGGTTCCGGCTCCCAGCACCGATGCCATTGATATCGATGTCTGTACCGATGTTCTGATCAAGAACTGCTATCTGGAAGTGAATGACGATTCGGTCGTGCTGAAGGGCGGCAGAGGCCCGTGGGCAGATACTGCACCTGAAAACGGCATCAATGAGCGGATTCTGGTGGAGGACTGCCGCTATGGTTTCTGCCATGGCTGTCTGACCTGCGGTTCGGAGTCCATGCACGACCGCAACGTTCTGGTGCGCCGGTTGAAAGTAGACCACGCCTGCAATCTGCTCTGGTTGAAAATGCGCCCGGATACCCCACAGCATTATGAATATATCACGATGCAGCAGGTGGATGCCGTTGTGGAGAGTTTTGTCAACATCAATCCGTGGACACAGTTCTATGATCTGGAAGACCGCAAGGACATTCCGCTTTCCTATGCAGACCACATTACCGTGGAGGACTGCCGCTGCGAGTGCCGCGAATATTTCAACGTAAAGCCGGAACCGATGCAGTATCGGCTCTCGGACTTCACGTTCCGGAATCTGGACATTCGCGCAAAAGAAAATTCCTTTGACCCGACCGCAGTGAACGGTATGGTCTGTGAAAATTGCAATATTTCTGCTCTGGATACCGCACCGGACATCAATTACATTCCCCCCGTACCGCATACGATCGAGGAGGCATAAAAAATATGAATAAGAAAAGACTCGTGGCCTGCCTGCTTACGGCCAGCATACTCGTTTCTTCTGCATGGAGCGTCTGTGCAGTCGGCCCGGATATCGTAGCAGACGGACAGGCTATAAGCTATAGCGCACTGCCGTATCCAACCTATGTGTACAATCCCACGACCTTGGAACTTCCGTTTGGTGAAGCGTTGCCAGAACAATTTCCCACAGAAGTGACCGCTGTGATGAACGATGGCTCGATTGGAACTGTAGCTGTTGGCGAATGGACCGCGATTCGTGAATTTAACGCAGCAGAAGAAGGTATCTATGTTTACGGTGCCAATGTTGTTCCGGTCGAGGGAAAATATCAGGTACTGGAAGATTCTCTGACACCCAATGAAAACCCTACTGACCCCAGCGAACAGCGGGCGGACTACACCTATGATGTGTATTATCGTATCGGCTACTTTAAGACGGGCAGCAACTATAATGCGTATGCACGTTCTATGGAAAATCTGGATCGCGGCGTGTATGCGGTGAAGTCCGATGATGGTGTGTTCATTTCTTGGAGAATCCTTGCAACAGAGTATGGTGAGGATATTTCCTTTGATGTGTACAGAAATGGCATCAAGATCAATTCCTCTCCGATCACAGACAGAACCAATTTTACCGATGCAAAAGGCAAAGCCGGCGATGTGTATGTAGTTGCAAAGATTCAGAACGGCCTACAGTATAACAGCGAGGCTGTTGCCGCTCTGGAAAACAATTATATGAGCATCCCTCTGCAAAAGCCGGAACCCCAGCCCACCAAAAACGGAGACCTTTCTTCGTATACGATCAATGATACCGGCGTGGGTGATGTGGATGGCGATGGACAGTACGAGATCATTGTAAAATGGTATCCGGACAATGCGTTTGACTCTGGCAAGGCTGTGGCACCTTCCTCTCCGACCATTTTTGATATCTATGAGATGGATGGCACTCCGTTGTGGAGATTGAATATGGGCTTGGAAATGCCCTCTGGTGCCCATTTTAACCAGTTTATGCTTTACGATATGGATGAAGATGGCAAAGCAGAGCTGTTTATCAAGACCTCCGATGGTACGGTCGCCTATAAGCCGAATAAAGCTGGCAAATTTGATATGACCGATGAGAGCACGATCGTTTCCTATGTGGGCGATAAGAGCGTGGTTCCCGGTACAAACATCAATGCAAACGGCCATGCAAGCCCTGACTCAAATGAATATGTGACGGTATTCAGTGGGCAGACCGGTGAAATCATTGACAGCATCGATTATATCAATGTGACGGGCAATTACGATGACTGGGGCAAAGCAGGCGATGGCGGCAATCGCTCTGCACGCTACAATATTGCAATCGGCTATCTGCCCAAAGAAGCAGGCAGCACCGAAACGATTCCTGCTGTATTCTTTAACCGCGGCTACTATGCAAAAACTACGATTGCTGCCTACACGTTGAGAAATGGAAAGCTGCAGCTGGAGTGGAACTTTGTGGCCCTGACCGGTGAGGACGCCGCAGATAAGGGAAATCATAATGTATCGACCGGTGATCTGGATCAGGATGGCTTTGATGAGATCTGCATCGGCAATATGGCAGTTGACCATGACGGCTCTCTGCTCTGGGTCAAGAATGGCAAGGATGGACAGGATTTGGGAAGCCACGGCGATGCCATCCACCTTGCGGCAATGAATCCGAACAATCCTACGCAGCTCTATGTTTTCTCTCCCACAGAGGAGTACAAGGTGGCGACGGTAAATCAGGCTCTGAGCAATGCTGGAACCGGTCTGCGCTATGATGGTATCTGGACTTCGGCAAAGGATGTGGGTCGTGCAGTAGCGGCGAATATCACTCCGCTGCCCGGATACGAATACTGGGGTCAGGCAAACAACAGCGGTGTATACAACATTCTGAGTGGAATGGTCAATCCGAGCCGTGCAGGTCTGCCGGTAAACTGGGTCTTGTACTGGGACGGTGACCTGCTCAGCGAACTTGGTGATGGCGTTGAGAAAGAATCCTGCGATTTCGGCGTGTATAAATACAACTGGGAAAGTGGTGCGGTGGATACCATTGATGTGCTGGATGGCAAGACGAACAATTCCACCAAAAACAACCCCAGCCTGACAGCCGATATTCTGGGTGACTGGCGTGAAGAGGTCATGCTTAGAAATGAGGATGACACCGAACTTCGCATCTACATGACAACGGCAGAAACGGACTACATGATCTATACGCTGATGCATGACCCTGTCTACAGAAATTGTGTGGCAAACCAGAACAGCGCATACAATCAGCCTCCTCACATCGGATTCTACCTTGGTGAAGATAACAAGGAGCAGGTCTTGTCCATGAATTTGCCTACTGCAAATATTGTTTACACCACGGAATCCAAAGAGGTTGGAAAGCCCATCGGAACGCTGGACTATGCCGGTATCTTTGCGCTGAAGAAAGAACAGGCTCTCGACACATTGAAGGGGTTCTTCAGTTAAGTCTTTGAATCCAATGAAAATTCGGAAATAGAGGACGCATTATGAAATCTGAAACTTTCACTATTTCTTTGGAAAAGGGCGCACAGGATGCCATCCCGTTCTATGGTCCCGGCCAGCCTTTTGGCTTCGTGGACGAAGCTGCCCACAACGCACAGCCGGAGCTGAACATTTTTGAACTGAATAGTGGGTTCAATGTTCCTTATTGGTGCGCATCGGAAATAATCACCAAAATCCAGCAGGACGAAAACGGCTGTTTTCTGGATTCGGATGCACTGGTGAAGTCTTTGTGGAAAAAGGATGGTGCAGTCCAGCCGCCGCAGCGATTCATTCCGCTCTGCTTCAAGACGGCGGTTCCTCACGCCGGAAATTACCGCGTGAAACTTACGCTGACCGCCCGCGCGGAGGAAGAACAGTTTCTGATTTTCCACGGATGCCGCCATCTTGCATGGAAAGGCTCTTTGCGGCAGGGAGCAGTGCTGTCCATCTGCTTCACGGTCAATATTTCGCCCATCATCCCCAATGGAAAAGACCACCCCTTTGAGAAAATGACTTTGGATATTGCGGTGGTCGGCCACTGTCCGGCACTGGATTTTCTGTCCGTTACGCCCGTTGAAGTTCCCACAGTCTACCTTGCCGGAGATTCCACGATGGCGGACTACGGTGCAGAATATCCCTACCACCCGGCGGCGTGTTACGGCGGCTGGGGACAGGCTCTGGACTTGTATCTGGACGGCAGCATTGCCGTGTGCAATCACGCACACAACGGGCGCTCCACTGAAACATTCCGCAACGAGGGGCATTTTGACCTTATCCAGAAGCAGCTTCGCCCCGGCGATTTTGTGGTGATCCAGTTCGGCCACAACGACCAGAAGCATCCGCATTTGCAGGCATACAACGGCTACCCGGAAAACCTGCGCCGGTTCATCGAGGAGATTCGTGCAAAAAAAGCCCTGCCCATTCTTGCAACGCCGATCGCGCGCAATACATGGACAGAGCAAAACGGAAAACTCACCTATAACGATCTCCTGCACGATCACGCACAGGCGTGTATCGCACTGGGCAAAGAACTGAATGTACCTGTGCTGGATCTGCATCAGGCGGCCATGGAGGACATCATCCGGCTGGGCCGGGATGCTTCCAAAGCCTATTACCATCAGGGGGATTGGACGCACACCAACGATTATGGTGCAGTCCGTGCCGCTGGATATGCAGCCAATGCCCTGCGTTCACTGGGCGGTGCATTTCCGGATTATCTGCCATTGATTCAGGCGGTATCGGTATCCATCAAACCGTGGAAACCGGAAGCCGCACTGCTTCTGGAAAAGCCTGTGCGTCTGGCCGGGGTAAAAGACCCCAATGGTACGGAAGAAGGAACTGCTGCACAAGACCATCAGGCCGAAAAGGATGGCGGCGATGCACTGGCACGGCTGCTGGCGGCGGTGCAGAGTGCCCGTGGACAGGGCGGTTAACCCTGCTCCGGGTTTCCGGCACTTTTCAACGCACTTTTGCGATACTGTAAAGGGCTTTGCCCGGTCGCCTTGGCAAACCGGGTGGAAAAGTTGCTGGCATCTCCGAAGCCGACCTGCTGCGCGATCTCGGTCACGCTGTGGTCAGTGAGGACAAGCAGTTCCTTTGCCTGCGTGATGCGGAAGTTGACAAGGTAGTTGTAGGGCGTTGTGCCCATATACCGCCGAAATAGCCGCAGAAAGTAACTTTTGCTCATGTGGGCATCGGCCAGCAGGTCAGAAAGAGAAAGTTCTTTCTGGTAATTCTTGCGCAGGGTTTCCGCAGCCTGCAGAATGACCTGCCGTGCGCTGGTGGTCTCTGCCTCTGCAAGAATGGTCTGCGCGCACAGGGCAAGCATCCCGTGCAAAGCCAACCCGGTCTGCACCATGCTGTCCACATTGCCGCGCTCCATCTGGCCCAGAATCGTTTCAAACAGTTCCTGCATCTTGACCCCGGTGATCTGCACCGGGGTCAATTTTTTACCCGGAAACAGCAGCGGTTCCATAGCCGCAACGCCCACACCGTCCAGATGTACCCAATAATGGTGCCAGCAGCTTTGCCCCGGTGCAGTGCAGTAGCTTTGAGGTGTGCGGCAGTTGAGCAGCAATGCCTGCCCGGTGCTGAGGGTCACATGGTTCCCATCCTGCTCAATCAGCCCTGCTCCGCGCAGGGTGTAGAACAGAATGTAGCTTTCCTTGTCGGTGCGCGCCGTCGAAAAATGCTGCTGGGCATAGAACACTCCCGCTTCGGTGCAATAATAGGGCTGTGCCAGCTCTGCTTCGCTGGGCGTTGTGCGTTTCCAGATGCTTTCTGGGGTCACATCCATGTTATAAGTCAGCATTTTCCGATTCCTCTCTTTCTGCTTTTAGTATAGCGCACACGCCTTTTGGGGGCAAGAGTAGACTTTTCACAAAAAAGAGGGTACTTTTTCGGATGGAATTTTCCGAACGAGGCCAGTATACTAATGAACAGAAAGTTTGTTATCTTTCTGCCAATCCCAGCGATTGCAGCAAAAAGAGAAGTGTCAATTTGGAGGTTTTGTATTATGGCTGATCGTATTGTTCTGAACAGCATTTCTTACCATGGCCACGGTGCCATCGAGAACATTGTTCCCGAACTGACCGCCCGCGGCTACAAGAAGGCTTTCGTCTGCTCCGACCCCGACCTGATCAAGTTCGGTGTCACCAAGAAGGTCACTGACCTGCTGGACGCTGCCGGTTTCGCTTACAGCGTGTACAGCGAGATCAAGCCCAACCCCACCATCGCCAACGTGCAGGACGGCGTGGCTGCGTTCAAGGCCGCAGAAGCTGACTGCATCGTGACCATCGGCGGCGGCTCCTCCATGGACACCGCAAAGGCCATCGGCATCATCATCAACAACCCAGAGTTCGCCGATGTGCGTTCTCTGGAGGGCGTTGCTCCCACCAAGAAGCACGCGGTCTTTACCATTGCAGTGCCCACCACTGCCGGCACCGCTGCTGAAGTCACCATCAACTACGTCATCACCGACGTGGAGAAGAAGCGCAAGTTCGTCTGCGTCGATACCAACGACATCCCGGAGATCGCAGTCGTTGACCCTGATATGATGTCCTCCATGCCCAAGGGCCTGACCGCCGCTACCGGTATGGATGCTCTGACCCACGCCATCGAGGGTTACATCACCAAGGGCCACTGCACCATCTCCGATATGTTCCATCTGGAGGCCATCAAACTCATCAGCGAGAACCTGCGCGGTGCCGTGCAGAACACCCCGGAAGGCCGCGAAGGTATGGCTCTGGGCGAGTACATTGCCGGTATGGGCTTCTCCAATGTCGGTCTGGGCATTGTCCACTCCATGGCACACGGCCTGTCCGCTCTGTATGACACTCCCCACGGTGTGGCCTGCGCCATCCTGCTGCCGGTCGGCCTGGAGTACAACAAGACCGTCGCCGGTGAGCGTTACCGCGCAGTCGGCAAGGCTATGGGCGTCAAGGGCATCGATGAGATGAACGATGCACAGGCCGCTGATGCTACCATTGCCGCTGTCAAGAAGCTGTCTGCTGATGTTGGCATCCCCACCAACCTGAATGGCATCCTGAAGGAAGAGGACATCCAGTTCCTCGCGGAGTCTGCTTATGCAGACGCTTGCCGCCCCGGCAACCCCCGTGACACCAGCGTGGAGGAGATCGTGGAGCTGTACAAGAGCCAGCTGTAAGATTCCGCATAACTGCTTTGCTTAAATTCCCCATTTCTTCTTCATTACCCCCATAACGCAAAAAAGCTGGAGCGTTCCTTCCATACGGAGCGTTCCGGCTTTTTTGTTTGCAGCAAATGCATTTTCAAAATCATAGAGTAGACTTTTCACAAAGAATGCGTCACCTTTGCCGATGGAATCACGATGCCTGAACCCGTATACTTGGGTCAAAGAATCCACACAGGAGGCGCATTATGCAAAAGAACTATCTTGCCATCGACATTGGTGCATCCAGCGGGCGGCACATTGTCGGATGGATGGAGAACGGCGTTCTCCGCACCGAGGAAGTGTATCGGTTCCCCAACAGCGTCCAGCGGGTAGACGGCCATCTGGAATGGGACATCGACAGCCTGTTTGCCAACGTGAAGAACGGCATCCGGGAAGCCTTTGCAAAATATCCAGAAATTGAGAGCCTTTCCATTGATACATGGGCTGTGGACTATGTGCTGCTGAAAAACGATCAGCCAATCTACCCGGTCTACGCCTACCGCGACAGCCGGACACAGGCAGTCATTCCCGAAGTCCACAGCATCCTGCCGTTTGAAACGCTCTATGCGCGCACCGGCATCCAGTTCCAGCCCTTCAACAGCATTTATCAGCTGTACGCCGACAAAAAGGCCGGGCGGCTGGAACAGGCCGAAGATTTTCGGATGATCCCGGAATACCTGCTCTGGAAACTCTGCGGCGTGAAAGCCCGTGAGTACACCAACGCCACCTCTACCGGCCTTGTCAACGCACAGACCAAAGAGTATGACCCGGAAATTCTCAAAGCACTGGGTCTGCCGGAAGCCATGTTCCCTAAGCTGACCGTTCCCGGCACTGTGCTGGGGCCGCTGAAAGCGGACATCGCCGCCGAGGTGGGCGGGCAGACCAACGTAGTTCTGTGCGCCACCCACGATACGGCCAGTGCCGTGGAGGGCATCCCGATGGAGCAGGGCGATGCACCGTTCCTTTCCTCCGGTACATGGAGCCTGCTGGGGGTCAAGCTGGCAAGCTCCGTCACCACCCCGGAAAGCTGCAAGGCCAACTTCACCAATGAGGGCGGCGTGGGCTATATCCGCTACCTGAAAAACATCATGGGCCTGTGGATCATTCAGTGCGTGCAGAAGCAGCTGGGCATCTCCTTTGCAGAGATGGTGGAACTGGCCAAGACCAGTACCTACACTCGCATTTTTGATGTGAACGAAGCCCGCTTCTCCGCACCGCAGGATATGAGCGCAGAGATTCGCTCCGCTCTTGCCGAAACCGGTGATGCACCTGCCACCGATGCAGACCTCATCAACAGCATCTATCATTCGCTGGCCTATTGTTACGGTGAAGCCTATCGGGAAATGGAGGAAGTCACCGGCCAACACTGGGATAAGCTGTACATCGCAGGCGGCGGCGCAAAGAACGCCACCCTGAACGAACTGACTGCCCACTACACCGGAAAACAGGTCGTAGCATTGCCCATCGAGGCAACGGCCATCGGCAATTTGAAAATTCAGATGAACATTTGATAAGGAGGACTTTCCCATGCTCGTTGAAACCAAAGCCCGTGTTGGCGTGTTCGCCATTGCTCTGGGAGCCTATCTGCCCCAGTTTCCGACCCTCGTGCCCGAATTTGAGCAGCAGTACGCCGACTTCAAAAAGACCATCCCCGACACCGTGGAAGTCATTGACGGCGGCATCGTCACCACCAAAGAACTGTCCATGGCCGCTGGCGACAAGTTCCGCGCCGCAGACGTTGATTTGGTCATTTTGCAGCTGCTGACCTACGCCACTTCTTACAATATGCTGCCTGCCGTGCGCGACCTGAACGTGCCGGTGGTGCTGGTGAACGTCCAGAAGAAGAAAGCCCCGGACTACGCCAATACGGACACTCCCACTTGGCTGGGTGAGCTGTACGCCTGCGGTGCCGTGGGTGAGATGGTGGCCGATCTGGAGCGCGCTGGCAAGCGTCACGCCGTTATCACCGGCGTGGTCGAGGGCGGCGACCCGCAGGTGCAGGCCGAGATCGAGGACTGGTGCCGTGCCGCACAGGTGCGCCGCCGCTTCCGTGACACCAATCTGGCTCAGATCGGCCGTCCGTACCCCGGCATGATGGACTTGTACATTGACGAAACCAACCTGTACAACCGGATGTTCCTCTACACCAAGCAGTTCGACTGGGAGAAAATGTGGGCCATCGCTGATAACATCACCGATGAAGCTGCTATCCGCGCCAAGGCGCAGGATATTCTGGACACCTTCGACATCGAGGGCGGCGGCACCATTGAAAAGGTCTGGGATATGGCAAAATATGTCATGGCCTTTGAGCAGTGGGTCAAGGACGAGAAGATCGCGTTCATTGCCTCCCACTACGATGGATTCGCACAGGGCAAGGCCGGTGTGCTGGACAGTATGCTGATCCCGGCGTTCTCCATGCTCATCAAGCAGGGCGTGGCCTGCGCCGTGGAAGGCGACATCAAGGTGTCCATGGCCATGAGCATCCTCAAGACCATTGCAGGCTGCGGCCAGCTGAGCGAGATGTACTCCATCGACTTTAACGAGGATATCTGCATCATCGGCCACTCCGGTTCCGGCGACGCCGACATCTCCGAGAAGAAGCCCACCATGAAGATCGTGCCCGTGTTCCACGGCAAGACCGGCGGCGGCTACCTGACCCAGTTCTACCCCCATCTTGGCCCTGTGACCTATCTGGGCATCACGCAGGACAAGGACGGGCACTTCAAGTTCGTGGTGGCCGAGGGCGTCAACGAACCCGGCCCCATCTTTACCTTCGGCGACACCAATATGCGCACCCGCTTCACCTGCGGCGCACGGGAGTTCTGCAACCGCTGGAGCGAGGCAGGCCCCACCCACCACATGGCTGCGGCAACTGGCCGTCACATCGACACCATTCTGAAAGTGGCAAAAATCTTCGATGTTCCTGTGGACATCATCACCCGATAATTAAGTTTGAAGAAGAAAAGAGAGGTATTTATCATGGGAATTCTGGATGTTGAGATCGTAAAAGGCTTTATGCGGATGTGCAACGATGGCTGGCAGCAGGGCTGGCACGAGCGCAATGGCGGCAACCTGACCTACCGCATGAAGGAAGAGGAAGTGGCGCAGTGCCGCCCCTTCTTTGACGAGCAGCCCCGGCAGTGGGTGAACATGGGCGTTCAGGCCGAAAATCTGGCGGGTGAGTATTTTATCACCACCGGTTCCGGCAAGTTCTTCCGCAACGTGGAGCCGGACCCTGTCCACAGCATCGGCATCGTGGAGATCAACGACAAGGGCGACAGCTGGCGCATCGTCTGGGGTCTGGAAGATGGTGCAAAGCCCACCAGTGAGTTCCCCAGCCACTTCATGAACCATAGCGTCCGCAAGGCAGCGACCAACGGCGCAAACCGCGTCATCTACCATTGCCACGCCACCAACGTCATTGCCCTGACCTACATCCTGCCCCTGACCGACCGGGACTTCACCCGTGCGCTGTGGCAGAGCGCCACCGAGTGCCCGGTCGTGTTCCCCGAAGGCGTCGGCGTCTGCCCGTGGATGGTCCCCGGCGGTGCAGACATCGCCATGGCAACCAGTGAGCTGATGAAAACTTATCAGGCAGCGATCTGGGCACAGCACGGTCTGTTCGCTTCCGGCCCGGACTTCGACATCACCTTCGGTCTGGCTCACACCATCGAGAAGAGTGCCGAAATTTACGTCAAGGTCCTGAGCATGGGCGGCGGTCTGATCCGTCAGACCATCACCGATGACGACCTGCGCGCCATCGCCCACGACTTCGGCGTGACCCTGAACGAGAACTTCCTCGACTAAGGAGCAGAACATGGAACACATGGCATGGAAAGGCCGCATCAAACCCGGCTGCAAGGCCGAATATCAGAAGCGTCACGCGGAAATTTGGCCGGAGATGGTCAAGGTGCTGAAAGATGCGGGCATCTGCAATTACAGCATCTTCTACTGCAACGATGAACTGTTCGGCTACTACGAGTGCGAAAAGGGCGTGGCCTACGCCGAAAAGGTACAGGCCGAAAGCCCGGTCGTGGACCGCTGGAACGAGTACATGAAAGATATCCTCGAGCTGGAAATGGACCCCGTGACCGGCGCACAGCCCAAGCTGGAACAGGTGTTCCGGCTGGACTGAATCACCCTGATTTTCTGAATCGTAACTGACAAAGGCTGCCCGCCTTTCTTCTGCGGGCAGCCTTTGCTTTTTTACTCGAACAATTTTGCAAAGCAAAAACGGCCATTTTCGCCGGAAAATAATTTCAGGTGTAGAATTTTCTCTCTAAAATTTGTGAGAATTGACAAAACGAGCGCAAAACCGTCGAAAATGTATACAACGCGACCGCAATAAAGTTCGAATTTTTGGCACAATTCGCAATTCTTTGCGAGAAAGTCGCCCCAAGAGGTGCTATGATGATGTACAGAAAGTTGCACCACGCAAGCAAATCATTTAGGAGGAATGACAATGAAAAAGACATCAAAAATCGTGCTGGCTGTCATTGTCGTCGTAATGCTGGGAATTGGAATTTCCACCTTCTTCAAGGTCAACGGCAGCATTGGCAGCGACAAGGTCCAGCTTCGTCTGGCGCACGGTCAGGCGGGCGATTCGGAAATCGGCGGCACGATCGCGTATCTGTCCGATCTGGTCGCCGAGGACGACAGCATGAACATGGAAGTTTCCGTCTATCCCAGCGGCGTGCTGGGTTCCGAGACGGCCATGGTCGAGCTGGTCCAGGCGGGCGTTCTGGACATGGCCAAGGTCAGCGCCAACACGCTGGGCCAGTTCGATGACCGCTACACCATCTTCTCGCTGCCGTACCTGTTCAAGGGACAGGACCACTACTACAGTGCCATGGCAAACAGCACCGCCATCCGGGAGCTGTTCGATGCCACGGAGGACGCCGGTTACATCGCCATCGGATATTACTGCAACGGTGCACGCAACTTCTATCTGAAAGACGATGTGGCAGTTACTTCTCCCGACGTGCTGAAGGGCAAAAAGATCCGTTCCATGGTCAGCTCCACCTCGATGGATATGATCGAAGCCATGGGCGGTTCTCCTGTTCCGATGTCGTCCAGCGAGACCTACACCTCCCTGCAGCAGGGCATCGTGGACGGTGCAGAGAACACCGAGCTGGCTCTGACCGTCGATAAGCACGAAGAGATCGTCAAGTCCTACACCTACACCGAGCATCAGTACACCCCTGATATCTACATCATCAGCACCAAGGTCTGGAACAAGCTGACCAAAGAGCAGCAGGATTATCTGCGCGAGTGCTTCAGCAAGCTGAACGACAACTTCGTGCAGAAGTACAACCAGATGATGGACGATGCCATGGCCGAGGCCGAGAGCTACGGCGTGCATGTCTACCGCGATATCGACAAGACTCCGTTCATCGAAGCAGTCCAGCCCATCCACGAGGAGTTTCTCGCAAAGGGCGAGCAGTATCAGAAGCTGTACGATGATATCCAGAGCTATGCGGAGGATACAGACAAATGAAAGCATTGAATAAGATTTTGAGTTCCGTTCTTGCCTTTCTGGTGGCGGCCATGGTCGTGGTCTGCTGCTGGCAGGTCATCACCCGCTTCGTTCTGGGCAACCCCAGCAAGTACACCGAGGAAATCCTTCGTTTCGCGCTGATATGGCTGACCATGCTGGGCGCACCGTATGCCTACGGCGCAAAGCAGCATCTGGCCATCGACCTGCTGGTCAAGGGGTTTGAACCCGCTGGCCAGCGCTGCACCCAGATCTTTGTGGAGCTCGTCGTTCTGGCTCTGAGCGCCGCCGTCTTTGTGGCGGGCGGCATCTCCGTCACCATGAACGCCCACGGCCAGATCTCGGCGGCTATGAAGCTGCCTATGGAGTGCTACTACGCCTGCATCCCCATCGGCGGTGCGCTGATGATCCTTTACAGCCTGAACAATCTGTATCATCTCTTCCGGGATAAAGACAAGGAGGTCGCTTAAATGGAACTGCAAGCCGCTATTCTTCTGGTGGTCAGCTTCGCGCTGCTGCTGATGTTCAGCGTTCCTGTCTCGTACAGCATCGTTGCATCCGCATTCATCACCATCACCGCTTTCCTTACGCCGCAATTCGGTATGTTCGTTTCCGCCCAGAAAGTCATCGCGGGCATTGACAGTCTTTCCTTGATCGCCGTTCCATTCTTCATCCTAGCTGGTCTGCTGATGAGCAACGGCGGCATCGCGCACCGATTGGTTGACTTAGCCATGCTGGTTCTGCGGCGGGTGCCCGGTGCGCTGGCTCTGACCAACGCCGCTGGCAACGCAATGTTCGGTTCCATTTCTGGTTCTGGCATCGCAGCTGCGACCGCCATCGGTGGTGTCATGCTCCCCATGGAAAAAGAGGAAGGCTATGACGAAGGCTTCTCCGCTGCCATGAACGTGGCCACCGCTCCGGTCGGCCAGCTGATTCCTCCCACGACTGCATTTATCGTCTACTCCACTGCCAGCGGCGGCACTTCCGTTGCCACCCTGTTCATGGCTGGCTGGATTCCCGGTCTGCTGTGGACTGCCGCCTGCATGGTCGTTGGTTATTTCATCGCAAAGAAGTACGGCTACATCCGCAAGGGTGAGAAAGCCCAAAAGTTGAGTGCCAGTGAAACCTTACAGACCATCTGGCGCGCCATCCCCAGCCTGCTGCTCATCGTCATTATCATCGGCGGTATCCTGTCCGGTGTGTTCAGCCCCACGGAAGCCTCCGCTGTGGCTGTTGCTTATGCCTTTATCCTGTCAGTTTTCATCTACAAATCCATCGACCTGAAGGATATGCCCCGTATTCTGGTTCAGACCGCAAACATGACCACCGTTGTCATGCTGATCATCGGTGCATCCTCCGTCCTGAGCTTTGTTCTGAGCTTCACCGGCCTGCCTGCTGCCATCAGTAAAATGGTTCTGGGCATCTCCGACAACAAGTACGTCCTGCTGCTCATCCTGAACATCTTCCTGCTGATCGTCGGCACCTTTATGGATATGGCACCGGCTCTGCTGATCTTCACCCCGATCTTCCTGCCCATTGTCCGCACCTTCGGCATGAGCGATGTGCAGTTCGGTGTTATGATGGTCATGAATCTGGCTGTTGGCACCATCACTCCTCCCGTTGGCAACGTCCTGTTCGTAGGCTGTTCGCTGGCAAAGCAGCGTCTGGAGAATGTGATGAAGAGTCTGGTTCCGTTCTTCGTGGCAATTTTCATCTCCCTGATGCTGGTTACTTACGTTCCCGCTCTGAGCGAATGGCTGCCTACCACGCTGGGCCTGATGTAAACCGTCTGCTCCACTGCGCAAATGCTTGTCAAACCTGAACAGATATGACATAATCAAGGCAAAGGTTCCTGCGGCAGTTGCCGCAGGGATGCCGCCTGTTCAGGAGAAAAGGAGCATTTCATGGAAACAACGTGGCTGCACAGCATGGTTCAGGGCGATGCGACCCAGTATTACCGCAAACGAAACGGCATTATGGTGGAACACATGGTTCGTCCGGCAAACTTTGATATGAGGTACAACCACTTCCATCAGGAGTACGAAATTTATCTCCTGCTCCGTGGGCGGCGGCAGATGTTTTTTGAGAACCGCGCCTATGAAGCACAGGCCGGAAACCTGATTCTTGTGGACAGCGGCCAGATCCATATGTCCCATTCCATTGTGGGTGACCCGGAGTCCGAGTATGAGCGCGTGATCCTCTATGTAGACCGGGACATTGTGGAAAAGGTCGATAAGATGTTCCCGGAACTGAAGATCGGTGCGTTCTTCCACAAGCACTACGGCATTTACGAACTGACTCCGAAGCAGACAGCGAACACCAGCCGGCTGTTTCTGCAAATCATGGAGGAACTGGACAAGGCAGAGCCTATGAGCCAGACCGCCATTCTTTCGGAGTTGATTCTGGGCTTCATCCACTTCCGGCGCAGCAATCAGCAGGTCGCCTGTCTGAATGATGTGCAGGAGGGCAAGACAAGCGGCGGAAAGTTCGATGCCGTTTATCAGGTCGCCGATTATATTTCCGATCACTTTCAGGAAACGCTCTCGCTGGACAGCCTTGCTGAGCAGTTCTATATCAGCAAGTATTATCTGAGCCGTTCCTTTCATGAAGTGACTGGCTTCGGCATCAACGAATACGTCAACATCCTGCGGGTAAAAAAGGCGCAGAGCCTATTGGAAACGACAACACTTTCGGTTTCTGAAATCGCAAGCCGTACCGGGTTTGAGAGCATCACCTATCTGGGACGTGTGTTCAAAAAATATCAGCACGTCACGCCTGCACAATATCGCAAATCGCTTACTTCAACCAATCAAAACAGCACAGATAAATGAGGTGTTTTTTGTGGCAAACGAAATCAAAAAAGAACTGATCCAGAAGAAGCTGGATCTCGTCATTCAGAAGCTGATGCACCTTGGTGCCCCCGAAAACGAGGACACTTTGAAAGAAGGCGGCGAGGCCATCGGATTTTTTAGCCGTGACTTCGGCATCAAGGAGTGGGACTGGCCGCAGGGCATCGGTCTGTACGGACTGCTCAAAATCGCCAAGATGCAGGATTCGGAGGAATACCGCACCTTCCTGCATGACTGGTTCAAGGAGAACATTGCGCAGGGGCTGCCTTCCCGCAATATCAATACGACTACTCCGCTGCTGACCCTGTGTGAACTGAACGAGATCTACCACGACCCTGAGTTTGAAGCCCTCTGTCTGGATTGGGCAAAGTGGCTGATGGAGTGCATCCCGCGCACCCGTGAGGGCGGTTTCCAGCACGTCACCAGTGCCAACGGCGACCGTCAGGGCGTTCGCCTGAACGAGAGCGAGATGTGGATCGACACTCTGTTCATGACCGTCCTGTTCCTGAACCGGATGGGCCAGAAGTACGGCAAGCAGGAGTGGATCGACGAATCCATTAAGCAGGTGCTGATGCACATCAAGTATCTGTACGATACCCACACCGGCCTGTTCTTCCACGGCTGGTCGTTCAATCGGATGGACAACTTTGGCGGCGTGTTCTGGTGCCGCGGCAACAGCTGGTTCACTCTGGGTATTCTGGACTATCTGGACATGTTCAAGGGTGCGCTGAATCAGGGTGTCAAGGCGTTCATTCTGGATACCTACAAAGCACAGGTTCGTGCGCTGCGTGACCTGCAGGGCGAGGATGGTCTGTGGCACACCGTTCTGGATGACCCCACCAGCTACGAGGAAACTTCCGGTTCCGCTGCCATCACCGCTGGCATCCTGAAAGGCATCCGCATGGGGATTCTGGATGATTCCTACCTGCCTTGCGCCCGGAAAGCCATCCGCGCCATCCTCAAGAACATCGACACCGATGGTACGGTGCTGAAAGTGTCCGGCGGCACCGGCATGGGCTATGACCGCGACCACTACAAGAACATTCTGATTGCTCCCATGGCATACGGCCAGTCGCTGACCATTCTTGCACTGGTGGAAGCACTGGAAACCTTTGAATGATATTTCACTGACCTTTATGGAGGACTACTATTATGGCTATCTGCACTCCCAAATCCTTTGACCTGACCGGCAAGGTCGCACTCATTACCGGTGCATCCTACGGCATTGGCATGGCCATTGCCAAGGCAATGGCTGCAAACGGCGCAACCATCGTATTCAACGACATCAAGCAGGAACTGGTGGACAAGGGCATCGCTGCCTACGAGGAAGCCGGCATCAAGGCTTACGGCTACGTCTGCGATGTGACCGATGAGGACGCCGTCAACGCCATGGTCGCAAAGATCACCGAGGAAGTCGGCCACATCAACATTCTGGTCAACAACGCTGGCATCATCAAGCGCATCCCCATGACCGAGATGAGCGCAGCACAGTTCCGTCAGGTCATTGATGTGGACCTGAACGCACCCTTCATCGTGGCAAAAGCCATCATCCCTGACATGATCGCACAGGGCGGCGGCAAAATCATCAACATCTGCTCCATGATGAGCGAACTGGGCCGCGAGACTGTTTCTGCTTATGCTGCTGCTAAAGGCGGTCTGAAGATGCTGACCAAAAACATCGCTTCCGAGTATGGCGCTTACAACATCCAGTGCAACGGCATTGGCCCCGGCTATATTGCTACCCCGCAGACCGCACCTCTGCGCGAAGTTCAGCCTGATGGAAGCCGTCATCCCTTCGACCAGTTCATCGTGGCAAAGACCCCCGCAGGCCGCTGGGGTGAGGCTGAAGATCTGGGTGGCCCTGCCGTGTTCCTTGCTTCCGAGGCATCCGATTTCGTCAACGGCCTGATCCTGTACGTTGATGGCGGCATCCTTGCTTACATCGGCAAGCAGCCCCAGTAAGGAAAGGCATCTGCTATGAAGATTGGCTGTCGTGCCCATGATTATGGCAAGCACCCGGCGCAGGAACTGGCATTGATTCTGCACAACGCTGGTTATCAGGCTGCACAGGTCGCCGTGCCAAAGGCCATTGAAGGCATCAATGATTATCAACATATCTCGCCGGAACAGTTGGAAACCCTTCGGAGTGGGTTTGCCGCCCATCAGGTCGAGATCTCTGTGCTGGGCTGTTATCAGGACTTGAGCGACCCGGACGCAGAAAAACGTGCCGCTGCTGTGCAGAATGTTTGCCGCGTTCTGGGCTGGCAGCATCTTGCAGGCGGTCACTGCGTCGGCAGTGAAACTTCCTATCTGCATCTGGATGCAGAGGAACGCGCTGCACGGCGCGAATGGATGTTCGACAGCGTTCTCCGCATTGTGGAAGCTGCTGCAAAAGCGGACGCTGTCTTTGCGGTGGAGCCGGTCTACTGGCATCCGCTGGACAGCATGGAAGTGGTGCAGCAGCTCATCGACCGCGTAGCCGACCCGGAGCATCTGCATTTCATCTTCGACCCGGCCAATGTACTGGAAAACCACAACATTCCCAATCAGGCAAAGCTGTGGAACGACTGGCTTTTTCTGATTGGCTCCCGCGTGGATGCGATCCACGTCAAAGACTTTACCTATGGTTCTACGGGAACTTACGATACTTATGGGCCTTGCCCGCTGGGAAAAGGCTGCATCCAGTATGATGCCATCTCCAAATGGCTGCATCAGCAGAACCGGGACATTCCGCTCCTTCGGGAAGAAGTCATTCTGAACTGCGCCGCAGAGGACATTGCCTTTATGTCAGCCCTCTGAACCCTCATTTCAAACCCATCCGCAATTTGCTTTCTTCATTTTCTCCTTCATCATGCGCCCTCCCATTCGTGGGAGGGCGTCTTTGTTTTATCTGCCTGTGATTCTTGATAGAATGAAAAATTATTGATATAGACGCTGGGAAAAGCGGCTTCTATAATGGAGCCAGAAAGAACTTCGGAAGGGAGAAATCAGCATGAAAGTACATTGCTTACAAGGACGGACGGCAAGCGGCTTTGTGACCTTCGGTGGTGTTTGGGAAAAGGGCGAGGTTTCAGCGGCATCGTTCCTGCTGACAACACCAGATGGCAAACCATTGCCGCTGCAGAGCAAGCCCATGGCGTTCTGGCCGGATGGCAGCATCAAATGGAGTGCGCATACCACCGATGCCGCACTGATGAAAGAGGGCGCGGAACTTTTGCCAACTCCAAAAGAGCAGCCGGACAGCGGAATCCAGATCATAAAAGGCTCGGATGCCTGTACACTGGATACCGGCGTACTCCGGTTGACTGTTCCTCTGGGAGAAAACCTGCGCTGTGATTTTCTGGCGCAGGATATTTCTGTTTCCGGACGAAAGGCCGCACACAAAGTCTACCCGGTTTTTCTGCTGGAACGCCGGAACGAAACGGAAGATGTGTTGGAAACACGGGTGCAGAAGTTTCACGGTGCGATTCAAAAGGCTGTTCTGGAAGAAGCTGGCCCTTTGCAGGCAACCATTGCATTTTACGGTGAGAACACACCCGGCGAGTGTTGTTCCATGCCTTTTGTGATACGGCTCTCGGTCTGGAAGGGCAGCGCAGAAATGCACTTTGTCCACACTTTCCTGTTTGACGGTGCAGAACAGCGGGATTTCCTCAAAGGAATAGGCATCCGGTTTGAAACAGTGCTTTCCGACACGGCGTACACCCGTCATGTGCAATATCTGCAAGAGGACAAAGTGTTCCATGAATGTCCGCAGAATCTGGATTCCCGGTTTCCACATCTTGGGCCGGAAGTCCGTCAGGCACAACGGAACGGCGAGATTTCTGCTGCAAATGCGTCAGGGGATATGAAACAGGCTGCGCAGGATATTCCCATCTGGCGTCAGTATCATCTGGTGCAGGGCAGCGACCGGCATTATGCTATCTTCAAAGCGACCCATACTGCGTGCTGCCGCATCCGCGCACAGGAGGGTGCAAGGGCACCAGGCGTTATGGCACTGACCGGAGAAAATGGCGGCGTGATGGCAGGCATCCGGGATTTCTGGCAGAAATATCCCGGTGGTCTGGCCGCAAATGCGCTGGATCAGGAAAATGCGCAGTTGACCTTGTGGTTCTATTCGCCCTTGCAGGAAGCCTACGATTTCCGGCATTATGACACTAAAAGTCATCCTATGACCTGCTACGAGGGCTTTGAAGATTTACGCCCCAGTGCTTACGGCATCGGCGTGACCAGTGAATGCCGGGTGCAGTTCACGGATAGTCTGCCCTCGGAAGAACAGCTCCGGCAGTTTTCCGACCGGCTGCAAAAGCCACCGGTCGTTGTAGCAGACCCGGCGTATTACCACGAAAAACGTGCATTTGGCTACTGGGGGCTTCCGCATCCCGAAACAAAGGCCGGGAAACAGTTGGAATCAGTCCTTGACCGGGCGTTCTCGTTCTATCAGCGTGAGGTGGAAGCACGGCATTGGTACGGCCTGTTTGACTACGGCGATGTAATGCACACCTACGACCCGGTGCGCCATTGCTGGAAGTATGATGTTGGCGGCTATGCGTGGCAGAACACAGAACTTGTGCCGACCTACTGGTTGTGGCTCTACTTTCTGCACACCGGGCGCGAGGACGTTTTCAGCCTTGCCGAAGCCATGAGCCGCCACGCATCCGAAGTGGACACCTACCATTTCGGCCCGCTCAAGGGGCTTGGTTCCCGCCACAATGTGCGTCACTGGGGCTGCTCCTGCAAGGAGCCGCGCATCAGCATGGCCGGGCATCACCGTTTTCTGTTCTATCTGACCGGGGATACACGGCTTGGCGAGGTCATGGAAGACGTGAAAGATGCCGATGTTTCCATGAGCCAGAATCCGCACAGCATGGAAACGCGGTCAGACGGTGTTGTTGTTCCCTCTGCCCGCAGCGGGCCGGACTGGTCGAGTTATGTGTCGAACTGGGTGACCCACTACGAGCGGACACTGGACGAAGCCTACCGGCGCAAAATTGAGACTGGCATCCGTGATATTGCCGCCACGCCATACGGCTTTGCGTCTGGGCCGGACTATTACTATGACCCGGAAACCGGGCATCTGATCTACCATGGCGAGATTGAAAACACCCCAAATCAGCATTTGCAGATCTGCATGGGCGGGCCGCAGATTTGGCTGGAAACTGCCGACCTGCTGAAAGATGATACCTTGAAAACGCTGCTGACCCGGCTGGGCAAGTTCTACTATCTTCCTCCGGAGGAAAAGACCAGACTGACCCACGGGCAGATCGTGAATCGTCCTTTCAGTTGGCCGATGTTTGCCACGGCAGTTTCGGCATTCAGTGCGGCAAACACCCATGACGCGGAACTTGCAAAGAAAACATGGGCTGTCCTGATGGAGAGTGTTCCGCAGAACGCCGGAGCAAATGCCTTTGCACCCCATTCCTATGTGAACGGGTTTGCCGCAGATGGCCCGTATCAGGAGATTCCCGGCATCTCGACCAACTGGGTATCGCAATGGTGCCTGAATGTGCTGATGTGTCTGGAATTTATCCCCGATGCAATGCCGCAGGACGGTTTTGCAGAACTGGAATGGTAAATATTATATACCCAATTTCAAACCCTTCCATTTTTGATGGCAGGGTTTGTTTTGTATAACTTTCCTGTAATATTTTACAAAATACAAACTTATTGAAATTGACGATTACGATAGTAACATATATACTTACAAAAGATTATTTATCTAAAAGTATTTAATTTGAAAGGCGGCGAATCTTCTAAAACAACAGCATTATCAAAAGAACCCGGAGGTTAAAAATAAATGGCATCTCATGTATTGGGAATTGGCTATACACAAAGTCCGGCCAGCATTGCAAAAATCAGCATTTGGAAGCAACTTGGGCTGGAACTGGACTGTACAGATGATTTTGACCATGCAGCTTGTATGCTCAGCAACAGGATTTATACTTGTGTTGCGATTTGTACAAGGGCTGTTTCAGAGGAACAGATTGAAACGCTGCAGAAAATCCAGACGATTCCGATCATTGTTACTTCTCCTGATATGATTTGTAGCTATGCACAGCCTGCGGAGAGCGAATTGCGCATTCCCGAAGAATGTCCGTTGCAATGCGAACACAAATCCACTGTGATCAAGGTTAAAAACCTGCAAATCTGCCTTGAACAGCGTTCGGTGAGCATTGATGGCGTGGCTGTTGACCTGACGGAAAAAGAGTTTGATATTCTGGCATTGCTTCTTCTGAACCAGAAGCAGGTGTTTACGCATGAAATGATGATGGATGCCATCTGGCATAACGATTCAGCTTTTTATTCTCGCAATGCGCTGTCCAGCCATATCAGCAACCTGAAAAAGAAACTGAAACATTTCTCGGATGTTGCAGACCAGATCAAGAGCATCCGTGGTATTGGCTACAAGTTTGAGCCGTAAGATTTTTCTTGAGCAAACCTTATGCAAGACTAAACCGTATCGAAGAATTCATTTGGTATCATCTATCTGAAAATGGGGAGGGCCTTTCCCAATTCACATGATGATACGCCAAGAGCAGCGAAACGTCATGTTCCGCTGCTCTTTTTCTTTGCAAAAAGAAAGACACCCGATGCTCACAGCATCCGATGCCTTACTTTGCATGGTTCAGTTCGTCGATTCGCTGACAGATGTCGATCAGCTTTTCAGCTTCGCTCTCTGTCTTTCCGCGAAAGAAGTCATAAACACACTTTGGCACTGCATTCGGCGTTGCCGTTTCCGGGAACACGAGTGCATCCAGACTGATGTTCAGCTCCTTTGCCAGAAGAATAACCGTTTCCATCTTTGGATTGCTGCGGCAGATCTCCGCCTGCATAACAGTGCGGTGACTCATGCCCAACTTTTCGGCAAGCTGCTTCTGGGTCAGACCTCTGGCTTCTCGCTCTGCACGAACTTTTGCACCAAACTCATCCAGTGGATTGTTCATCAAAGCTCACCTCGTATTCATTGTAATTCGTCCCGGCAGTTCAATAAATCACCATAAGAGTGACTTAAAGTAATCTCAAGATTACTTTCTGAACACGGGTAACCCGAAAAGAGGTGATAAAGGTGAAAATCTATATAAATCGGATAGTTAGGTTCTGCAAAGAACCGTGCGTTATTCAAAATAAAAATATCTTATGACAGTAAGCTGCAACTCTTGAAGTGAGTTGCAGCTTATTTGTTTGCTGTTAAAACTCACACAAAAATATATCGAATGCCTGAGATGCATTAAAGGCTGAGGATACTCATATTGCTCTCCATCTTTAGATGGAAAACAGTGTTGGTACCCTTTTCTTTGATGCGTCTTATTTTCGCAAAGAAAAGCCCTCAGACTGTTCCGCAGTGAAGTGTCCTCAACCTCCGCATCCGGCGGAAAGGACACTTCATGTTTCTTTTTGCCCATTTTTCGTGGCTGGAACTGGCCGCGCGGTACCCCTAGCAACTCCAAATTTTCAACTTTTTACGCTTTATCGAAAATTTGGAGGTTTAATATGGGCTTCAACAATGGCCTTGAGCGCGTTCGTTTGGAAAATCGGTGGAAAAAGCTGCGGGTTCAGTATCGGGCGGCGGGAATGTCTGAAGAAGCAATTCAGGCAATGTACGAGTTCGATTTGGATGTTCTTAATAATGAGCGTGCTTACGTTGACAATACGGTCACGGTTGTTCCCAGTCATGACGATGACACGGGCAACGGTGCCAGTTTTAAGCAATATGAAGATGCTATTACAAGAACGGATACATACCACGAAACAAAAACTCGCTTTGCATGGATTGGTGAAATCAAGAACGAACGGTTGCAGGCTGGACTGGAAAAACTCTCCGATGAGGAGCTTCAGCTTATCACATTATACTTCTACGAGGAATATAACACGGTGGAATTATCTAAAGTTTATGGGATTGCTCAGCAAAATATTAGTAAGCGAATTTTGAAAATCACTAAATTTTTGAAGAACTTTCATTTTCAGGGTGTAGATTGACCATTCTCGATGGCTAGTAAGTGAGAGGACAATTCACCATAGCGGCTCCTGCCGTTGGTAAAATGTCCGCCCTCACGCACCTTGAAAATTGAAGAGTTCAATTGTTCGGTACTCAGATAATGATACTTCCGTAATTCGCGGCCCGGTCAGAATGTAGGCGGGGTGGCTGAAATGCCAATGAAGCGGTACAAGTCCGCTGCCGAATGATTCCCCACTCGCAGGGAGCCGAGGGCGAATATGCGAGACCTTAACATATTTTATCAGGAGCGGCCGGATGCCGTTTTCGGTCTCCGGTCACTCCTGTTCTTTTACATATTTATCCGCCATTCACTTTTTACCCATACGGAGGACTGCTCAAATGGATGAGTTGAATCCTACGGTGCGCGAACAGGAGATCTACGAGGAGATGGAACTGACCCCGGAAATGATCAAGTCCATCCGAACCCTCTGTGCGACCTGTCTGCGGCATTTCGTAGAAGCCAAGGCTTTCAAAATCGCTCTTGTGCCGAGCGCAGACAGGAGCATGGACACCTGCACCGTCTGCCAGACCCGGCGCGGCCACGATTACGTTGTCATGCACCGCTGATGCCGGTGCTTCATTCCAATCGCCGGGGGGATGTGTACCGTATAAATAAAACCGCTTTCATACTTTAACAGAAGCCCGCTGACTAGGAGGTACAGCGGGCTTCTTACATATCCAAATGGAGGTTTCGCAATTGGAATCTACTTTGAAATTCCAACGCGGAGACATCTACTTCATTCGACTGGACAGCGGCACCGGTTCTGAGCAAAGCGGAACCCGCCCTGCGGTCATCCTGCAAAACGATGTGGGAAACACCTATTCACCGACTTTGATCGTTGCGACTTTGACAAGTAAGACAGAAAAGAAAGCTGCGCAGCCGACCCATTGTCTGGTGGAACCCGAAAAGCTGGAGCCTTCCATCGTTCAGGCCGAACAGATCTTCACCATCGACAAGAGCCGTGTCCAGAATTTTGTCGGACACCTCACCCCGGAAGAAATGAGCCGGGTCGATGATGCTGTGAGGATCAGTTTTGCTCTGAACCCGATGGGGAGTATCCAGAAACTTAAGCCCATCATCCGCTCCACGGCGGCTTACGCACCGCCTGAAGCGGTTGACGGTAAGCCGCCCGTCTATCCCTACACACCCATCAAATCCGATTTTGAGGACGCAGGGACGGTCGAAGAAATGATGTTATACACCGAACTGCAATCCGCTGTTCATGCCATGATCCAGCGGCTCGAATACAGCTTCACTTTCAATCCCAGCCTGCTCACCAGCCCGAAGCGTAAGAAGCAGGTGGCTGAGATTTTGACCGAAGCTGAAAAATACATTTGGCGAATCAAGGAGGAAATGCGATGCGCCTGAAAAACGACACGAACAATTTTGCCGCTTCTTTCAATATCACCCCGCCTTACCAGATGCTGGTGCTTCACAGCAAGATGATGATTTATCCCCGTGAACTTTATCAGCGTGGCGTACAGCGCAAACGGGTGGAAATGATTGCTGCCGACTTCAACGAATACGTTGCGAACGAACCGAAGGTCAGCTTCCGCAACGGCAAGTATTATGTGGTAGACGGTCAGCACACCATCGAGGGGCGCATCCTCCGCAATGGCGGCAAGGATTTGCCGATTCTCTGCAAGGTCTACACCGGCCTGACGATGGAGCAGGAAGCCCTGTTCTTCGCGGAACAGAACGGTCACTCCGCACCCCTGACGGCGGGCATCAAGCTGCGCGCCAAGGTCGTGGGCGGCGATGCTCCTTCCAAAGCATTCCTCGCAGCCACCAACCGGGTTGGTCTGGCTTTCAACTATGACAGCTTACAGCTGAGCGACTACCGCATCAGCTGCGTGGGCACCGCGCTCAAGCTGTACAACCAGATGGGCGAAAAAATCTACTGCGAATCCCTGCGGCTGATCGTGGCTGCGTGGGACGGTAAGCCCGATTCGTTCCGTGCATCTGTCCTGCGGGGCGTGATGCACTTCGTGGAACTGTATCACGGCGAGTTCAGCGAAGAACGGCTCATCCGTGCGCTGGGCAGCGTCCATCCTATGGAGATCTACCGTGTCGGCAGGGATAATCCTGCCAAGCTGCCCGGATGGAAGAAATACGTTTTCCCCATCTACATGGCCTACAACGGCAAAGGGCGCAAGGACGCTCTGCCGATGAAGTTCTAAAACATATTTTCTCTGCGAGGGGCATCTGCAAGTTGCGGATGTCCCTTGGTTACATATTGACCAGCTGCGAAGTTCTGAATTTCGGCAGCTGGAAATAGACTGAAGTGACGCACAACACAACTAAGTGAACCGAAAAGGGGGATTCGATGGAAAAAACTCCTTTTATTCTGCACGAAAAATTTCGTTCTGACAACAACGAACAGCGCAAAGAACATTTTCAAAAGGAATTTGAACGATATATCGTTGATGGACTGTCTAATACCGTGCCTTCTAAATCTTGTGCTTGATTTGGCATCCTTGAATTTGAAGAATAAATGCGGTATGTTGCGCATGGACGATTGTGCACAAAAAGAAAGGTGCAAATCATGAAAGCAGCAATCTATTGCCGCCTGAGCAAAGAAGATGAATATAAAATTGGCGAATCGGAGAGTATTCAGAACCAGAAGTCAATGCTGATCCAGTACGCCATTGAGAAAGGATTTGATATTTACCAGATTTATTCGGATGAGGACTACTCCGGCATTGACCGGAACCGTCCGGCGTTCAATGCAATGATTCAGGCCGCAAGCGAACATAAGTTTGATGTGGTGCTGGCAAAGACACAATCCCGTTTTACCCGTGATATGGAACTCGTGGAAAAGTATCTGCACGGAAAGTTCATTGAGTGGGGCATCCGGTTCATTGCTGTCGTTGACCATGTGGACACCAACGATACTGCAAACAAAAAATCTCGCCAGATCAATGGCCTGATCAACGAGTGGTATCTGGAAGATCTGTCCACCAATGTCCGCTCGGTGCTTGACCACAAGCGAAAAGAAGGTCTGTTCATCGGCTCTTTTGCACGGTATGGGTACTGTAAGGACCCAAATGCAAAGGGAAAACTTATCATCGATCCGGAAGCAGCCGAAGTGGTAAGGCGGATTTTCTCTATGGCTCTTAGTGGAATCGGAGCACACAAGATTGCACGGATTCTGAATGATGAAAAAATTCCAAGCCCAACAGCCTATAAGCAGTCGCACGGCATCCATTACCACATTGCTGCGAAAAATCCAAATGCAGACCTTTGGAGCAGCCCCACTGTATATCAGATGCTGCACAATCAGCTTTATGTCGGAGATATGGTGCAGGGGCGGCATAAAAAGGTAAGCTATAAGTCAGAAAAGACGATTTGGCTTCCGCAATCGCAGTGGATCGTTGTTGAGAACACCCACGAAGCCATCATTGACCGGGATACGTTTGAAACGGTTCAGATGATGATGGCAGGACGTGCCCGGAGCAATGGAAATGGAACTATTCATCCACTGGCTGGCAAAATGATTTGCGGATGCTGTGGTAATAAGTTGGAGCAGGCTGGCAGGAGAAGCAATGTAAATGGAAGCCGAGTTCGGTATGTGCGATGCCGGATGCATCAACGCGCACCGGAACAGTGCAGCAATAAGACTTGCACAAATCTGGACGATTTGCAGGTGCTTGTGTTGGAGCGCATCCGGGCGTATGTGGCAGATTATTTTGACCCTGAAAAAGTGACCATTCCAGAGCAGGATGACCCGATCCAGCAACGAGAGCAAGCCAAGCGTGACGAGCTGAAACGGTTGAAAAGCGAAGTAGACCGGCGGCGCAAGGCCATGCAGGAACTGTATCTGGATAAGGTGTCTGGCCTGATTGATACTGTCCAGTTCTCTGAAATGAACCAGACCTTTCTGGAAGAAGTGAAAAAGGCAGAAACGCGAATCAATGCATTGGAAGCGGAACTGGAACAACAGCAGGAAGAAACCAGTGTGGTGCAGACGCAGATGCAGCGTGTCCGTGAACTGGCGCAGGTTTCGCATCTGACCCGCGAACTTGTTGTACTGCTGGTTCATCGTGTCGTTGTTGGCACAAAAGACCCGCTCACTGGAGAACAAAAAATCACGATTGAATGGAATTTCTAAGTCGGAAAGCAGTTTAACTGCTCCGTTGGGTTATTTTCGTCAGCCCAGGTAGGGTAGACTTCGCTGGATGCAACATTGGCGATATAATCCCGGAAGGAGACAGTCACATTGCGGGCGGATGCCGCAGGCTTGCCCAGATGCACCGTGATGTTTTTGGGAATGATGACTCTGTCCAGCACCCGGGGCACGCAGTTCTCCATGGGGTCCGGGCCGCTGCCGCCATCGCCGGTGAACAGTGAATGCTCCGGGATGACTATGGGCGGGTTTACCACGTCGCGATCCTCTTCGGTCTCGGGGATCATCTCCGGCTGGGCCAGTGTGACCTGCCCGGCAAAGATCTGCACACCCTGAATGCGCACGGTGCGGAAGCCTGCCTTTGCGGCAGTCAGGTCCACAACGGCATAGGGCCGGATGGTGTTGTCCTCCTGCAGGGACAGCGCACAGGAGGGGGCTTCAATGGAGAGGTCGGCAGCGGTGCCGGTCTCGTCGGTGATACGCTGAGCGGTAAAGCCGTTGCCGGACACGGTGACGAGAACACCCTCGATGGGCGAGGACTGACGGGCACCGAAAGCCTGAATGCGTAGAATGCCGGTGTTTTTCATGGAGATACGCTCCTTTGCTGGTAAAAGTATGCTTCTGCCCCAGCGTATTCCGTCCGGCACCCGGGCGTGCATGGCAATGCACACCGCAAATAAAAAAGCCGCCCGAAGGCGGCAGGGGAGAAAGGTTTATTTGGCGCTGTCCTTGGCAAGGGCGGCGTCGATATTTTTTTGCAGAGCGGCAAGGTTTTCTTCCTTGTCGATGCCGCCAAGCAGGGGCTGCCCCACAACGTTGCCGTCCCGGTCAAAAACGTAAGTGGTGGGGAAGGCCATGATGTTCAGTGCAAACTTGCCGGCCTCACTGCCGGAGGCAAAGTAGATGTTGCGGTAGCTTGCGCCCGTTGTCTCCAGCAGTTTTTTGGCGGCATCAATGCCCTGCTGGTTGCCGTCCAGCGTCTCGGTGTTGATGCCGATGACCTCACCGCCCTGTGCCTTGACCTTCTCGTTCAGGGCGTTCAGGTCGTCCAACTCCTCCACGCAGGGCTTGCAGCCGTTGAACCAGAAATTCACCACCGTAAAGGCGTTGCCCGCAAACAGGCTGTTGTCCACCGGGTTGCCCTCTAAATCGCTGCCCTCAAACTTGGGGAAGGCGGTGCCCTGTGCGGCGGCACTGGAAGCGGCATCCTCTGCGGGGGCAAGAGCGGCGATCTGCTCCTCGATGGCACGAATCTTTTCGGCATCTGCGGTCAGGGTCTTGTACTCCTCGTCCGAGAACTGATCTTTGGCCTTTTCCACAGCGCTGAGCAGAAAATCGCCGTAGTTGGCGCTGATCGTGGTTTCAGTCACGTTTTTGTCCATGGATGAGAACACTTTCTCCCACAGAGCATCGTTTGCAGAAAGGATCTCGTTTTCCTCGGCCAGCAGCTGCTCCTCGGTTTTGCTTTCTGCTGCCGCAGAGGAAGCGGCAGAAGAGGATGCAGAAGATGCAGAAGATGCGCCCTGCCCGCAGGCGGCAAGGCTGAAAGCCAGCACAAGGCTGAGAAAAAGTGCGGCGATACGATGGATCTTCATGGTTTTACTCCTTTGTTGTTTCGGTATTTGATTGGTCCCCCAGCCCGAACTTGTACTGAATGGCGTCCGTGGGGCAGGCTTTCATGCACATCCCGCAGCGGATGCATTCGGCGTGGTTGGGGGTCTTGGTAATGTCTACGTCCATCTTGCAAGCCTTTGCACAGGCTCCGCAGGAGACGCATTTGTGGGTGTCTACGCGCATCTGGAACAGCGAGACCTTGTTCAGCAGCGCATAGAACGCGCCCAGCGGGCACAGCCACTTGCAGAAGGGGCGGTAGAACACCACGCTGCCCACGATGACCGCCAGCAGGATGCAGGCCTTCCATGTGAACAGCTTGCCCAGCGCAGCGCGGATGCCCGCATTGGTCAGGGAGAGGGGAATGGCACCCTCCAGCACGCCCTGCGGGCAGAGATACTTGCAGAAGAAGGGGTCGCCCATGCCCAGCTCATTGACCGCCAGCAAAGGCAGCAACACCACCATGACCAGCAGCACCGCATACTTTAAATAGCGCAGCGGCTTCAGCTTTTTGGTGGAAAGCTTGGGGGATGGGATCTTGTGCAAAAGCTCCTGAAACCACCCGAATGGGCAGAGGAAACCGCAGATGAACCGCCCCAGCAGCACCCCAAAGAGGATGAGGATGCCGGTAATGTAGTAGGAAAAGCGGAACTTGGAAGAGCCCACCACCGCCTGGAATGCTCCCACCGGACAGGCACCGGCCGCGCCCGGGCAGGAATAGCAGTTCAGCCCCGGCACGCAGACGTATTTTCCGCCGCCCTGATACAGCGCTCCTTTTGCAAAATTGGGTAGGTGGAGATTGGTCAGCAGGGTAGCCCCGGCTTGTATAAAGCCCCGGAAGCGGGCAAGGGGAGAAAGCTTTTTCTTATCCAATGCCCACACACTCCATACACAGCCGGATGGCTTTTGAAAATACGGTGTCTGCCTCGCCCCGCCATAAGCCGAACAGCAGCATCAGAACCCCGGCGGCAAGCAAAAGCAGCTGCGCCTGTTTTTTTGTCATGAACATCATAGCCTCCTGTTGTTTGATGGCATCAGTATACACCATGCGTGATAAAATCTCTGCTAAGAAAATCTTAACACGAATCTTAACACCGTCTGATATAATCTGTTATAATGAAGAAAAAACGCAATTTTTATGGGAAAGGTGGAAAACAAAGATGCGCCTTTTGGTGGTAGAGGACGAGCACTCCCTGCGGGAGGATATTGCCCGAAAGCTGCGGCTGTCCGGGTACGAGGTGGATGCCTGTGCAGACGGCGAGGCCGCGCTGGAGGCACTGGCAGCAGAGCGGTACGACCTTGTACTGCTGGACCTCAACCTGCCCAAGGTGGACGGAATGCAGGTGCTGCGCACCCTGCGCCGGCACGACCTTGAGACCTGTGTGCTGATCTTGTCGGCACGCAGTGAAATCGCAGATAAAGTGGAGGGGCTGGATGCCGGGGCGAACGATTACCTTTCCAAGCCCTTTCACCTTGCAGAGCTGGAAGCCCGGGTGCGCAGCCTGACCCGGCGCAAATTTATTCAGCAAGACGTCTGTCTGTGCTGCGGACGGCTGAGCTTCAACACCCGCAGCCGCGTTGCTGCTGTGGACGGTCAGACCCTTGCTTTGACGCGGAAGGAGAGCGGCGTACTGGAATATCTGCTGCTGCATCAGGGACGCCCGGTCAGTCAGGAAGAACTCATCGAGCACGTCTGGGATGGCAGTGTAGACAGCTTCAGCAACTCCATCCGGGTGCATATCTCTGCCCTGCGCAAAAAGCTGCGGGCGGCGCTGGGCTACGACCCCATCCGCAACCGCATCGGGGAAGGCTACGAGATCGGAGGCGAGGTACAATGAAACATTTGTCCCTGCAATGGCGCATCACCCTGCTGACCGCGCTGCTCATCGCCTGCGCCTGCGTGTGCATGAACCTGCTTTTATACCGCACCGGCGTTACCGGCATGGATGCCCTCAACGGCTTTATGATGCAGTACCAGCCCGGCAGTGCGGATCCGTTGACCATCGAGATCCCGCAGGAGGAAATGTCCAGTCTGCTGGCGCATTTTTCGCAGGAAGTCTACGATGCAAAGGTGGTCTTTGGCCGCAAGGGCTGGTGCATCACCGTCGTGGTCACCATCGTCAGCGCTGCCATTGCTTATTTTGTCAGCGGCAGAGCGCTGAAACCGTTACAGCAGCTTGCGCAGCAGGCGCAGCAGGTCGATCAGGACAGCATCGCCACCACCCGTCTGGACGAAAACACTGTGCAGGAATTCGGGCAGTTGAGCCGGTCGGTGAACCGGATGCTGGATGGTCTGGCGCAGTCCTTTGAGTTGCAGCGGCAGTTTGCGGGCAATGCCGCCCACGAGCTGCGCACCCCGCTGGCTATTTTGCAGACGAAGCTGGAACTGTTTGCAGAGGAGCACCCGGCCATGGACGCCGAAACTGCCGGGCTGATCCGCTCTCTGCGGGAGCAGCTGGACCGCCTGACCGCTCTTGTGCGCACTTTATTAGAGATGAGCAATCTGCAATCAGTCTCCCGCACCGACCAGATCGCCCTTGCGCCGCTGGTGGAGGAGATCCTGACCGACCTGACCCCCCTTGCCCAGAAAAACAATATCTCTTTGCAGCAGGACTGCGAGGAACTTGGCATGGTGGGCAGCGATGCGCTGATCTACCGGCTGGTGTTCAATCTGGTGGAAAACGGCATCAAGTATAACCGCCCCGGCGGTGCGGTGCGCGTCACCCTGCAACAGGAAAAGCAGACCGCTGTACTGCGCGTTGCAGATACCGGCCCGGGTATCCCCGCAGACTGCCGGGAGAGCATCTTCCAGCCCTTTTTCCGGGTGGATAAGTCCCGCAGCCGGGAGATGGGCGGCGTTGGGCTTGGCCTTGCCCTTGTGCGGGAGATCGCCGTGCTGCATGGCGGCAGTGTGACCGTGGAACGCAGCAGCGAAAACGGCACTACCTTTGCAGTCACCCTGCCGCTGGCACAGCCCTGCTGAAACTGGGCGGGACTTTATTTTTGGCACACGGGGGAGTATACTGGAAGCAGAAGACCCCGGAAAATAAGAAGGACAAAGGAGATACTGAAAATGCAGGCAACCATTCACAACGAATTTCTGACCCTGACCGTGGACACCCACGGTGCAGAGGCTGTCAGCCTGAAGAACGCCGCAGGCGAAGAGCTGCTTTGGCAGGCCGACCCGGCTGTGTGGAAGCGCCACGCTCCCATTCTGTTCCCGTGGACGGGCAAGCTGCCTGGCGGTACCTTTGAGGTGGACGGCAAAACGTACAAGGGCGGTCAGCACGGTTTTGCCCGCGACATGGAGCACACCCTGCTCAAGGCCGAGGGCGATACCATCCAGTTGGAGCTGCGCTCGGATGACGCCATCAAGGCCGAGCGCTTCCCCTTCGACTTTGTGCTCACCAGCACCTTCCGTCTGGACGGCAAGACCGTGCACCATACGCTGACGGTGCGCAACCCCGGCACTGAAGAGCTGCGCTTTGGCATCGGCTATCACCCGGCGTTCAACATCCCCTTTGATGCACAGCACACCACCACGGATTACGAGTTCCGGTTCGACCAGCCGGAAAGCCCGGTCATTCTGGATGCCCGTCCGAACGGCCTGCTGTCTGGCAAGTGCTATTATCAGTGGAAGAACCAGCAGGCCATCCAGCTGACGGATGATCTGTTCGCAAACGACAGCTTCTGCATGGCGGGCCTGCGCACCAAGACCATTGGCATCTATGAGAAGGGCACCGGCCGCAAGATCACCTGCAATGTGGAAGGCTACCCCTACGCGCTCATCTGGTCGGCCCCTGCAAAGCCGGTGCGGTTTGTGTGCATTGAGCCGTGGCACAGCCTGCCCGCCGCCGAGACTGACCCGCAGCAGTGGAGCCAGCGTGCCGCTGCCGCCTGCCTTGCCCCGGGTGAAAGCTGGGAGACCACGTTGAGCACCACATTTGACCGGTAAAACTCCCTCAGTCTCGTTTCGCTCGCCAGCTCCCTCAGAGAGGGAGCCTGTCTGCACGGTCAAGCCTTCCTCGTCGAGGGCGGTGGCATCGCGCCGGCGATGACGGAAGGAGCTCTGCAAACAAGAAAAAGCTCCCGGAACATCGAAATGCTCCGGGAGCTTTTATGCTGTTATCAAAAGGAAAGCTTAGTACGCCACGCCCCAGTAGACCATGGTCTTGGCGGGCTTGCCGCAGCAGGGGCATACATCGCTCAGGTGTTCCTGCTCAAACGGCATGCAGCGGCTGGACAGGCCGACTTCTTCCTTCATCTTCATCTCGCAGGCAAGGTCGCCGCACCACATGGTCTTGATGTAGCCGGTGTTTGCCTTGGCCAGCTCCTTCACCTCGTCCATGGTGGTGGCAGCCCAGGTGCGCTTCTCGCGGTTGGCAAGAGCACGCTCGTACAGGTCCTTGCGCAGGGCCTCCAGCTGTGCGGGGATCGCAGTCTCCAGCTCGTCCAGAGAGACGAAGACTTTTTCGCGGGTATCGCGGCGCACCAGCACGCACTGGTTCTTTTCCAGATCCTTGGGGCCGATCTCCAGACGCAGGGGCACGCCCTTCATCTCCCACTGGGAGAACTTCCAGCCCGGTGCGTTGTCGCTGTCGTCCAGCTTCACGCGGGCATACTTGCTGATCTTCTCGGCCAGCTCGGCAGCCTTCTCGGAAACGCCGGGCTTGTGGGCTGCGATGGGCACTACGACCACCTGAATGGGGGCCACTGCCGGGGGCAGGATCAGGCCGTCGTCGTCGCCGTGGGTCATGATGATAGCGCCCACCAGACGGGTGGAAACGCCCCAGCTGGTCTGGAACGGATGATGCAGCTGGTTGTCGCGGCCGGTAAAGGTCACGTCATAAGCCTTGCTGAACTTATCGCCAAAGTAGTGGCTGGTGCCGCTCTGCAGGGCCTTGCCGTCCTTCATCATGGCTTCGATGGTGTAGGTAGCCTCGGCACCGGCAAACTTTTCCTTGTCGGTCTTGCGGCCTTTCACCACGGGGATGGCCAGATCCTGCTCGCAGACATCTGCGTAGCAGTTCAGCTGCTGCTGGGTCTCAGCCTCAGCCTCGGCGGCAGTCTCGTGGATGGTGTGGCCTTCCTGCCACCAGAACTCGCGGCTGCGCAGGAAGGGGCGGGTGGTCTTTTCCCAGCGGACAACGCTGCACCACTGGTTGTACTTCATGGGAAGCTCACGGTAGCTGTGCAGCACGCGGGACCAGTGGTCGCAGAACATGGTCTCACTGGTGGGACGCACGGCCAGACGCTCTTCCAGCTTGTCGGAACCGCCCATCGTGACCCACGCCACCTCCGGCGCGAAGCCATTGACCAGTTCGCCTTCCTTCTGCAGCAGGCTTTCCGGGATCAGTACGGGCATTGCCACGTTCTCATGGCCGGTGGCCTTGAAGCGGGCATCCATGTCCTTCTGGATCAGCTCCCAGATGGCCTGACCGTAGGGGCGCAGGATGATGAAACCCTTCACGCTGGAGTACTCCACCAGCTCTGCCTTCACGCAGATATCGGTGTACCACTGTGCGAAGTTCTCTTCCTGGCTGGTGATCGCCTGTACGAGCTTCTTTGAATCTTTTGCCATTTTTGCTTTTTCCTCCTAAGGCCGTGCGCCAAACGGCTTGCGTTCCGCACGAACCATATTAAAAGCCCCGTCCATGCAGTGCGGCCGGGTGCCGCACCAGAAGGCAGGGCTTTTTGACTGAATCAGTTCTGCGCGTGGCTGTCCACAAAGTTTACCACATCGCCCACGGTGCGCAGGGACTCGATGGCATCGTCCGGCACCTCAATGCCAAACTCATCCTCCAGCGTCATCACCATATCCACGATATCCAGACTGTCGGCCTCAAAATCGCTCATGATGTCACTGTCCATCGTGATCTTTGCCGGGTCAACATCCAGCTGCTCCGCCAGCAATGCACGGATTTTTTCAAAAGTATCCATTCCTGTGGTCTCCTTTTTGCAGTTGTTTTGCCTGTCCTGTACACCGGTGCCGTGCGTGCGGCTGCCGTGACGGATGCACCCGCAGATGCTGCGCGGCCCCGGACTGTACAAAACTCTCTCTTTTTTTATATCCCATGCCATGCGTATTGTCAAGCCCTGTTTTCCATTCTGACAGATTCCTTTGCGAAAAATTGCCGGAAAGGTGCATTTTCGCTTGACAGGAGCGCCCCGGTTTCTTATCATTATAGAGTAGCGAGTTTATAGGGACTGACCACAAGTCCCATGAAGGAGTTTTGAGCATGAAGCTTTCATTTACCAAAATGCAGGGCTGCGCTAACGATTATATCTATCTGGACTGCCGCAAAAGCGGTGTGCCGGAGAACATTGCAGCCCTTTCCGAAAAATTGTCCCGGCGGCATTTTTCCATTGGTGCGGACGGCATCATCTGCATCTGTGCTGCGCAGACGGCGGGTGCGGACGGCATGATGCGCATCTTCAACGCAGACGGCAGCGAGGGCAGGATGTGCGGCAACGGCATCCGCTGCGTGGCTGAATGGCTGTACACCCACGGCATTGCAAAGGAAACGCTTGCCGTTGATACCCTCAGCGGCCTGAAGACCGTCACCCACAAGGGTGCGGGCCTGTGGCAGGTGGAGATGGGCGCTTACAGTGCCATGCCTGCCAGCCTGCCTGCTGTGAACATGGGCGAAGAACCGCTTGTGGACAAAGAACTGACCGTGGACGGCAAAACGTGGCATGTGACCTGCATCAGTGTGGGCAACCCCCACTGTGTGACTGTGGTGGAGGATGTGGACAGCCTGAAGCTGGAAGAGATCGGTCCGGCCTTTGAGCACCACGCAAACTTCCCGGAGCGCATCAACACCGAGTTCGTGCAGGTGGTGGATGCCACCCACCTGAAGATGCGGGTGTGGGAGCGCGGCAGCGGCGAGACATGGGCCTGCGGCACTGGCACCTGCGCCACCGTGGCGGCCCTGACCGAGCTTGGCATCTGCCCGGCAGGCGAGGACATCCATGTGCAGCTGCGCGGCGGTGTGCTGACCATCCGGGTATTGCCCGGCAGACAGCTGCTGATGACCGGCGCCGCCGAGACCGTGTGCGAAGGTATCACAGAAGTGTAAAGAAAACGAGAACCCTCTCAGTCGCCTGACGGCGACAGCTCTCCCGAAGGGCGGGCTTTTCCACATCAAGAGGAAAAGTTTTTCTTCACAACAAAAAAGCTCCCCCACTCGGGGGAGCTGGCATCGAGCGGACGCGAGATGACTGAGAGGGTCATACCAAAACAGAAGCGAGGGAAAGTACTATGAAGATGAACAAACACTATAACGAGCTGAAGGCAAGCTACCTGTTTGTGGACATTGCCCACAAGGTGGCCGCTTATCAGGAGGCACACCCGGAGAAGGAGATCATCCGTCTGGGCATTGGCGATGTGACCCAGCCGCTGGCAAAGTGTGTGGTCAAGGCCATGCACGATGCAGCCGATGAGATGGGCACCAAGGAAGGCTTCCACGGCTATGGCCCGGAGCAGGGCTACCCCTTCCTCAAGCAGGCCATTCAGGGCTACTACGCAGGCCGCGGCACCCAGCTGGCAGAGGATGAAATTTTCATCTCTGATGGTGCAAAGAGCGATCTGGCCAACGTACTGGGCCTGTTCGATGTGGACAACACTGTGCTGGTGCCGGACCCCGTTTATCCCACCTACGTGGACGATAACGTGACCGATGGCCGCAAGATCATCTACAGCCGCACCAGTCAGGAGAACGGCTTCCTGGGAATGCCGGATGAGAATGTGAAGGCTGACATCATCTATATCTGCAGCCCCAATAACCCCACCGGTGCCGCCTACACCCGCGACCAGCTCAAGGCATGGGTGGACTACGCCAAGAAGAACGATGCCATCATCCTGTACGATGCTGCATACGAGTGCTTCATCTCCGACGAGAACCTCGCCCGCAGCATCTTTGAGATCGAGGGTGCACGGGAGTGTGCCATTGAAATTTGCTCCTTCTCCAAGATCGCAGGCTTCACCGGTACCCGCTGCGGCTACACCGTGGTGCCCAAGGAGCTGGAGCGCGAGGGTATGAACATCAATAAGCTGTGGCTGCGCCGCCAGACCACCAAGTTCAACGGTGTGCCTTACGTGGTGCAGCGCGCTGCCGCTGCGGTGTTCACTGAGAGCGGCATGGCCGAGATCCAGCAGAATTTGGACTACTACCGCAAGAATGCCAAGGTCATCGCGGACGCTCTGGACGAGTGCGGCGTGTGGTACTGCGGCGGCAAGAACAGCCCCTACATCTGGCTGCGCTGCCCCGGTAACATGAAGAGCTGGGAGTTCTTCGACTGGCTGCTGGAAAACTGCGGCGTGGTCGGTACCCCGGGCGTGGGCTTCGGTGAGTGCGGCGAGGGCTACTTCCGCCTGACCGCTTTCGGTGATGCCGAAAAGACCAAGATGGCCGCCGAGCGCATCAAGACCGCCATCAAGGCACTGTAAGACCTAAAAAATGCACCTGCTGTCCGTTTTGGACGGCGGGTGTATTTTTTTGCGCATTCTCTTGACAAATCCGTATTTACTGTATATACTGTGCATATACAGATAAAACACAAAGGCCAAAGGAGCAGCCGATGGAACTGTTTATCAACAACAAAAGCGGCGCGCCTATCTATGACCAGATCTACAACCAGATCAAGCAGCAGATCATCAGCGGGGCTTTGCAGCCGGACGAGGCCATGCCCTCCATCCGGGGGCTGGCACGGGATCTGCGCATCAGCGTCATTACCACAAAGCGTGCCTACGATGAACTGGAAAAAGAGGGCTTCCTTTACGCAGTACCGGCAAAGGGCTTTTTTGTAGCCCCTAAAAACACCGAGCTGCTGCGGGAAGAGAACCTGAAAAAAATTGAAGCGCACCTTACCGAAGCTGTGAAGCTGTCCGCATCCTGCGGGCTGAGCAGGGAAGAGCTGCGGGAGATGCTGGAACTGCTGTGGGAGGGCTGAACATGAACGCACTGGAACTGCGGGGACTTACAAAGCACTATAAGGACTTTACCCTCGGACCGCTGGATCTGACACTGCCCGGCGGCACCATCTGCGGCCTGATCGGCGAGAACGGCGCAGGCAAAAGCACCACCATCAAATTGATTCTGGACATGCTGCAGAGGGACGGCGGTACCGTGACCATTTTGGACAGGGACAACCGCACCGACCTTGTACACACCAAGGAAGAAATCGGTGTGGTGCTGGGCAGCGATGGCATTCCCCTGTGCCTGAACGCTGTGGAGGTGGGCAAGGTGATGGCGGGCATCTACCGCAACTGGGACGCTGGTGACTACACGGCGTTTTGCCGGAAATTTGACCTGCCGCCGGACAAAAAGTATAAGGATTACTCCGCTGGAATGCAGAGGAAGCTGTGCATTGCGGTGGCGCTTTCCCACCACGCAAAGCTGCTGCTGCTGGATGAAGCCACCAATGGGCTGGACCCGGTGGTGCGGGACGAGGTGACAGACATGCTGCTGGATTTTGCCCGGGATGAGGAACACTCCATCCTTATCTCCTCCCACATCGTCAGCGATTTGGAAAAGCTGTGCGATACCATCGCCTTCCTGCACAAGGGCAGGCTGCTGCTCTGTGAGGAAAAGGACGCCCTGCGAGAGGAATACGCCTTGTGGCACGGCACGGCGGCGCAGCTGGCGGCACTGGATGTACGGGTGTACGGCAAGCGGGTCACCCCCTACGGGGCAGAGGCGCTTGTGCGCCGGGACGCAATGCCCGCCGGAGCAGAGCTTGCCCCGGTAAGCATTGAGGAATTGTTTGTGTTGATGGTGAAAGGGGAGTGTGCAGAATGAAAGGCTTGCTGCTAAAGGATGCTTATCAGATATGGCACTATGCCAAAGGTGTCATTGTGGCCACCGTGGTCATGATGGGCGCAGGCGTGGTTACCATCATGAATGGGGCCAATTTCTTTATTGTATATGCGGGCTTTCTGATGGGCATGATGCCCATGACCCTGCTGGCCTATGATCAGGCCAGCAAATTCAGCGAATACAGTGCCGCGCTTCCGGTCACAAAAGAGCAGCTGGTGGGCAGCAAATACATCGTTGGTCTGTGCGGGCTGGTGCTGGCGGAACTCTTCGCCGCCGCAGCCCTTGGCGTGGCAAGCCTGCACTGGACAGCTGTGGACCATGCGCTTGTGGTTTCCACGCTGGTGCAGGTAGGCATGACAACGCTGCTGAACAGTGCCGTTCTGCTGCCGTTGAATTACCGTTTTGGCTACGAAAAGGCAAAATATGCGTTTTATTTTATGGTCGGCCTGGTTGCGGCTCTGATGGGGTTTGGCGTGTCCGCCAATGAGGACGGCCTGGCCCGGAACCTTCTGCCGCAGGGCGTTCCGCCACTGGCTCTGCTGGGCATTGTACTGATCGTTCTGGGGCTGTACTCCCTCTCTTGGCGGCTGTCCGTTGCCTGGTACGGAAAGGCAGAGCAGTAAGATGAAGAAAAGTCAGATCGCGGGTATCCTGTTCGGCGTTGCCATGGGCGTTTTGTTCAGCGTGACACTTGGAACGGTCGGTTTTGTGCTGGGCGCCAGCTTTGCAATTCTGGGCATGGTGATGTTCAAAGGATTGGATGACCCACAGGATAAAAAGTAAGTTGTAAAAAATGCGCCGCCCCTGCCGGGAAATCTTCTCCGGCAAGGGCGGCGCTGTATTTATTTTTCAGGCTTTTCGGCGTTTTTCTGTGCGGCTTCCAGTTCCTCCACCCGCTTTTGCAGGGCGGTGATTTTGTCGTCCATTTTCAGGAACGTCCAGACCAGCACGGCCAGCACCAGCGCGGGAGGAACGACCATCCACAGGGACTGCTGACACCAGAGCAGCAACGAATAGCCGCCGAACACGGTAAAGAGGAACACGGCAAACAGGCTTGCAGCCAGTACAGCAAAAAATCCCATATAAATGCCCTCTTTCGGCTTATTCCTCGGTCTCGTCCTCTTCGTCCGGGTCCAGCTCGATGCTGAACACGGCTTTCTTCAGTTTGCCGCAGCCCTGCGCCTTCAGGCCGGATTTATAGGGCTCTCCGGCCAGATACAAGGCAAACCGCCCCTCGCACAGCATTCCGGCAATGCTGGTGCCTGCGGTACCCACGGTGGTGTCGGTGGCTTCGTCGGTGGGCTTTGTCGGGGTCAGCTCTGCAAGGCTCACCTCAAACAGCTCGCTGCCGTCCAGATCGGTCTCCAGCGTGATGTGGTTGTCGTGGCGCTGGAACAGCGCTTTATCGGAAGTCAGCGGTGTGACGGTGCTCACAGTGACCACAGCCTTTTCGCCGTCGATGCGGGTACGTCCGGCGGGCAGGGTGGTGATGTCCCGCGCCATGATATACTCAATGACGGTGTCGAGGTTGTCGCTCACGCCCAGATAGTTGGGCAGGTTGTTCAGGGTATCGTAGATCATAGAAGAACTCCTTTATCGTGCAAAACAAGGTTCACCGCCTGCATATAGCACAGACGGTGAACCGGAATTTTAAATCTTATTCTGCGTCCTTCGGGTCGGTCATCAGCTCTTTGATGCTGGGCACCACGCCGCCCAGATTCTGAAGCTCCGAAGGAATGATGATCTTGGTTGCCTTGCCGTTGGCCACCTTGGCCAGAGCTTCCAGACTGCGGATGGCCAGAACCTTATCGCTGGGCATGGCCTCGTTCAACAGGCGGATGGCGTCGGCGTTGGCCTTCTGCACGGCCAGAATGGCCTGTGCTTCGCCCTCGGCTTCCAGAATGCGCTGCTGCTTCACAGCATCCGCGCGCAGGATGGCGGCTTCCTTTTCGCCCTCAGCGGCGGTAATGGCGGCCTGCTTTTCACCGTCGGCTTTCAGGATGACGGCGCGCTTCTCGCGCTCAGCCTTCATCTGTTTCTCCATGGCTTCCTGAATTTCACGCGGCGGGATGATGTTCTTCACTTCCACGCGGTTCACCTTGATGCCCCACTTGTCGGTGGCTTCGTCCAGGATGGCGGTGATCTTGCCGTTGATGACATCGCGGCTGGTCAGGGTGTGGTCCAGCTCCATTTCGCCGATGATGTTGCGTAGGGTGGTGGCAGACAGGCTTTCGATTGCCGCAATGGGCTGGTTGACACCGTAGGTGTAGAGCTTGGCATCCATCACCTGAAAGAACACCACGGTATCGATCTGCATGGTAACGTTATCGCGGGTGATGACCGGCTGAGGGGGAAAGTCTGCCACCTGCTCCTTCAGGCTCACCTTTTTGGCGATGCGCTCGATGAAGGGAATCTTAATGTGCAGGCCTGCCGACCATGTGTCGGAGTAGCTGCCCAGCCGCTCAACGACATACACCTTGGACTGGGGCACGATGACGATATTGGTGATGATCACCAGCAGGACGACAAAGACCAGCGCGAGGATCAGAAAAAACATGACCATAGTGGTTCTCCTTTTTCAGATGGGTGCAACGTTTCAGCGCAGAACGCAGATCACGCTCTGCGGCTTTCGGTCAATACGGGCTCCACGATGAGCAGGGTGCTGTGCAGTTCGGTCACACGGCAGCGCTGCCCGGGGGTGAGAATGTCGCCGGGAGTGGCGCAGCGGGCATTCCAGTCCACGCCGTCCAGTCGCACACGGCCCGGCAGGTCGGCGGTGACGGTGGTCAGCACGGTGGCCTCCCGGCCAAGGTTTCGGTCGCCATTGGTGGGGGTGATTTTCTGGCGCAGCTTTGCAGCCAGCGGCCGGAACGCCAGCAGGCACAGAATGCTTACCACGATGAACACCAGGGCCTGCGCCCGGAACGAATCCGTGAACAGGCAGGTGAGCAGGGCGGCAGCTGCGCCGACGGCGAACCAGACGGAGGTCATGCTGAAGGTGGAAGCCTCCAACAGCAAAAAGCCCACCACGGCAGCCAGCCAGAGAAATGGAACAGGGTTCATGGTTCTCCCTCCTTATGCCCCTATTATAGAGTATCCCCCGGGTGGAAGGTCAAGCGTTTTTTACTGGAACGTTGCGCAGAAAACGAAATAAAGAACAAAATAAATGAAAAGCAGTGCAAGATGTAGTTTGCGGATACGGCCCTTTGCGTGAAAATGCAACAACGGGCGGCCCGCAGGCTGCCCGTTGTTGCGAAAATAAAAGATAAAATTTCCTCTGAATGTGCCCAGAGCGAACGCGGCGGGCATTCAAATCGTTTTTACTTGATATCGTAATAGCTGTGGTTCGGGTTATGGCCGTTCTCCTCCACCACGATGGTAAAGCCCATGGGGTTCACCTCCGTGTGCTTGCCGGAAGCCAGCGGCTCCACGATGATGTGCTCCGAGCGGTTCACGATGACCTCGGCAGTTTCCGCTTCGCCTACGCGCTGGTAGTGCAGGATGCCGTCCTGCGCCCGGAGCACCCGCAGCTCACCGGTGCGGAAGGCCTCGCAGGTGTGGCGCAGCTGCGCCAGCTGTGCCAGCACCGGCTTCAGGCGCTTTTCGTGGCTGTCCCAGCAGAAGAAGGCACGGTTGAAGGGGTCGCGGTAGCCCTGCATCCCGATCTCGTCGCCGTAGTACAGGCAGGGCACGCCGGGCAGCGTGTAGATGATGGCATAGGCCATGCGCAGGCGCAGCATCCCTTCCTCGTAGGCTTCGCCGACCACACAGCGGCCGCTCTGCCACTCGCGGCCACGGCCGTTGGCGGGCTCGTCCGCAATCACGGTGAGGGCGCGTTCGGTGTCGTGGGTGGAGAGAAAGTTCAGCGCAGTGTCCATGGCAGGGGCGGGGTAGTGCTCACAGATGGACAGAATTTCGCCTATAGCCTGCTCGGCGGGTTTACCCTTTACAAAGTCCAGCACAGCGTTTTTGAAGGGGTAATTCATCACGCTGTCCAGCCCCTTGCCCAGCAGATAGGTGCGGCGCTGGCCAAAGCCGTATTTGGTGGTGGCATCCTCCCACACCTCGCCCAGCAGGAACTTCTCCGGGCTGACCCGCTTGACAGCGGCGCGGATCTTTTCAATAAAGTCGTCCGGCAGCTCGTCGGCCACATCCAGACGGAAGCCTGCGGCACCGCGCCGCAGCCATGTGTCAATGACACCGCCCTCGCCGGTGATGAACTCCACATAGGAGGGGTTCTCTTCGTTCACCTCGGGCAGGGTCTCGAAGCCCCACCAGCTGCGGTAGCCGCCCTTATACTTGGGGTCAAAATCGTACCAGCTGCGGTAGGGGGAGTTGGGGTCGCGGTAAGCGCCGCCGTCACCATAGCGGCCTTCGCGGTTGAAATAGCGGCTGTCGGAACCGGTGTGGCTGAACACACCGTCCAGCACGATGCCAATGCCGTACTTGGCGGCCTCGCGGCAGAGCACCTCGAACTCCTCGTTGGTGCCCAGCAGCGGGTCTACGTTGAGATAGTCGGCGGTGTTGTAGCGGTGGTTGGAGTGCGCCTCAAAGATGGGGTTGAGGTAAAGGTAGTCCACCCCCATCTCCCGCAGGTAGGGCAGCTTGATGCGGATGCCTTCCAAGTCGCCGCCGAAATAGTCCTCGTTCAGGTGGCCGCCGGTCTCGTTGGGCTGCCAGAAGGGTTCGGCGTGTTTGTCGGCCTGATACAGCCGGTCCGGGAAAGGCATGGGCTTGTTCTCAATGCCCTCGCAGAACCGGTCCGGGAAGATCTGATAGAACACCTTGCCCTTGATGCACTCCGGGGTCTGGAAACCGGCATCGTAGACGGTGATCTGCCACTTTTCGCCTTCCTGCCAGCTGACAACGCCGCAGTTGTCCGGCCCGCGGTAGATGCGGCGGAAGTCGGTGTAGAGGTCGAAGTAGTAGAAGTACAGGCCCGGGTCGTTCAGCGGCAGCTCCACGGAAAAGTGGTTCTGCTGGGGGGTCTGGCCGTCGAACTTCATGCGGTAGTGCACCGGCACGTCATATTTTCCCTCCTTCTGGAGCACCAGATGAGGATCGACATAGCCCAGCTCTTCCGGGATGCAAAGGGTCAAACGTACGGTCTGACCGGCCCGCAGCGCGCCAAAGGGCTGCTTGAAATAGGGGTCGTAGCTATTGAACAGACAAGACAAAGCAGGGTCGTCCTTTCTCAAAAAAGCCCCGGCGGGCCAAACGCCGCCGGGGCAGATGGATTTTTTAAGGGAAAATTACTTGCCCATGGGCACCGGGGAAGCGTACCAGATGTCGTGTGCGTAATCCAGCACAGAGCGGTCGGCGCTGAAGATGCCGCTGTTGGCAATGTTCTTCAGGCTCATGTGTGCCCACTTCTCGCGGTCGGCATACAGCTTCTGCAGGTCGGCCTGTGCGCGGCGGTAATCCTTGAAGTCGGCCATGACCATATACGGGTCGCTGCTGCGCAGGTTCTCGGTCACTTCGTGGAAGTTCTCGCCGTTCCAGCCGCGCTCCAGGAAGTTCAGAGCGTTGTTGGCAACATCGTCGCCCATGATGAAAGCGTTGGGATGGTAGCCCACCTGCTTGAGGTTGTTCACCTCGGGGGTCAGCATACCGAAGATCAGCTCGTTCTCCTTGCCGGCAGCGTCTGCGATCTCCACGTTTGCGCCGTCCAGAGTGCCCAGAGTGATAGCGCCGTTCAGCATGAACTTCATGTTACCGGTACCGGAAGCCTCGGTGCCGGCCAGAGAGATCTGCTCAGAGACCTCGGCGGCGGGCATCAGGTGCTCGCTCAGAGAGACGCAGTACTCTTCCAGATAGACCACGCGCAGCTTGTCGCGCACAGCGGGGTCGTTGTTAATGAGGTCGCCCAGCTTGCAGATCATGCGGATCATCTGCTTTGCCATGTAGTAGCCGGGAGCAGCCTTTGCACCGAAGATATAGGTCTTGGGGATGAAGTCGGCGTTGGGGTTCTCCTTCAGGTACAAGTACTGGGCAGCAATGTTCAGCGCGTTCAGGTGCTGGCGCTTATACTCGTGCATACGCTTGACCTGACAGTCAAAGATGGAGTTCGGGTCGATGACCTGACCGGTGCTCTTGGACAGATAGTTGGCAAAGTTCTTCTTGTTTTCCAGCTTGATGGCGTTCAGCTGCTTGAGAACGGTCTTGTCGTTCTCGAACTTGTTCAGCTTGGACAGATCGGAAGCATCATGCTTGTAGCCGTCGCCGATGGTCTCGTCCAGCAGCTTGCACAGGCCGGGGTTAGAGGCCAGCAGCCAGCGGCGGTAAGCGATGCCGTTGGTCACGTTCTTGAAGGCCTGCGGCTTGAACAGGTAGTAATCGTGGAAGACGCTGTCCTTGATGATCTGGCTGTGCAGCTTGGACACGCCGTTGATGCTGTTGGCGGTGTAGGCGCAGATGTTTGCCATGCGCACCTGATTGTCGCCGATCAGTGCCATATAGTCGATCTTGCCCTTGTCGCCGGGGAAGACCTTCTCCAGCTCTGCGCGGGCGCGGCGGTCCATCTCCACCACGATCTGGTAGATGCGGGGCAGGGTCATCTTGAAGATGTCCACGTTCCACTTTTCCAGAGCCTCAGCCATGACGGTGTGGTTGGTGTAGGAGAAGACCTTCTGGCAGATGTCGAATGCCTTGTCCCAGCCAAAGCCGCACTCATCCAGCAGAATGCGCATCATCTCGGGGATGGCGAGGGTGGGGTGGGTGTCGTTCAACTGGATGGCCACCTTGTCGGGCAGATTCTCGAGGGTCGCATAGCTGGACAGGTGGTTCTGGACGATATCGCCGATGGATGCGGCAGACAGGAAGTACTGCTGGCGCAGGCGCAGGATCTTGCCCTCAACATGGTTATCGTTGGGGTACAGCACCTTGGAGATCAGCTCTGCATTGGCGTTCTTGCTCATTGCAGTGTTGTAGTTGCCAAGAGAGAAGCTGGACATATCAAAGTCCGGGGCCTTTGCCTGCCACAGGCGCAGCTTTGCAACGCCCTTGCCGTCGTAGCCCTGCACATACATATCAGAGGGAACAGCCATGACGCTGTTGTAGTTGGTGTGCTGGATATAGTGGAAGCCGTTGTCCCAGTTCTCGTGGATCTCGCCGTCAAAGCGCACTTCCACAGCCTGATCGGGGTGGCTCTGCAGCCAGACCTGACCGCCGGGCAGCCAGTTGTCGGCACGCTCCTGCTGCCAGCCGTCCACGATCTTCTGCTTGAAGATGCCGTACTCGTACAGGATGGAGTAGCCGGTGCCGCAGATGCCGGTGGTGGCCATGCCGTCCAGATAGCAGGCAGCCAGACGGCCCAGACCGCCGTTGCCCAGACCTGCATCCGGCTCTTCCTCAAAGATGCTGTCAATATTGATATCAGCATCGGACAGGGCCTTTTTTGCCACCTCGTCCAGACCCAGGTTCAGCAGGCTGGTCTTCAGGCTGCGGCCCATCAGGAACTCCATGCACAGGTAATACACCTGCTTGGTGCCGGTGCCAATGGCCTTGGACTGGAACTTCTTGTGGTTCTCACTCATCATCTGGCGGCAGATCAGAGCCAGAGAACGGTAGATCTGCTGGTTGGAAGCAACGCTCAGCTCCACGCCGTACTCGCTGGTGAGCTTGTCCTGAAGAAGTTTACCGAATTCTTTCGATGTCATAAAGGTACTCCTATCCGCATAAGTTTTCAGCTTTGCTAAAATAATTGAAATAATTGGCGCCTGCAGGCACTTTCCCTCACTTGCTCTGCCGCCAACATAACAAAGATATTATAATATGGCAGAATGACAAATGCAAGGAATCAGGGGATTTTTTCCGTAACTGACATTTTTTTATTGAACTTTCTGATAAATATGCCAAAATTTCAAAAAATACACTTTTTCTTGATGCTTATTTATATTATAATAGAGAAAGAAAGCTGTGTTCCGAAACATTTTCGGGGACAAACTCCGGGAGAAATGTGCCGGGTAACTCGCCCGGCGGGTGACAAGACACCAAAACGGTACCGGGAACGGTACCGTTTCCCGGCAAAAATCAGAAGATCACTGCCCGCTGCGGGCAGAAAAGGATAAAAAGGGGAAACAGATATGGTCAACAAGGTACGGGTGAACATTGCAGGTACGCCGTATGCCATTGCTACGACGGATCCGGAAAAATATATTTTGTCGCTGGCGAAAAAGCTGGATGAAGACATCACCAAGCTTTTGGACGATAATGCGAATCTTTCGGTGACTAAGGCGGCGGTGTTCTGCGCCATGGATTATCTGGACGAATACCGCAAGAGCACCGGCAGTGCTGAGAATATGCGCAGCCAGATCCAGGATTACATTGCGGATGCCACCCGCGCAAAGCTGGCGGAAGATAAGGTCAAAGCAGAGAATGAGGTGCTGCGGCGGGAAGCTGCCGCCCTGCGCGAACAGCTGGAAAAGATGCGCAATAAGGAAGCCCGGCGCGAGGAGCGCGCCCAGCAGGCGGCACAGCAGTCTGTTGCCGAGGGCGAAGCGGACAAGGCGGAATAAGCCGTTTACAGGATAAAGGAGAAGTATGTCAAAGATCGAGATCCTTGCCCCGGTGGGCAACGAAGAAATGCTGCGTGCCGCTGTGTTCAGCGGTGCCGACGCAGTGTATCTGGGTTTTTCGGGTTTCAATGCCCGCACCAGTGCCAACAATTTTAACGCGGATACGCTGAAAGATGCGGTCGCCTTCTGCCATGCGCGGGGCGTGGCTGTGCATGTGGCGCTGAACACCACCGTCTATGGCGGCGAGCTGCCCGCACTGGAACAGGCCATCCGTGCCGTTGCAGCCAGCGGTGCCGATGCGGTCATCTGTCAGGATCTGGCAGTGGCAACGCTGATCGGTAAAATTGCACCGCAGCTGCCGCGCCACGGCTCCACCCAGATGAGCGTGCACAGCCTGCAGGGTGCACTGGAGCTCAAGGAGCTGGGCTTCACCCGCGTGGTGCTGGCCCGTGAGCTGAGCATGCCCGAGGTGGAGCATATCACAAAGCACTGCGGCATCGAGACCGAGTGCTTCGTGCACGGCGCGCTGTGCATGTGCGTCAGCGGCCAGTGCTACATGTCGGCCTTTCTGGGCGGACGCAGCGGCAACCGCGGACGCTGTGCGCAGCCCTGCCGCCTGCCGTATAAGCTTACCGACAAAAACGGCAGGGACATGCTGGCAGGAACTGACGCGGGGCAGTATTTGTTAAGCCCTAAGGATTTGAATACGCTGGAAATTTTGCCGCAGCTGATAGATGCCGGAGTTACCAGCTATAAAATAGAAGGACGCATGAAACGCCCGGAATATGTGGCAGTGGTGGTAGACGCTTACCGCCGTGCCATCGACAGTTACCTTGCGGGCAATTACAACGTGCCGCAGCAGGATTTTGAAAATATCGAGCAGATTTTTAACCGCGATTTTACTACCGCGTATATGGTAAGCCGCCCCGGCAGAACCATGATGAGCGACCGCAGGCCCAATAACCGCGGCGTTATGGTAGGCCGCGTGGTAAAGCTGTTTAAGGGCGAAAACAAAGCCGCCATTAAGCTTGAAAAGAAACTTTCGCTGGGTGACGGGCTTGAATTTTGGGTAAAAGTTGGCGGGCGCGTTGGCACAACCGTTAACAAAATGACGCAGAACGGGCAGGAGGTAACAAGTGCTCTGCCCGGTACGCAGGTAGTTATAGATATACCAAACGGCGTACGCATGAATGACCGCGTGTTCCGCACTTTTGATGCCGAGCTTATGGCTTACGCCGGTAAGTTTTACGGAGAAAAAGCCAAACGCCGCATACCGGTAGATGCGGTTGTAACTGCTAAATTAGGGCAGCCTTTAACCGTGCTTTTAACGGATGATGAAGGCAGCACCGGCTTTGGTGAAACCAATTTTATTACGGAAACTGCCCGCAAGCACGCGCTTGATGAAGCCGCAGTGCGCAAGCAGGTAGACCGTTTGGGCACAACAGAATACGTACTGAATAATTTAACCGTTGACCTTGACGACGGCGTTATGGTGCCCATGAGCGAAATTAACGAAGCGCGCCGCATGGCGGCAGAAGCGCTGGACGCCGCAAGGCTGGAAGCCTTTGCACCAAAACGCACGGAAAAGCATAAAGTTGATGTGCAGCTTGTAAAACCGGAAAAGAACATTCCCAAAAAGCACGCAGTTTTAACCGTGCGCACTGATACGGTAGGCAAAGCCCAGGCAGCTTTATCTGCCGGTGCCGATTATATTATCTTTGGCGGCGATTTGTTCAGCACCAAAATTGTTACGGATGCCGATTACGCCAAAGTTGCGGAACTTGCCGCGCAATACGGCAAAAAATGGGCGCCGGGCACTCCGCGCATAATCAGCCAGGGGCAGGAAAAATTTTACGCACGGCAGTTTGCCAAATGGCAGCAGCTTAACCCCGATGCTGTTTACATTGCCAACAACAGCCTGTGGCAAATAGCCAAAGAAAACTGCACTTTGCCGCTGTGGGCAGATATGGCGCTTAACATTTACAACAGCAGCTGCCTTGAATTTTGGCACGAAGCCGGTGCCAAAGGCGCGGTTTTAAGCACGGAACTTACTTTGAAACAAATTGAGCATTTGTGCGCTGTAAGCCCGATGCCGCTGGAATGCCTTGTACAGGGGCGCATAGAAATGATGGTTTCGGAATACTGCGCAGGAGGCAGCTTCCTTGGCGGGCTGGACAAAGGCAAATGCAGTTTTAACTGCCGCGAACAGTTATTTTTAAATGACCGCAAAGACGCAAGTTTTCCGCTTGTAACCGACCAGAACTGCCGCATGCACGTTTTAAACGCGCATGACCTTTCCCTGCTGGCTAACCTTAAAGCCGTGCAGGAAGCCGGTGTAGAGCGCCTTTTGATAGACGCACGCTATTACAGCGAAGAAGAAACCGCAAAAATGGCAGCGTTATATAAAGGCGTAATGAACGGTGAAATAAGGCAGGAGGAAAACCTGCCCCATACAACGCGCGGGCATTACTTCCGCGGCGTTTTATAAGGAGAATTATGGCTAAGTTTGCAATACAAACATTAGAATTTGATAAAGTAAAAGAAATGCTGGCAGGCAAAACGGCAACTTCGCTTGGGCGCGAACGCGTTATGAACATGCGCATTGAAAGCGATTTTGCCTCCGTAAAGCGTTTGCAGGAAGAAACTGCAGAAGCACTGCGCCTTTTGGACGACGGCAAGCGTTTTCCGTTTGGCGGGGCGTACAATATTCTGCCGCAGGTTAAACGTGCGCGTATAGGCAGCGTTTTAGAGCCGGAAGAATTAATGCAGGTAGGAACAACCTGCGAAGCCTTGCGCATGGTAAAGCAGTTTTTGGCAGACGAAGCGGAAATTGCACCGCAGCTGGCAGAATATGCTGCCGGTTTGGAAGCCTTTCCCAAGCTTGAACGTCTTATTGCAAGCACGGTAAGCGAAAAAGGCGAAATTTTAGATAGTGCCAGCACCAAACTTGCAGGGCTGCGCACCGGCGTACAGGTTGCCAAAAACCGCGTGCGCGAAAAACTCGACAGCATCCTGCATGACCCCAACAACCAAAAGTATTTTCAGGATGCGCTTGTTACCATGCGCGGCGACCGCTATGTAATACCCATTAAGCAGGAATACCGCTATAATTTCCCCGGCGTGGTGCACGACCAGTCGGGCAGCGGCGCAACCCTGTTTATTGAACCGATGGCGGTTGTTAACCTGAATAACGATATTAAGCGTTATCTTGCGCAGGAACAGGAAGAAATAGAACGTATCCTGCGTTCCATTTCCGGCATGGTCGGTGCGGATGCGGTCCGCATTACACAGGCTATGGAGCAGCTTACAGAGCTTGATTTTATAGCCGCGCGCGCTTACCTTGCCCAGCAGCAAAAAGCCGTGCGCCCGGTTGTAAATATTGGCGGCGGCATAGAAATTGCCAAAGGCAGGCACCCGCTGTTAGACCCGCAAAAGGTTGTGCCGCTTGATATTGAAATCGGCGGCAGGTTTAATACGCTTTTAATTACCGGCCCTAACACCGGCGGCAAAACTGTTGCCTTAAAAACAGTGGGCCTTTTTATGCTGATGGTGCAGGCAGGTTTGTTTGTGCCGGCAGTAAGTGCCAAAATGCCGGTTATCGGCGCGGTTTATGCCGATATTGGCGACGAGCAGAGCATTGAACAAAGTTTAAGTACATTTTCCGGCCATATGACGAATATGGTGGAAATTTTAAAACAGGTAAAAACAGGCGAACTGGTGCTGATAGACGAACTGTGCGCAGGCACCGACCCTAACGAAGGCGCGGCGCTTGCCATGTCGATACTGGAACACCTGCACAAACGCGGCGTGCTTACAATAGTAACCACACATTACAGCGAGCTTAAAACCTTTGCTTACGGGCGTCAGGGCATGGAAAACGCCAGCGTGGAATTCGACCCTGTTTCGCTGCGCCCTACCTACCGCCTGTTAATGGGCGTGCCGGGCAGCAGCAATGCGTTTAACATCAGCCGCAGGCTTGGCTTGGATGATGATATAATTGAAAACGCTGGCAGCTTTTTAACGCAGGAACATGTACACATGGAAGACGTGCTGAAAGAGCTGGAAGGCGAAAGGCGCGAATACGAAACGCAAAACCGCGAAATACGCAGCTTAAAAGCCGAAAGCGAACGCATTAAGCAGGAACTTCAGCACCAGAAGCAGGAGCTTGAACACCGCAAAAACGAAATTCTGCGCAAAGCGCGCGAACAGGCAGACGAACTTTACCGCAGCAGCCGCCGCGAAACGGAAGCAGTTTTAAAAGAACTGCGCAAAATGAAAACCGATTTTGACGCCAAACAGTTGCAGGCAGCGGCAGAAGCGGCACGCAAAAAACTGCAGAAAAGTTTTGCAGCCGAAACGCCTGTGCCGGAAGGCGAGCCTTTAACGCCGCAAACCGCAAAAGCGGGGCAGACGGTATTTTTAAAATCGCTCGGCAAGGACGGAACCATAATTGCCGTTAACGGCAGCGAAGTTACCGTACAGATAGGCATTTTAAAAACCACCGTTAAAGCCAAAGACTGCATTGCCATGCGCGGCAAAGCCAAAAGCAATGCCGCCGGTGAAAACTTCGGCAAAAAACGCAAGGGCTTTGCGCACCAGTTCTTTGTATCTAAAAGCATTGGCGCGCGCACCGAAGTTGACGTGCGCGGCATGACTATGGACGAAGCCATTCCGGCAGTTGATAAGGCCATGGATGACGCGCTTTTGGCAGGGCTTACCAGCCTGCGCATTATTCACGGCAAAGGCACCGGCGCTTTAAAGGCAGGGCTTACGGCCTACCTTTCAACACATGCTTCGGTAAAATCGCTTGCGGAAGCACCGCTTAACGAAGGCGGCAGCGGCGCAACCATTATTAATTTTTAATATCTGTTTAATTAAGATTTAAAAAACTGTGCTTTCATAATTAACAGTGTATACAGAATATGTCAATTATGGTACAATATTTATATAGCAGTATTTTTTCATGGGGGGAACCTGATGGCTATATTGGTAAAAAAATTTGGCGGAAGCTCTGTGGCAACGCCGGAAAAAATTCATGGTATTGTAAACAGGGTGCTGAAAGAAAAAAAGCCCGGCGATAAAATTGTAATAGTTGTATCGGCAATGGGCGACAGCACTGATGACCTTCTGGCTTTGGCCGGGCGTGTTAACCCGGAAATGCCCAAACGTGAACTCGATATGCTTCTGGCAACCGGCGAACAGGTTACCATTGCCTTAATGGCAGGGGCATTCTGGGCAAAAGGCCAGCCTGCTGTTTCTTTTACGGGCGCGCAGGCCGGAATTAAAACCAACGACAAATATTCTAAAGCAAGCATTATTAATGTAGAAGCCGAGCGCGTACAAAAAGCGCTTGACGAAGGCAATGTTGTAATAGTGGCAGGCTTTCAGGGCATTACCGGCAGGGGCGATATAACAACTTTAGGCCGCGGCGGCAGCGATACAACTGCCGTTGCCATTGCAGCCGGGCTTAATGCAGGCATCTGCGATATTTATACCGACGTGGACGGCGTTTACACTGCCGACCCGCGCATTGTGCCTAACGCCATTAAACTTGACGAAATTACCTTTGCCGAAATGCTGGAACTTGCCCGCCTCGGCGCAGGCGTAATGCAGCCGCGCGCGGTAGAATACGGCGAACACAACGGCGTGGCAATTCATGTGCGTTCTACATTTCATGAAGTTCCGGGAACTATTATCAGGGGGGAATATACAGTGCAGGAGAAAAAATTTGTTATCCGCGGCGTAGCGCACGATACCAACGTTGCAAAACTGGCAGCACGCGGCGTGCCGGATGAACCGGGCGTAGCTTACAGAATTTTTGCGGCCCTGGCAGACGCCAATATCGACGTTGACATGATTGTGCAGAGCGCAAGCGTACAAAAAGATAAAAACGACATTTTGTTTACAGTTGCCAAAACCGATATGGCAGAGGCTCTCGGCGTTTTGGAAAACCTTAAGGCCGCCATGCCTTTTGATAAAGTAGACCTTGAAGTTAACGTAGCCAAAGTATCCATTGTAGGCGCGGGCATGCTTGGCAGTCCGGGCATTGCCGCCGGTATGTTCGGTGCGCTGGCAGAAGCCGGCATTAATATCGGCGTAATCAGTACATCAGAAATCAGTATTTCCTGCCTTGTGCCCGAACAGAAAGTGGCCCAGGCTGTTAATGCAATCCACAGCCGCTTCTTCCCGCAGGAAGCAGAAAACTGATTGATATAAAAACTGGAGGTAATTAATATGCTGACAAGTATTGCAGCTAACCACGCAAAAGGTAAATCCGCCGAAGACACTATTTTTGCCGCTAACGCAGCGTGCGTTGCCGCAGCCAAAAAAATAGGCGCAGAAAACGTAACCAACGCCACAATCGGCGCTATTTTGGACGAGGACGAAAAACTTGTATGCCTGCCCACGGTAGATAAAGTTTTCCGCAGCCTTTCTACCGATGAACTCATTGCTTATGCACCAATTTCCGGCCTGCCGGATTATCTGGAAGAAGTTTTGAACGCAGCTTTCGGCGATTCCCGCCCGGAAGGCTACATGGCAGCAGTTGCCACCTCCGGCGGCACCGGCGTAATTCACCATGCAATCTGGAACTACATGGATGAAGGCGAAACAGCCCTTACCAGCGACTGGTACTGGGACCCGTACAGCGTGCTCTGCAACGATATGGGCCGTAAGCTCGACACCTATACCATGTTGGACGAAAACAACAAATATAACCTGCCTGCCTTAAAAGGTAGAAGAAATTTTAAGCAAACAAAAAAGCCTGCTGTTAATCATCAACACTCCGGCACATAACCCAACCGGCTACAGCCTCAGCGAAGAAGATATGCAGGGCGTAATTGACATTCTTAAAAATGCTACCGAAGGCACCGGCAAAACCGTGACTTTGCTTTTGGATATTGCCTACATCGACTATGCAGGCGAACGCCAGGCAGTACGCAAATTCTTCAAAAAGATTTCCAACCTGCCTGCCAACATTTTAACAATCGTTGCATACAGCATGTCCAAAGGCTTTACTATGTACGGCCAGCGCACAGGCGCAATGATAGGCGTTTCTTCTTCCAAAGAAGTTATTGACGAATTTAAAGGCATTAACCAGTACACCAGCCGCGCAACCTGGTCTAACATTAACCGCCCTGCCATGAAAACACTGGCAACCGTTTACAAAGACCCGGAACTGCTGGCAGCCGTACAAAAAGAACGCAACGACTATTACCAGATGATTAAAGCCCGTGCCGATTTGTTTATGAAAGAAGCAAACGAGTGCGGATTGAAATGCCTTCCGTATATTGCAGGCTTCTTCCTTTCAATTCCGGATACCGACCCGGAAGCAGTATGCAATAAACTGCACGATGACAACATCTTTGCAGTGCCTCTTAAAGCAGGCATCCGTATTGCACTGTGTGCAGTACCGCTTAAAAAAATCGGCGGTATGGCAGCTAAAATCAAAGCAGCACAGGACGCAGTACACAAATAATAAACAATGCATTGAAGTTTGCGAGGGGAATCTTGAAATATAAGAAAGGGAGAGATGGATTGTGAACAAAACAGACATGAAGTACAAAGCTTATATTCAGATTCTGGAGGAAGAACTTAAACCTGCTATGGGCTGTACCGAGCCGATTTCTTTAGCCTATGCAGCGGCAGTTGCGGCAAAATATATGGACGGCCTGCCCGACAAAGTATTGGTTGAAGCAAGCGGCAGTATCATTAAAAACGTAAAATCGGTAATCGTCCCCAACACCAACCACATGAAAGGCATTCCTGTTGCTGCGGCAGTAGGCATTATTGCCGGTAACCCGGATAAAGAACTGGAAGTTTTAGCCGACGTTACCCCCGAACAGATTGCCAAAATGCAGGAGTTTTTGCAGCATACCGAAATTACCACCAAACATATCGAGCTTGGCTGCACCTTTGACATTATCATTACCCTGTATCAGGGCGAACACTATGTTAAAGTGCGCATTGCCAACGACCATACCAACGTTGTACTGATTGAAAAAGACGGCGAAAAACTTAAATACATTCCCGTTAACGGCGAAACTAACGAAGGCCTTACCGACAGAACCCTGCTTAACCTGGCCGACATTTATGATTTTGCCAACACCGTAGATGTTGAAGATTTGAAACACGTTCTTGACCCGCAGATTAAATGCAATATGGCCATTGCAGAAGAAGGCCTGCGCAACAACTACGGCGCCAATATCGGCAGCGTGCTTTTAAAAATGGCCGGCGAAAACCCGGACGTACGCACCCGCGCACGCGCTATGGCAGCAGCAGGCAGCGACGCCCGCATGAACGGCTGCGAAATGCCGGTTGTAATCTGCTCCGGCAGCGGCAACCAGGGCATGACCACTTCCATTCCTGTTATTGTTTACGCACAGGAACTTAAAGTATCCGAAGAAAAACTTTACCGTGCTCTTGCACTTGCAAACCTCGTAACCATCCACGAAAAAACTCCTATCGGCGTACTTTCCGCATTCTGCGGCGCTGTAAGCGCAGGCGCAGGTGCAGGTGCAGGCATTGCTTACCTGCATGGTGCAACGCTTGAAGAAATCGGCCACACCATTACCAACGCCGTAGGCGTAACCAGCGGCATGATTTGCGACGGTGCAAAAGCATCCTGCGCAGGTAAAATTGCCAACTCCGTTGAAGCAGGCATTATCGGCTACAACATGTGCAAAACCGGCAATAACTACCAGCCCGGCGACGGCATTGTAGGCAAAGATGTTGAAGAAACCCTTGCCAACGTTGGCACCCTGGCTAAAAAAGGCATGGAAAAAACCAACGAAGTTATTATCGACATCATGATTAAAGAATGATGCAAAACGCTTAAAATTAAATAAGCAAACTAAAAGGCACTGTACCATAAAAAGTACAGTGCCTCATTTATTTATATTAAGCCAATTTTGCTTTTAAATTTTTAAGTGCCAGTTTATGGTGCTTTGTTACCGTACAGGGCGCACAATTCAGCATCTGGGCTGTTTCCTTGCCGTTAAGCCCCTCAAAATACAGTGCCGTAATGGTTTGGCGCTGTTTATGCGTAAGCTTTGCCAGTGCAAGGTTTAATAAAATACTCAGTTCTCTGCGTTCTATAACATTATCGGTAAATTTCGTGCCTTCTGCCTCATCCTCTTGAGGCAGGGGGCTTTTTTTATTTTCTTCTGCCCAAACTTTTTTTACGGCGTCATACAGCGCAAAATGTATTCTGCACCGTACATAACCCGCAAAATGCTCATAATCCGCTCCGGTGTAGGTAAGCACCAGTTCTATAAATTTCAAGCGTGCCAAACTAAGCCCTTCTTCAAAACCAAGCCCGTTATAAAAAATCTCACGGCGCATTTCCTTGCGGAACAAAGGCTCAAAAGCAGTACAAAGTTTTTCCATTGCCGCTTTATCGCCGTTCTGGGCGGCAGTAATTAATTTTTGGGTGTGCTGTGCATTGCTGGTTTCTTCCACATCAATTTTAAAATTTTTGTTAATAGTAAAATCAGGTTTCATCAAAAAAGGTGAAGCCTCCTTAAAAATTATTTTGCCGTTTTGCGGTGCGCACCCAAAAAAGCGGCGAAAACTATAATAACAAAAACGCAGGCAAAAAAACAAGACTGTTTTTGCAAAAATTTTTATGTTATATTAAAAGGTTTGTGTTTATTGTAAAACGATTCAGCACCCTGAAAAAAAACGCTAACCTGCGAAAGCAAAACCTGTTACAACAAGACCAGTAAAAGTTTGACATACGCAAATGGAAAAGTCTTGCGGGGGGGTAAAAGTATGGTAAAATAATATAACTAAAGTTGTTTTGTAAAAAAGGCAGAACACGAAAGGGGAGAGTTATGTTATGAAAGAGCATTTAAAAAATAAGGTGTTGTTTTCGATATTTGCAGGTGCAATGACTTTTAATTGTGTGGCTTTGGCAGCAGATATTGTAATTGATGGGAGTAATTTTCCTGAAAAAGTAGGAGAGATAAATGACGTAAAAGATTGGGCTGATAAAAATAATTTGAAATCTGGTAATTATGATTTTAGCTCAAGCGAAAGAATATATTTAGCCAACGAAAATTCTAAATTAAAATTAATAAATTTTACGCAAGACCCAAATGTTATTTTTAGTAATGTAGGCAATGTTGATGGTTGCAAAGAGCTTTATATAACTATGGGCAAAAGTGATTTTGAGGCTCATAATGCTGATGATTTATCGCATAATATAATAATCTCTGATAATAGTGATATTAGGGAAATTTATGGTGCTTATTCTAAAAAATATGACGCTAATAATAACACTGTGCGTATTGAAAATAACAGTAATGTTGGTATTGTACAAGGTGCATTTTCTCAGCAATCAAGTAACGGCAATCGTGTAGAAGTCAAAAATTCTACTGTCCGTGCAATTAATGGGGCAACTGGATGGGTTGCTGCTGATAATAATACAGTTTATCTTGATAATGCTAATGTTAATGAAGTTAAAGGAGCTTATGTAGTAAATGATAAATCTCAATCTGCTTCAGGAAATAAAATAATAATAACAAATGGCAGTACAGTAAAGAAGGTAACTTGCGTAGATACATCGGCAGATTATGCTCATAATAACAGTGTAAATATTATTGGCGATAATAAATTAGATGATGCGTATTTAGCAGGCTGGATAGGTGAAGATTATGAGGCATGGAAATATACCGGAACAACATTAAAATTAAATGATTTTAATGGTAAAATTGCATATGTTGCCCGTTTTGATATTATAGATTTTGAGAATTTAGATTTTACTAAAAAAGAAATTTTAAATATAACAGAAGGCATAAATGGATTGCAAAACACACAAATTGCTATTTCTTCTATTGCCGGTGGGAAAGATATTAAAGTTGGTGATAGTGTAAATTTGATAAAAGTAACCGGGGAGTATGGCTTTGAAGATAATTTTGCTAATTTAAATAAGCAAGCTGTTACAAATGTTGGTGTGGCAAGCGTTGTTACCAGTGATATTGCTCAAAATAAAGATAAAAATACTATAACTGCAACCATTGCCAAAATTGAACGCAATGCACAAACAGATTTAGTTGCTAGTAACCGTGCAGTTGCCGCAGCATTTGTTAACCAGGGCACGGATTTGATTGCCGACAGCCTTGATACGCTCAGCCGCGACGGCAAATACGGCGTTAAAACCTTTGCCGCCGTACACGGAAACCGCAGCAAATATGACGTAAACAGCGATATTAAAATTAACGGCTGGAGCACCATTGT